>Ga0209742_10000199_pt1 | contig 34360 bp, 27 predicted proteins | sample DeeMarSeWOR38_10_FD_187462 | JGI IMG/M metagenome (GOLD analysis project Ga0209742, IMG submission 187462) | Marine sediment microbial communities from White Oak River estuary, North Carolina - WOR-3-8_10 (SPAdes) (version 2) | ecosystem: Environmental > Aquatic > Marine > Intertidal zone >...
CCAAGGGTGGGAAAATCCATGAAATGACCCCGGAAGAAAAAAACCTGTACCTGAAAGACGCGTATGCTTTATACCCGCAGGTCAAAGAAGTGTCCGGCACCCTCGGCAATAAATTTATAGAGCTCCTTGAACCCTACCGGGATAAATAACCCGGATTTACAGGTGCTGTCCGGGGGGCGGCCGCTTGCCGGACAGCACTTTTATCGCCTAATGAAGTCACTGACGGTTGAAGTGAGATTTGAACAATCGACCGTTTAGAACAAATAGCCTTACAATAAGCCTATCGGTTTATTTTTTAGATGGAACACATATCGATTGGGGAGGAACGGGTATATGCAGATTATTGATTTGGAAGCGCATTTTTACACTGAAGACTACATCAAATACCTGCGATCACGCAAAGAACCGCCCAGGGAGGAAGTCGGCGATACGAACATCAAGCTGCATATGGGCGCCGGGGTTTATGCCCCTCGCAGCTTCAAGCTGGAAGAAAAACTTCTGGACATGGGCGAAGCACGGATCGCCGAGATGGATGCGGCCGGGGTGGACATTCAGGTTCTCAGCCTGGCCGTTCCCGGATGCGAACAATTTGAAGCTTCAGACGGGGCCGCCATGGCCCGACAGACCAACGATGAACTGGCGGAAGCCATAAAAAAATATCCGGATCGTTACATCGGCCTGGCGGCTCTGGCACCCCAGGATCCCGAAGGCGCTGCCGCCGAACTGGAACGCGCCGTTACCCGGCTCGGTATGCGCGGTGCCAAGCTGAACTCCCATGTTCAGAGTGAATACCTGGACAACCCGAAATACTGGACGATTTTTGAAACCGCCGAACGCCTCGATGTTCCGATCTATCTTCACCCCACCATCCCGTCCTCACAGATCATTAAGGGCTTTGCCGATTATGGGTTTCCCCTGGCCGGGCCCCCCTTTGGTTTTCAGGCCGAAGCGTCCCTGCATGCCCTGCGTCTGATTTACAGCGGTGTGTTTGACAAATACCCCAAGTTGAAGATCGCCCTGGGTCATCTGGGGGAAGGATTGCCCTTCTGGCTGTATCGGCTTGATTTCTACTGGCTGAAGCCCTGGGTGGACCCAGCCATTAAACCGAAGATCCAGCAAAAACCCAGCTACTACATAAGCAACAATTTTATTTTCACTTCCAGCGGCATGCATTTTCTGCCGGCTTTCATGTGTGCGTATCAGGCTGTGGGAGGCGATATTCTTGCATTTGGAGCGGATCATCCCTTTGAAACCAGCCAGGATTCCCTGGATTCCCTGGGAATCCTGCCGATCTGTGAGGCGGATAAAGAAAAATTTTACCACGGCAACGCCGAAAAACTTTTCAAAATTGGTTAGCCGTCTAAACCATCGCTTAAAAAAAGGAGGAGAAACATGAACAGCACCCCAAAAAAACTGGCGGTCATCGTTGCGGTGATGGTTGCCGGTATGTTTTTTTTCGCGCCGCTCGCCTCAGCCAAGCCCCTGGAGTTGAGCTTGAGTCTGGTTACCCCGCCCAAGCATTTACGCAATATCAACGTCATTAATCCATGGGTGAAGATGATCGAAGAGCGTACCGGCGGCAAGGTCAAAATGACGGTCTATTACGCAGCGGCCCTGGCACCGCCCCCCCAGACCTTTGAATCGACGGTCTCGGGTGTGGCCGATATTTCCGAGGGACTGGTGTATGCAACCCCCGGTCGCTTTCCGCTGACCGAAACCGTCATGCTGCCGGAATTGGGCCTGGAGACCAGCCTGAGCTGCTCCAAAGCGCTGTGGCAGCTTTACCAGACAGTTCCGGAATTACAAAAAGAGTGGCAGGGGGTTAAAATGCTGTGGCTGCACACCACACCGGGAATTAAACTGATTACCCGCAAAAAGCCGGTCCGATCCCTGGAAGATTTGAAAGGGCTTAAGATCAGAGTCTCCGGGGCGACCGCCGTAAAAATGGGCAAAGCGCTTGGTTTTACACCGGTTTCCATGGGCATCGGCGATCTGTACCTGGGATTGGAAAAGGGAGTCATCGACGGGGTCGCGCTGCCCAGTGAAATTCTGGTCTCCCGCAGACTGGGCGAAGTTACCAAGTACGTCACCGACATCGATCTGGGCCACGACGCCTTTTTTGTGGTCATGAATGAAAATAGCTGGAAAGGGCTGCCCGACGACGTCAAAAAGGTCATCGAGGAGCTGTCGGGTGAGTGGGCCGTCGAGTTCACCGGCAAGGCCTGGGACAAATTCGACCAAGAAGCCGTGGGCAAAAACAAAGCCAGCGGCATCGAATATATCGAACTGGAAGCCGCCGAAAAAGCCAAATGGAAAAACCTGCTGGCGCCGGTCAAGGGCGAATATGCGGCCGAGCTGGATGCCAAGGGATTGCCGGGAAAGAAAGTGCTGTCCGATATTCAGAAAATGGCGCATTAACACTTCGTCGCGACCGGCAACAGCCGGGTTGTCGCTTTCAGGCAGGCGGCAACCCGGCTTGATTGGAAGTCTTCCCGCTAAAAAGGCTACCCATGTCACTGACCCATACCATCGACCGCTTTGAAAAACTGAATTTAAGCGTGACGAAGTATATCAACGGTGTCGGCGTTTTTTTTCTGTTCGTGATGATGATGGTAACGGTGGTCGATGTGACTTGCCGTTTTCTGTTCAATCTGCCCGTTACCGGCTCTATTGAAATAACCGGGTATCTTCTGCTGTTGACTATTTTTATGGGCATTCCCTATGCAGCCGCCCGCGGGCAGCATATCCGCATTGACCTGCTATCTGCCAAATTCAAGGGCCGGCAGGCCTTAATTCTGGAAAGCATTACCCTGCTGGTGGAAATCGCGATGTTTGCGGTGCTGGTATGGCAAAGCATCCGCTATTCAGTGCTCATGCACACCATGCACCGGGTCACCGCGGTGCTGCGCCTGGCGGAGTCGCCCTTTGTGCTGATGGTGTCCTTCGGCAGTTTGATCGCCGGTATCGGTTTGACGATCAAGCTCATGCGCAATCTGGCCCTTGCCGTCCAAAACTATCGGCAGGCCGTGCTGTGGACGGCGGTGGGTGCAGTCATTCTTTTTGCAATCTATTCTTTTGCCACCTGGGTGGCCGATCTGCCCTGGTGGCTGGGTCCTCTGGCCACCGGTATTGTTGGCATGCTCGTTTTATTTATCGCTTTTTTGTCCGGGCTGCCGATCATCAGCTCCCTGATTCTGGTGGGATTTTTGGGAATGAGCTATTTGCGGGGGGCTCCAGCCGGTTTGAGCATTATGGGATCGTCGCCCTTCAGCACGGCTTCGCACTTCACCTTTTCGGTCATTCCTCTGTTTGTCCTGATGGGCGAGTTCTGTTTTTTTTCCGGGATCGGAACCGACCTCTATCAGATGGCTTATCGGTGGTTCGGCCATTTTCCGGGCGGCCTGTCGATGGGAACCGTGGTGGGCTGCGGCGGATTTGCTGCGGTCTGCGGCGACAGCATGGCCACAGCGGTTACCATGGGGGCCGTGGCTCTGCCTGAAATGAAACGCTTTAAATACGATTCGCGCCTGGCGGTGGGCTGCGTGGCGGCCGGCGGGACCCTGGGCGTCCTGATTCCACCCAGCCTGGCCTTTATATTGTATGCGCTGCTGACCGACCAGTCCATTGCCACCCTGTTTATCGCCGGCATCATTCCCGGGATTCTTCTGATTTCGCTGTTTTTGCTGACCATCTATGTCATGGCCCGCCGCAACCCGCTTCTGGGGCCTCCCGGCCCGATCACCACCTGGCCGGAAAAAATGGCCGCTTTGAAAGGGGTCTGGGCCACCCTGGTGTTGTTTGCTCTGGTCATCGGCGGCATGTATGCCGGTGTGTTCACCCCCACAGAAGGCGGCGGCATCGGCGCCTTTGGCGCGCTGATCATCGGAATCATCAGGCGCCGCTTGAGGTGGAATTCGATTGTTTCGAGTTTGCTGGAGGCCGGCAAGATTTCAGCCGTCTGCATCAGCATCCTGATCGGGGCAAATATCTTCGGCTACTTTCTGGCCACCAGCAAACTGCCCCTTGAACTGGCAGGCTATGTCGCGCAACTGGCGGTTCCCGCGCTGCTCATTCTGATTATCATTTTGGTCATTTATCTTTTTCTCGGATGCCTGATGCCAGCGATTCCGATGCTGATCCTGACGGTTCCCATCTTTTATCCGGTGGTGACCACCCTGGGCTATGACCCCATCTGGTTCGGAGTACTGATGGTGCTGATGTTTGAAATGGCGGTGATCACACCACCCATGGGAATCAATGTGCTGGCGTTGCGCGCCGTGGCCACCGATGTCGACCTGGCGGTCATGTTCAAAGGAACGATGCCGTTTCTGATCGCCATGATCTTATGCGTGGCCTTCTTGATTGTGTTGCCGGATTTTGCACTTTTTTTGCCGGAGTTATTCGGAAAATAAGGAAAGGAAAAAAACCGATGATCAAATTTGACAAGAGCCCGGTGAAAACCGACGTGCTGGTGGTCGGCGGCGGCATCGCCGGTTTGATGGCCGCCATCCATGCTGCCGATCTGGGCGTCGATGTGCTGGTGGCTGAAAAAGCCAACACCAAACGCAGCGGCTCCGGAGCCACCGGCAACGACCACTTTTGCTGTTATATACCGCAAGTCCACGGCCGGGATCTGGATCCTATTATCAAAGAAGATTTAAACAGTTTGCACGGCAACTTTCAGGATCTTCCCCTGGTCATTTCCTTTCTGGAGCAATCTTACGACCGGGTAAAAAAATGGCATCAATGGGGAATTTCGATGAAGCCTTCGGGCAAATGGGATTTTTCCGGCCATGCCTTCCCCGGGCGCCCCCGCATTTTTTTGAAATACGCCGGTCACAATCAGAAAACGGTGCTGACCCGACAGGCTAAAAAGCGGGGTGTCCATATTGAAAATCACATGCCAATTGTGGATGTCATTACCAAAGACGGTAAGGCGATCGGCGCCATCGGTTTGAAGATCGATGCCGATCAACCGGTGGTAAAGCTCATTCAATCCAAAGCCGTCGTGCTGGCCACCGGTACCGCCAATCGGCTCTATCCGTCGACGGCCAGCCCCGGATGGCTGTTCAACGTGGCCTTTTGCCCGGCGTGCACCGGAACCGGAAGAGCGACCGCTTTGCGGGCTGGAGCCAAACTCGTCAATATGGAAATTCCCAATCGCCATGCGGGACCCAAGTATTTTGCGCGCTGCGGCAAGGCCACCTGGATCGGTGTTTACAAGGACCCTCACGGCAATCCGATCGGTCCTTTTGTGACCCGGCCCACCCGAAAACTCGGCGATATCACCGCAGACGTCTGGAATTCGGTGTTCAGCGACATGCAAAAATCCGGCAAAGGCCCGTCCTATATTGATTGCACCGAAACGGCCCAGGAAGATATCGACTACATGCTCTGGGGTCTGAAAGAAGAAGGCAATACGGCCCTGCTCGACTATATGCAAAAAGAGGGAATCGATGTCCGGCGCCACAAGGTCGAATTCATGCAGTATGAGCCGTATCTGATCGGCAGCCGCGGCATCGACATCGATATCGATGCCCAGACATCGGTTCAGGGTCTGTACGCCGCCGGCGATGAGGTCGGCAACTTCCGGGCCGACATGTCCGGAGCGGCCACCTTCGGCTGGATTGCCGGGAAAAGCGCCGCCGCGCGGGCAAAAGCGATGCGCCGCTGGCTCAAAATCGGCGACAATCCGATAGTTGAAGATCGCAGGGCACTATTCAACCGTTTTCTGAAGCAGCAGAACGGAGCCAGCTGGAAAGAGGCCAACCTGGCGCTCCAGCAAATCATGAACGATTATGCCGGTGTCGAAGTCAGATCGGAAACCCTGCTCAGGGCCGGCCTGCAGTATTTGCGCAATCTCAAGACCAAGGCCCGAGCTTCCCTGGCGGCCGAAAACTCCCACACGCTGATGCGTTGTCTGGAAACGCTGGATCTGATGGACTGCGGGGAAGCGATTTTTCTATCGGCACTTGAACGCAAAGAAACCCGCGGGCGACACGTCCGTTCGGATTATCCCTTCACCAATCCATTGCTGGAAAATAAATTTATGACCGTGCGCAAGCAAAACGGTGAATTTTGTCTCGAGTGGCGAGTCCGGAAGTAACTTCTTCGATGGAGGGTAAATGATTGCCACTGATAAAAACGCCATCAAAACCGATGTCCTGGTCATCGGGGGCGGCATCGCCGGATTAATGGCGGGAATTCATGCCGCCCGTCAAGGCGTCGGCGTTTTGGTAGCCGAAAAAGCCAACACCAAGCGCAGCGGTTGCGGTGCCACCGGCAACGATCATTTCATGTGCTATATTCCGCAAGTCCACGGAAAGAATATGGAGCCGATTATTGCGGAATACTATAAAAGCCAAGTCGGAGGGTTTTCAGATCATGCGCTGGCCAGCATTTTTCTAAGGCAATCCTTTGGCCGCGTCCAGGACTGGCAACGATGGGGTATCTCCATGCGGCCCAAAGGCAAATGGGATTTTTCCGGGCACGCGTTCCCCGGTCGTCCGCGTATCTGGCTCAAATACGCCGGGCACAATCAAAAAGCCGTGTTGACCCGACAGGCCAAAAAACAAAAGGTCAATATTGCCAACCATCTTTCGATCACCGATATCATTGCCAGGAATGGCAAGGTTAGCGGAGCCATCGCTCTGGAAACCGCCGGAGAGCAACCGGTTTTGCGCTCTATCCACGCCAAGAGCGTCGTCATTGCCACGGGCTGCGGTAGCCGCCTTTATCCTTCACCGACTCCGGGTTGGATGTTTAACACCGCCAACTGCCCGGTGTGCACCGGAAGCGGTCAGGCGATGGCCTACCGGGCCGGAGCCAAGTTGGTCAATATGGAATTTCCCAACCGCCATGCCGGTCCGAAATATTTTGCGCGCTGCGGCAAGGCGACCTGGATCGGACTCTACAAAGATCCTCATGGCAAACCTGTTGGGCCTTTTGTGTCCAAAGCGACCCGTGCGCTGGGCGACATCACCGGCGATATCTGGAGTGACGTATTTACCGAAAAATTTAAATCCGGCGATGGCCCCGTCTATATTGACTGCAGTTCGACCTCCAAAGCCGATCTCAGCTATATGATGTGGGGTCTGGTGCAGGAAGGCAACACCGGCATGCTCGACTATATGGCCGCCGAAGGCATCGATGTCCGCAAGCACGCCGTCGAATTCATGCAGTATGAACCGTTTCTGGTCGGACGCGGCATTGAAATCGATCAGCATGCCGAAACCAATATCAAGGGGTTGTTTGCTGCCGGTGACCCGGTGGGCAACTTCCGGGCGGACTGTGCCGGAGCGGCCACCTTCGGCTGGATTGCCGGCCAGAATGCCGCCGCAAGAGCCAAACGGATGGCCGCATTTCAGGACATTTCAGACGATCCCCATGCCCGCAAGCGCATCCGATTGTATTCCGGCATCATGCAACGCAAGACCGGTCCTGACTGGAAGGAAGCCAACCAGGCGCTGCAGCAGATTATGAACGATTATGCCGGGCCCCGCGGCCGATCGGAGACGTTGCTCCAAGCCGGATTAACCTATTTGAAAAATCTGAAAAAGAAAACGACAGAGACACTTGCCGCCGGCAATGCCCATACGCTGATGCGCAGTATTGAAACCCTGGATCTGATCGAGTGCGGTGAGGTCATATTTCTAAGCGCCCGTGAAAGAAAGGAAACCCGGGCCAAGCACGTCCGGCTCGATTATCCGTTTACCAATCCTTTGCTGACGGACAAATTTCTAACCATACGAAAACAAAACGGTCGGGTGCACATGCATTGGCGCGACCGGCTTTAATCCCATTGAACTATTTTATTCGTTAAAACTGAACTAAGGAGGAAACCATGCCGCCCATCATCAATGCTGAAAAATGCAATGCCTGCGGTGTCTGTGCCGACATCTGTCCAACCGATGTGTTCCATGTTAAAAAAAAGAAGACGACGCCCGCCATCCGCTACCCGGAAGAATGTTGGCATTGCAATGCCTGCGTTTTAGACTGCAAACAAGAGGCGCTGTCTCTGCGGATCCCCTTGCCGCTGATGATGCTGTATGTCGAAGCCAAAAAATAAGCGCACAATTGCTGAAGTTATATTGGAGGAAAGCCTACCATGATCCAAATCAATAAGACACCCATGGAAACGGATGTACTGGTGGTCGGGGGGGGCATCGCCGGCCTGATGGCTGCCATCAGCGCTGCCGAGCAGGGAGTCGATGTTACTGTGGCTGAAAAGGCCAATACCAAGCGCAGCGGATCCGGCGCAACCGGCAACGATCATTTCCTGTGCTATATTCCCAAAATCCACGGCAAAAATATGGACCCGATTATCAAGGAAGTCCGCAACAGCCTGATCGGCGGTTATCACGACAGCCCTCACACGGTGAAGTTTTTGGAGCAGTCCTTTGAGCGCGTCAAGAGCTGGAACACCTGGGGCATCGCGATGCGTCCAATGGGAGACTGGGAATTTATGGGCCATGCCTTCCCGGGGCGGCCGCGAATCTGGCTGAAATATGCCGGCCACAACCAAAAGCCCGTGCTGACGAAACAGGCCAAAAAACGACGGGTTCGAATCGTCAATCACCTGCCGATAACCGATGTGATCGTGCGGGATGGTGAGATCGTCGGCGCAATCGGACTGAGCATCAAGAACAGCGAGCCTGTTTTGCAAATTATTCGAGCCAAATCTGTCATTGTGACAACCGGCTCCGCATCCAGACTGTATCCGCCTGCCGGCAGTCCGGGCTGCTTGTTCAATACGGCATTTTGTCCCAGCTGCACCGGTGCAGGGCAGGCCATGGCATACCGTGCCGGAGCCAAACTCGTAAACATGGAATTCCCAAACCGCCATGCCGGGCCCAAATTTTTAGCCCGCTGCGGCAAGTCCAGCTGGATCGGCATATTTAAAGATCCCCGCGGCAAAACCATCGGCCCGTTTGTCACCCAGCCCACCCGCGAGTTGGGGGATATCACCTCCGATGTATGGAACTCCGTGTTTACCGATCTGCTCAAATCTGGCCGGGGCCCGACATACATTGACTGCACCCGAACAGCCAAGGAAGACATCGATTATATGATCTGGAGTTTGGAGCACGAAGGCAATACCGCCATGCTGGATTATATGGATAAAGAGGGAATCGATGTCCGCAAGCATATGGTCGAATTCATGCAATACGAACCGCATCTGATCGGCCGCGGCATCGAAATTGATCTAAATGCTGAAAGCAATGTGAAAGGACTCTTTGCCGCCGGCGACTTAACCGGAAATTTCCGCGCCGACATCGCGGGAGCCGCAACATTCGGGTGGATTGCCGGTGAAAGCGCCGCGATCCGCGCCAAAAAGATCAAAAAATTTCAAAAAGCCGAAAACAGTGCCTTGGTAAAGACTCGCCGGCGGATATATTCCGCCATCATTGCCCGGGAAAGCGGTGCGACCTGGCAGGAGGCCAATATGGCACTGCAGCAAATTATGCGGGACTATGCCGGTGTCGAGGTCCGATCGGAGACACTGTTGGGAGCCGGGCTGAAATATCTCAACGACCTGAAGCAGCATATTCTGGAGAAATTGACCGCCGACAATGCGCACAGCTTGATGCGCTGTCTTGAAGTCCTGGATCTGCTGGAAAACGGTGAAGCGATTTTCCATACCGCCTTGGAAAGGAAAGAAACCCGCGCCATGCACATTCGGTCCGATTTTCCTTTCACCAACCCGTTGCTGGCGGAAAAATATCTGACGATCCGCAAAGAAAAAAACAGGCCGATTGTGGAATGGCGCGATAAGCAATAATCGCACATGTCGGCAACAACTTTCCGCTTTGCCAGTCGCAGCGCCGCCCAGAAAAATAGGTGTTGACATCCATCCAAACGTCGCTTAATAGATAATTGTTGCATATAATAAAATATTTTTATATAAAAGTTGTATATTATGCAACAATTATCCAATATGGGGCCACTCGTCAAAACACACCAGGCGGTCGAAAAAGCGCTGAGCATTCTGCTTGAATTCGTTCCTTACAATCAGCCGATGGGGACCGTCGATTTAAGCGCGAAGCTGAATATGCACAAATCCACCGTCAACCGGATGCTGCATGTTTTGAGCCGCTTTGAATTCCTTCAGCAGGATCCGCAATCCAAAAAATTCAGCCTCGGAAACGCTGCGAATGAACTCGGTAAAGCGCTGAATCGATCCTATGATGCACGACTGGTCGCCGCCGCCGGACCTCACATTGACGATTTGCGCAATCGGTTGCAAGAAACCGTCGTGCTGGAAGTTCTTTCGGGCCATTCCACAATCTTGGTGTATGTCGCCGAAGGTCCCGGTCCCATATATGTGCGTGAAGCCGTGGGCGAAAGGCGGCCGGTGCACGCTTCTGCCGGAGGCAAGCTGCTGCTGGCCTTCTCTTCTTTGGAAACCAGAAACCGACACCTGAACGGAAATCTGCCGTCGATTACGTCAAATACGATTACGGATCTCGACCTTTTGCACGCTCACCTGAATACCATCTGTCAGCAGGGATACGCAACCGATGACGAAGAAGTCCATGTCGGTATCCGGGCCGTCGCCGCTCCCATATTCAGCCGCAACGAAGAAATTATCGCCGCTGCTGTCGTAACCGGTATGGTGCAGAAAATTTCTCTCAACAGAGACTCAACCATCATCTCGCATGTCCGAGCAGCTGCAGCAAAAATATCGTCTCAGCTCGAAAATGAAAATGAACTAAGGAGGAAGAAGTAATGGCCAAAAAGAAAATGGATTATGAGGCCATGCTAAAAAGCGTTCAATCCGGCTACCAGGCATTCGAATCATCTCCTTACAAATGGCAGGCGGTGGATCCGAATGCCAGCGGGGAGAAAAAAGTACAGTTCGGCCTCTGCCGGGCGTGCATGCAGGGCGATTGTGCCACCCTGGTTACGCTGGAAGACGGCGTTGTCGTGCGCACCGAAGGACGGCCGGATGCCCCGCCCAATTATGGAACGCTCTGCCCCAAGGGGAATTCGGAGATCATGGGCATGTACAATCCTTACCGCATCAAATCCCCGATGATCCGAACCAATCCCGAAAAAGGCCTGGATGTGGATCCCATGTGGAAAGAGGTCACCTGGGACGAAGCCCTGGATTATGCTGCTGAAGGCCTGCGAAAGGTAAGAGAGAAAGACCCGCGCGGGCTGGTCATCTGTGAAGGATGGGGGCAGAGAGACACAATCTTGCGGGGCGCATTCGGGCATGCATTCGGCACGCCAAATGAAACCGGTTCCCATGGGGCCCTGTGCACGGTCCATTACCCCTCGGGTCTGGTTCATTCCGGTTATCCGGTGGCGGTCGTCGATTTGGAGTACTGCAACTACCACATCACCCTGGGACGTTCCCTCGGCCCTAATTTCGGAGCAGTGCCGGGAATGCGCAAATTCGCCAAGGCGATTGAACGGGGCATGAAGCTGGTGTGTGTGGACCCCCGCAGCTCTTACGAGGCCGCCAAAGGAGAATGGGTGCCCATACGGCCGGGCACCGATCTGGCTTTTTTACTGGCCATGAACCATGTCATGATGCACGAAATCCAGATTTATGACCAGTGGTTTATGAAAAACCGCACCAACGGGCCCTATCTCATCCGACCGGACGGGGAGTATTTGCGGGATTCTGAAACCGGCAAGCCCCTCATGTGGGACCCGGTCGAAAAGACGGCCAAACCCTACAACGCCGAGTTTAAAGATATCGCCCTGGAGGGGACCTATACGGTCGAAGGGGCCGAATGCCGCACGGGGTTTCAGACGGTTAAAGACCGAATGAAAGCATATACACCTGAATGGGCCGAAAACATCACCACCGTCCCGCCGGCCACGGTCCGGCGTATCGCCCGCGAATTCATCGATCATGCGCGCATCGGCAGCACGATTGAAATCGATGGCTTCACCTTCCCTTTCAGGCCCGTTTCCCTGAATGTCGAGCGCAACGTCACCAATCGCAGAGGCGGCACCTACGCCGATTTGGCCGGTAAATTGATCAATCTGATGGTGGGCAACATCGAAGTGCCGGGAGGCTGTCTGAGCTGCAGCTTCCGGGGGCCCATCATGGGGCCCACCGAGGACGGCACCTCAGCCCCTCAATACGAAGCGGTTCCGCGGCCATTCAAATTCCCGCCGGAATCGGCGACGCTGAAGGAGTTTTATCCCCATCAGCATACAGCCCCGCACCTGGCCCTCAAATCCATTCTGAACCCTGAAAAGCATCATCTGCCTTACACGGTGGAGGCCTGGATGTCGGTGGGGGGAAACCCGATCCGCCAAAATGCCCAGCCGGAAGCCTACGTAGCGGGATTCAAAAAACTCTCCTTTTCCGTCGCGATCGCATTTCACATGGATGAATGCGCGATCCTTTCCGACGTCCTGTTGCCCGAACACAGCGCCCTTGAACGAGTGCGGGTGACGCCCTTCTACCCCCAGCACCAGTCGATGGACAATGAGGTCTGCGGACTGAAGATGATTCAATACCGGGACCCCGTGCCGACCCTTTTCAACACCAAACATGTCGATGAGATCTTCACCGAACTGGCCGAAAAGCTGGGCATTTTGACCGGCGAGGGCGGCCTGTATGACCACCTCAACCGTGAAATAGACTGGGTGGACAAGACCGACGGTCTGAACCTGAACGGTGAGTGGAAACTGGATATCAATAGAAAATACACCCTGGAGGAGATATACGACCGCCAGATCCGCGGCTGGCCTTACAATAAAAGCAACTGGACCCTCGAGGATTTGAGACAAAATGGATACCTTGAATACTGGCGGCCCCGCAAGGAGTTCTACCTGTATTATTATTTTCCGGACAACCAGACCCGGCATCCGTTTTATTTATTGGGCCTCAAAACGGTCGGAGACCGTTTAAAGGAAAATCTTAAGCAGCATCAGATTCCATTTCCGGGTGTACCGCATGACGACTATATCTTCGATCTCTATGATCCTGTGGTTCACTGGGTGGAAACCTCGGAAACCCATCCGCCGAAGGAATACGATCTGTGGGCCGTAAATTGGAAGACGCCTTATTATGCCAACGATGCCGGCAATCTGACCGGCAATCCATGGCTGGCCGAAATATATGCCAAGGACCCCTGGGAAGCCAATGTTCTTTTAAATCCAATTACCGCCGCTCGCAAAGGTTTAATGGAAGGCGATTCGGTTGTCGTGGCGTCGCGTTACGGTGAGCTCGAAGGACGGATTCGGGTATCCGAACTGTTCCATCCCGACACGGCGGGAATCGCCGGCAGCTATGGACCGGGCACCCTGCAGTCCAATCCCCTGAACAGGGTTGGACCCTGTTTCAACAACCTGCTCTCCATCGATGATCATACGTTTGACGGCGTCAGTGCCGGGCAGGATACGGCGCCGGCGGTGAAAATCTATAAAAAGGAGGCTGGCAAATGAGATACGGCATGGTCATCGACCTTCAGAAATGCACGGGGTGCAATTCCTGCACCGTTGCCTGCCGCGCCGAGCAGGGAACCCCTGCCGGCGTGCATTTTCATAAAGTCATTAAATATGAGTTCGGAAAATACCCCAATGCCAAAATGAAGTTTTTGCCCATGCCTTGCATGCACTGCCAGGATCCCCCCTGCCAGAAAGTATGTCCGACCGGAGCGACCTTCATCCATCCGGAGGGTCTCGTTTTGATCGATGAAAATAAATGCATCGGCTGCCGGGCATGCATGGTCGCCTGCCCGTACGAAAGCCGGCAGTTTTTGTGGGAAATCAAAACGTATTTTCTCGGCACCCATCCGACACCTTATGAAAAAATTAAACAAAGGGGTTTTGAAAAAGGCACGGTCGTCAAGTGCAACTTCTGCCTTCAAAGGCTGGAACAAGGCCGGCTGCCGGCGTGTGTGACGACCTGCCCTTCAGAGGCAAGAACCTTTGGAGACATCGATGACCCCGAAAGTGAAGTTTCCAGACTGATCGTTCGTCATCGGGGCATGCCGTTCAGGGCTGAGCTTGGCACGGAACCTTCCGTATATTACATGAAGGGATAAAGGAGAAATCACCATGTGGACATGGACAGTTAATTTAATTGCTTTATTACTCTCCATTTTGTGGGTTGTGATGTTCCTCAAGCAGTCGCAGGCAGGACTGATTCGCACAGCCCTTAACGATAAATTCACATGGGGACTTTATGTACAGGCGTTCTTCTTTTTCTCGGCTCTGGCAGGCGGCATTCTTGTTTTTATTTCAATTGTCACCCTGTTTGAGATCGACTCGCTGAGAAAGCTGGCTGAAATCGGCTCGGCCGTCTCTCTCGGCTGTCTGGTGGCGGCCGGAATGTCACTGGGATCCGACCTGGGAAAACCCTTTCGGGGCTTTAAGATCGCCACCGGCAAAAACTTCGCCTCACCGCTGACATGGGATTTCATCACCCTTTCCATCTGTGGCATTTTGAATCTCCTATTTCTAAGCGGAATCATTCCGGGGCGCGGTGCGGGTGCCATGATCTGGGCAGTCCTGTGCCTGATTGCCGCCCTGGGTTTTGTGATGATCCACACGCTTTTCTTTTTGTCCCGGGTGGGGGCGGGATTCAGATCTCAGCCGTTTTTGGGTCTGGATACCCTGGCCCAGAGCCTGTGGGGAGGAACTGCGCTGATCGTTCTGCTTGCAGTGGTTTTGAAAATGGAACCGTTTAACATGGTCCGCATACTGATGATCTTGACGATCTTCGTTCTGATTCCACAGGCCGGATCCACCATTGCAACATTGACCATTAAAAGCCGGGGCGCTGAATACAAAAAAATCATCGCCATGGATGCCATCCTCTTGCTCATTCTCATACTCATTCAAATCGGCGGCCCCAAAAACCCGGTGCTGCTGGCGATCGGTTCGATCCTGATTCTCATCGCGGTATTTCTGGAAAAATCGCATCTCATTCGGCAGTACCAGACAAAACCCATATTGCCGTTGCCTTACAGCCGTTATGAAGACATCCCGCCCTATTCACCGACGTCCTATGAATGGATAATGTCTCTTGGCAGCGTCGGCGCATGTGTTTTGGTAACGTCGATTGTCTTCTATCTGAAGCCGGGTCTTTGATTTTCAATGTTTAAGAAAAATAAACCCAACCAACCACCGGAAGCCCTGGCTGAAATGGCCGGCTCGCGGTCCCATATGTATGATCTTATGGTCGGCGTTTTCAACCAGTTGCCGGACGAAGCTTTTTTAAAAAAAATCGCAACCCGTGAATTCGAAAACCTGCTGCGTGAATTTTCCGGCACGGCTCACATCAGAGATTATCGCCTTTGGATGGAGAAAAACCAGCCTGAAATCATCATCAACGAGCTTTCCGTGGATCGGACCCGGATTCTCAGGGGTACGGGCCCCACAGACTTAAAACCTCCCCATGAAGGTTGCTATAAAATGGATTGCGACTTGGGATCCGCTGCCATTCAGGTGAAGTGCTTCTATCGAACAGCGGGTCTCATACCGGATACAACCGTATCTGAATCACCGGATTACCTTTGCGTTCAGCTGGATTTCATGAAGCATCTCTGCCTGAGGGAGCAGCATCTTAGATCTTCCAACCGGGATGTCACCGAAAATGTTGCCTGTCAGGAAGCTTTTCTCAGAAAGCACCTCGGCCGCTGGGTGGGGGATTTCTGTGAACAGGTTCAAAAGCATGCCTTAACCGATCTTTACCGCGGGTTTGCCTTAATCTTGGATGACTTCATAAAAAGAGATCTGGAATACTTGCAGATGAGGAATAACTAAAATTCGAATCATTAGAAGGGGTTTTGAAACCCCTTCTGGAGATATTTTAAAGTTATGGAAACTGCTGAATGCCCCATACCGACTTCCTTTCGAGACAGCATTGCGATAACGGTCTTTATTGCCTGGCTGTTTTACCTGACCTTTGTCGGCCGGATCATCTTCGGCCCTCTGATGCCCATCATCGAGCAGGAACTGGAGATCAATCACAGCCAGGCCGGCACTCTTTTCCTGATGATCGCTGCCGGCCAGTTCATCGGCCAGGTATTCTCCGGCCTGCTGTCTTCCAGAATAAACCACCGGGGCTCTTTGATGGTATCGGTTTTTCTACTGGGCCTTTCACTGCTGGCGTTTTCCCTTGTCCGATCCGTAACCAGTATACGGATTTTCCTTTTTCTAACCGGCCTGGCCGGCGGTCTGCATATCCCTTCGGCCATTGCCACCATCACGGCTGAAGTCCGTACGCAGGACTGGGGGAAGGCTTTAGGGGTTCATCAAACCGCCCCTCCGCTGAGCTTTTCCTCGGCGCCCCTGATTGTGGCCGCACTGATCGTCTGGTTTTCTTGGCACACGATTCTTGTCGGTCTGGGAGTTGTTTCGCTTATAAGCGTTGCGGCCTACTGGCGTTACGGCTGCGGTGGACTATTCCCCGGCCAACTTCCGAATCCGATCATTGTCAAGACCATATTAAGCAAAGGGGCCTTCTGGATCATGGTGATGCTGTTTGCCATGGCGATGGGCGCCACCGCAGGGCTTTTCTCGATGATGCCGCTGTTTCTGGTCAACGAACGCAGCATGGATCTCAGCACTGCCAACACCCTGGTCGGCCTTTCCCAGCTATCCGGTTTGTTTATGGCCTTTTGCGGTGGATGGGTGGCCGACCGCTTCGGCCAGAAAGCCACCATTGCCGTTTTGTTGCTGCTGGCCGGCTTCTGTACGGTTTTAATCGGCTGGCTGCAAGGGATCTGGATGGTGGTCATTATTTTTATACAACCCGCTTTGATTACCGCATTTTATCCAGCCGCCTTTGCCGCAGTCTCCCGTATTGCTCCGCCTTCGATGCGCAGTGTGAGCAACGCCCTGGCACCGTCAACGGCTTTTCTGATCGGCGGCGGTTTGATACCGGCGCTGATCGGCTATGCCGGCGAGTCCGGCAGCTTCGCCCTGGGCATATCGCTGCTCGGCTGTTTCATCATGCTGGGTCCGGTTCTGGTGATATTTCTGCGGCTGGGGCAGTATGATGCAGAGAAAGGATGTTAGGTCATCTCAGGTGCCCGGCGCCAGAGGCGCGTTCAGTGTTCAGGTGTCAGTCAAATAGCGCGTAGCTGATAGCTCATAGGTCGGAAGGCAATCAGCTGGAAAGCCAGGAGGCTTGAAGCTTGAGGGTCTAACCGCTTTCGAACTTTCCGGTGTTCAGGCCTTCAGGCTTCCCAGCCTTATAGCCTCAAGCTGTTAGCTGTGACCTATTAGCTACGAGCTGTATGTCTGACACCTGACACCTACTGTTTTGTTAAGAAAAAATAATGTCACCGACACTGACACTCTGCTTCAGATTCACCTCAACTTTTTTCTTTTGATAGTCTTTATATTCAATTTCAAGCGTGTAGATGCCGCTGTTTTCCTCCAGGTTATCAAATTTAAAATCACCAAAAGGGTCACTGATGGTTTCAGCAATGGGATTTGAATCCTTTATCAGTTTTATGGTCGCACCCTGGGCACAATCGCTGACGCCGTCCACAGCGATGGTCACACTGCCGCCGATAAAACAGCGTGAGTAGCGATAAAGGTTTTTATAGTACACCCGGGGAAATGTTTTGTATTGCGGATGAAGAACTTCCAAATTTTCAGATTCAGCCATTTTTTTAATTTCGCCGTCTTCAGCGGCAACAAATCTCATGGCTCCCGTCGGACAGGCCTGGACGCAACGGGGCTCCTTCCAGCCTTCTGCCAGCAGATGCGCACAAAACGTGCATTTCTGGGGTATTTTCTTTTCTTCGTTCCACCAGATCGCGTCATAGGGGCAGGCCTCCAAAACCGATCTCTGGTCCCGCGCTTTTTCGGGATCGATAATCACGATGCCGTCATCGCGTTTATAGATCGCACCGTTTTTGGCAGCCTTGATACAGGGCGCACCGTCACAGTGCATACAGGGCGTCGGACGGTAGGCAACATCGATCAGGGGATACTGGCCGCGCTCCTTGCGCATGATATCCATCCAGCGCTGGCCGTGCAGCGGCTGCGATACAGCATATCCGGGCCAGTCATTGCCAACATGTTCGTCCTTGCAGGCCAGAAAACAATTGTTGCAGTCTTCGCATTTTTCGATATCAATGATCATATTCCATTTTTTCATTTATCTTCAGGCTCCCTGTTCTATCCATTTTTCAATTTGCACCAGGCAGGAATTGCAGGCGATGCTGTGCGATTTTTTGATAATCGTGCGGCTCGGGGTCAGTATGTTGACGCAGCCGCCGCGGTCGGGCGAATGGCCGGGCTCGCCGGTCGGGTCGTATTCGGCCGCCGATTCATAGGAATGAACGGTGCCGGGCGGTACCCGTTCGGTGACCTGGGCCGCGCAGATCACCGCCCCGCGATCGTTAAATACCTTGACCAAATCGTTCTGGCTCAGGCCGCGCTGAGCGGCGTCTTTTGAATTGATTCGAACAATCCAGTAGTAATAGCCGTCGATCAGCACGCGGTGGTCTTTGACATCGTTGATGGTACCGTTTTTGCCGTCGCCCATGGTGTGGAAGCTGAAGCGTGGATGCGGCGATATCAACTGCAAGGGATAGCGCGTGTACAATTCGCCGGTGTGGTGCCCCTCCCAGGAAGGGATATATTTGCTGATGGTCGGCCGCTCGGGGTCATCCGGGTCGAACCGCTTCAGGCTGGAACACTCAAACTCGATTTTGCCGGATTGGGTCTGAAGCCCTTGCCCCAGCCTGTCGGTGTAGTCTCCCGGCAGCGGCGCCAGCTCCGGCGTATCTTTGGGCCTGCCTTCAGCAAACCAGCGGAAGGATACCGGATCCCGCTGATTCGGTGCCGGTGCAGGAACGACATAATAGCCTTTCTTTAGAAATTCTTTCCAGGAGATATATTTCGGCAAATCGGTGGCATCAAACAGGCGCCGGCACCAATCCAATTCGCTGGAACCCTCGGAGAAAGGCGCCGACAGGCCCAGGCGTTTGGTCAGATCCCAGAAAATCTGATAGTCGGACCTGGATTCACCCAGCGGTTCGATGCATTTGTGCTGGATGACGGCCACCCGATGGTTGCACTGTGTAAATGAATGCTGGATATAGCCGCCGCAGTTGGCGAATTCACTGATATCCCAGCGCTCAAAACTGGTGCAGGCCGGCAACAGGACATCGGCAAATTTGGCCTCGCCTTCGAACCAGATTGACTGATTAACGACAAACTCCAAATTGTCTGAGCGGTACATTTTGGCGTATCGATTGGTTTCGGTCATGGTGCCGAAATGAGAGCCGCCGTATTTGTAATACATTTTCACCGGTGCGTGGCCCGGCGTCGGATAACCGTATTGCAGAAACTGCCCCTCAATGGTTCGGGGATCGGTGGGATAACCTTCACAGCTGCCGTCCAGAATGGCTTCCGGAATCTTCAACCGCGGTACGCGCTGGTAGCTGGTATTGACGGTAGGCAATTGCGGCATCTTCTGATACATATTGACCGCCATGGCGGTTCCATTAATGTCGCCCGACAAGCCGCCTTCCGCATAACCCGGAAAGAAAAAGCGGGTATCCACCGGAGCGCCCTGCTGCATACAGCCCATATTCACACCGGGTTTGCCCAGGCCCTGCATCCCCATCAGGCAGACCATCGAACGGGCCCATTCATTGCCGGTGGCACAGCGGCAGGCGCTGCCGAATCCCTGCAATCCTCCGGCGGCCAGGTAGGTTCGACTGGAACCCCACTGCCGCGCCAGGGCCCGGACATCTTTGGCCGCAATACCGGATTCGTTTTCCTGCCACTCGGGAGTTTTGGCAATGCCGTCGTCTTTGCCCAGGATGTAGGCTTTCCATTTTTCAAAACCCACGGTCCGATCGGCCACATATTTTTTATCGTAAAGATCTTCGGTAATCCAGACATAGGCAATCGCCAGCGCCAGCGCATTTCCGGTGGCCGGCCGCGGTGCCAGCCATTTGCCCCCCAGCAGGGCCGCCGTGTGATTGTAATAGGGATCGATATGAACCATTTTGATGCCGAGCTCTTTGAGCCACTGGCGGCGCACCGTGCCCTCAAAGGCGCCGTAAACACCGCTGGTGGATTCCGGATCGCTGGACCAGAACACCACCATTTCGCAATGCCTCAGGCAATCTTCTACCGTATTGTAGGTTTCGGGTGCCCCCAGACGGGAGCTGTGCCCCCAGTGATGCATGGCCCCCCAGTACCATCCTTCCCAGCTGTCCGGATTGTGAGCCACCGGCGTGAAACCGATGGTGTTGAAAAACCGCAAACGGGCACTCAACCAGTAGCCCAGATGACCCCAGGTATGATGGGAGCCGCTGCCGTTCATGATCGCACCGGGACCATGTTCGCGTTTGACACGCCGGATTTCAGCGGCAACCAGATCCAGGGCTTCATCCCAGCTGATGCGCTCATATCCCGATGTTCCTCTGTTTTGGGGGTTGCGCTCTCCGGTGGGATTAAAATCCACGCGCTTCATCGGGTACAGCAGCCGTTTGTCGGAATAGACCATGGATTTCCAGGCCAGGGTGTAAGGGTTTACGGTGGTCTTGCGCGGCGGCTTAAATCTTTTGTTACGAGCCTCGATCGTCCATGGCCCCGCATCGCGGTCGTCAAATTCAATCGGCGTTATCCGGACGATCTTGCCATCCCTGACGTAGACGAAAACCGGCCCGCCGTTGGTATTACTGGTGTAGCGCCGCAGACCGTTTCCCAGGTCAATGCCGTACTGCAGACCGACCGTCAGAATTTGATTGAGGGTTTCGTTAAACCACATAAATAAATCTTCGTCACCCTGCATCCCGATTTGAAAATTTTTCATGGCGTGGATCATGGCAAGCTGATCGCGGGGCGGCATCAGAAGCTCAACCGCAACCGCGACATTGGCAAAGGTCATGCAAACATCCGGACGGGGATGGACACCGGCTCTGGAACGAACCCGACCGTTGTCAAAAATAAAATGCCTTCCGGCAGAATCATCCACGATTTTTATCTGGGCGATGAGGTTTTTTTCTCTGAGACGTTCGGCGAAAACCGGATGCTTTCTGGCGGTGCGCCTGATCATTTTTTCAAGACCGAAAAGAATGGTTGAAAACTGCATCTGCTTAAACTTCATTGTTTACCTCGTCTAAATCTGAATCGGCACGGCCGGCACGGTAATAAAAGGAAACCCAATCTCTGTCAGAGGGATAGCTCAGATTGACATTGACACTGATTTAAAACCACTTCTATGGTATTGTCGGCAAGACAGAAGGGGACATCAATTCGTAAAAACGAAAAGTTGCCGGCCCTGCGGCAAATGACTCCGCGGAAGCAAGAATATGCAAGTTGACATATTTCAAACCGGCGGCAAAGCCGTCACTTCCGGCCGGATTCGCAAACCCCTGAACGAATTTTTAAGATCGGATCTAAAAATTGACCCGATCCAATCCTTTCAATCCGAGTATGGCTCTGCCTTCCGCCGGCGTCGCCGGTTCAATGCCCAATTCCCTGGCGATTCTGATAATTTTAGCCACTTGCTCGGCATTGCTTTTTGCCAAAACCCCTTTTTCCAAGTAGAGATTATCCTCCAGGCCGACCCGGGCGTTACCCCCCATCAGCAGCGACAGGGTGCACATGGGGAATTGCGCATTTCCGGCGGCGCAAACGGAAAACTCGAATTCGCCGATTTGCCGGCAGGCGGTTTCGTAAAGATGAACCAGGTTTTGCGCGGTGGCCGGGATGCCGCCCAGGATACCCATGACGAACTGCAGGTAGACGGGCTTTTTGGCAATCCCTTTTTGAATCAAAAAAGCCAGATTGTTGATCATGCCGGTATCGTAAATTTCAAATTCCGGCTTGGTCCCGGTTTTTTCGAAAGTTTCGAGATACTGCCGCATGGTTTTAAAGGTATTTGGAAAGATAAAATCGTCGGTGCTTTCCAGATACGGTTTTTCCCAGTCAAATTTCCAGTCCTCGATTTTATCGACAATGTGAAAGAGGGCAAAGTTCAGCGAGCCGGCATTAAGGGTCGCCAGCTCAGGCCTGAGGGTCGTGGCCACGGCCACCCTTTGTTCGACCGGCGCACCCAGTTTGCCGCCGGTAGTGGTGCACAGGATGATATCACAATGTTTTTTGACCTCGCTGGCAACTTCGCGATAAATGTCCTGATCCGCGTTGGGCAGTCCGGTTTCCTGATCTCGCACATGCAGATGGCAGACCGTCCCGCCGGCCGCATGAACCGCCAGTATCTCATCGATCAGCTGCCGGGCAGTAACCGGCAGATAGGGGGACATGCTGGGCGTATGAATGGAGCCGGTCAGTGCAGCGGTGATAATTGCTTTTTTCATGAAAATCACTCCTTCCTAAGTTGAGCGCATGCGAATATAATCACGAAAACTCGAAATTTAACTTTTAAGTTTTTGGTGTTTTCGTGGTTGATTTTTCTGCCCGGGCTCTCCCTGATCAACCAAGATTTTAACTTTGTCCCGGCCGGTTTGCCCGTGCCGGAATCTTTTAAATTCAAGGGCTTTTTTTGGCGGTCATTTTCAGCAGATATTCCACCAGGGCTTTGCGCGACTGCTGGGCCTGTTCCGGTGACCATGTCTGAAATCCCTGGCCGCTTTTAAAACCCAGTTCACCCCGGGCAACTTTTTGGGCCAGGATCGGCGACGGATCCGGCGAATCTTCAAGATGCTTCAGGATATAGTCGTGTATGGCCAGGGTCAGATCGGTTCCGACCATGTCAATGTTTTCCATCGGACCCAGCTGCGGCAGTCTCAGACCGAAGCCGAATTTGATGCATTCATCGACCGTGGCGGCATCGGCGATGCCGCTGGCCACGATGGAAACGGCCTCGCGCCACAGCGCGTGCTGCAGCCGGTTGCCGACGAAACCGGGCACGTCCTTGTGAACCCGGACCGGATGTTTCCCCACCCGCTGCAGCAGCGCATAGGTTTTTTCAACCACCTCGGCGCCGGTTTCATCGCCGCGGATGACTTCCACCAGCGGAATCAAATAGGGTGGGTTCCAGAAATGGGTTCCAACGATGCGGCTTCGATTTTTTGATTTTTGAGCGATCTGGGTAATGCTGATAACCGAGGTATTGGTGGCCAGGATCGCATCCGGCGGGCTAAATGAATCCATGTCCTTAAAAATTTGCTGCTTGAGCTCGAGTTTTTCAAGCACGGCCTCAACCACGAATTGAGCCTGAGAAACCGCTTCCTGAAGATCGGTTGTAGTTTTAATTCTTTGAATGGCCGGTTCAATCTCAGCCGCAGACACGATTCCCTTTTGTGCCATCAATCCAAGATTGCCACGGATATTCTCAATCGCTCGTAAAAGCAGATCTTCTTGAAGATCCATGAGCGCCACTGAATGGCCGTGCACCGAAAAAATCTGGGCAATACCGTGTCCCATCAACCCCGCACCGATGACGGCAATATTTTCTTTTTCTGTCATGGCTTCCTCTAACCGGCCGTGTACCCGCCATCGATGCAGAGCACGGCGCCGGTCATGAAGTCGGAGGCTTTGGACGAAAGATAAATCAATATACCAATAAAGTCTTCCGGTTCACCCAGGCGCCCGATGGGAATACGTCTTAAAAAATTCTTATAAAATTCCTTGTCATCGAACATCCACTGGGTCAAAGCCGTACGGAATATCGTCGGCGCAAGGGCATTGACGTTGATTTTATGAGGTCCCCATTCACATCCCAGGGATTTGGTCAACAGGTGAATCGCGCCTTTTGAAGGGCTGTAGGCCGTGTAATTGGCCATGCCCAGCTCGCCGCGGGCAGATCCGAGTAAAATCACTTTTCCGCCCCGTCCCTGTTCGATCATGACTTTGCCGGCTTCTTTACAGAACAGATAGGTGCCCTTGACGTTGGCATCCATAATCATTTCCCATTCTTCAAGGGGCTGGTCGGCGATGGGACCGGGCTTATTCACCCCGGCAGCCGTGATCAAAATATCGATACCGCCGAATGTTTTGACGGTTTCATTGACCACTTTTTTGACATCATCATGAACGATCGGAGATCCCGAGCAGTACGCGGCCTCTCCGCCCCCATCCTTGATTTCTTTGACAAGGGCTTGAAGCGTTTCGTCGGACCTGCCGGTGGCCATTATTTTTACGCCGGCCGCAGCCAGCCCCAGCGATGCCGCATGCCCGAAGCCGCCGGTAGCTCCGGTGATGAGGGCCACCTTTCCACTGACATCGAAAAGATCTTTAATATCGGGTAGACTCATTTTTCGGCCTCTCTAAACGTATGATAAGCGGGTTTTAAGGGCCCTGCAGCAGGGCCCGTTCACAAAGCGCAACACAACAATTCTGGGGTGCAACGCTTCTGACTCTAATCGTAGCTGTAAATCACCAGCATGGTGGCCGGATAATTGGTCCGGTTGATGATCTCGCGCCCCTCTTCCGGCTCGATGTAGATCAGATCATTGCGCCGCAGAACAATCTCTTCATCCGCTGTTTTGATGGTGACTTCACCGTCAAGCACGAAATACACTTTTTCACCGGGCGGTGCCCCGAACTCGGCCCCCCCGCCCGGCAGGAAATGAGAAAGTCCCACCCAGAATTTTGTGGCGCCGGTTTCCTCTTTGCCGTGCAGCCGCATGGCGGTCATGGCGAAGTGACCCGGCGCCGCGTAAGCCTTCACATCTTTTATTTGAATCTTTTTCATGGCAGGGCTCCCAAAGATGTTTTCGGTTGTTTCTGGGGTGGGTTGAACCGGCCGGCACTGCTCCTGTCACGGCCAGACCGGTTCAACCCGTTATCAACAGTTTACTTGGGCATGGGAAAGATCATATCAGCCGTCTTTTTGATACCCGGATTCTTGGCATTGTAAATGATCTCCACCTCCCACGGCCATTTTTTGCCCTTCACCCATTGGCCACCGACCAGCGGGGTCTCGGAATAATTTTTGTCGTTATATTTGATGGGACCCACGATCGTATCCATCTGGGTGGCCGCAATGGCTTCCCTCAGCTTGTTCTTGTCCAGCGTCTGTGCGCGGGTCAGCGCATCATAGGCGATCTCAAAGCCCGCATATTTAAAGCCGATCGGCTGCGTCCACTGCTTGCCGGTCTCTTTGGTCCACGCACCGCAAAGATCCGCAGCGCTTTCACCCGTCAACGACGACTTAAACGGATGGTACGGGCTCCACCAGACCTCCGTCGTCAAGCCCATGGGCAGATTGCCGCCCAGGGCCCCCACATCCGTCGGAAACAAACAGGCCTTGGCGATGGTCGCGATCTTGGGAACCAATCCCTGCTGATGGCATTGCCGCCAGGCCGTGGCCCAATCCGGCGGAATAATTGTGCCGGTTAAAATCTCCACCTTCTCACGCTTGAACAGACTGATAAAGGAGCTGAAGTCTTTGGTAAAATAAGGAAAGCGGCCCGGATCAATCACCTTGAACCCTCTTTCCGGAAGCTTCTTTTTGAATATCTCCGACCATGTGGTGCCGTCCGGATCGTTGGGCCAGAAACCGCCCACCACCTTGCTGGTTTTAGCCGCATGCAAATCCCACATATCCACAAAAAGATCTGTGACCGTATCAACGGTCCAGAACGCATGATAGGACCATTTGTAAGGACCACCGGTCAGCCAGGCCTCAACCGGCGCATCCAGACCAATGCAGGGCATCTCATAACGCTCGCACATCGCGGTGACCGGGTTAACCGTATCCGGCGTGTGCATCACCACCATCAAATCCACCTTGTCCTGCACAATCAGTTTGGCGGAAAGCTCGGCAGCTTTGGTGGGATTGCTCTCGGTATCCACCACCTTGACCTTGACCGGCAGCTTCTTGTCGTATTCCTTGATAAAAATGCCGCCCTTGGCGTTAATGTCTGCCACCGCCTTTTCATCCGCCCACGGGCTGGCTTCTCCAAAACCGGCCAGCGGACCGGTCGAGGGATTCGGATGGCCGATCAGAATATGATCGCGATTGGCCGCCAGCGACGTGGAAACCAACGATGGGAAAACAGAAACCGCTCCCAGGGCTGCCGCCGTCTTGCCCGTTTGTTTCAAAAATTCACGACGTGTGGACAACCGGGGTTTTTTTGACCCTCTCTTTTCACTTTCTTTTGCCATTTTGGAACCTCCTTTCAATAGGGTTTAAATATGATGGGTGCAGCTTACCCGCATCGTTATTCATCGTGCCCTTTTTCGTAAAAAAGGCGTTCAGAAATCCTAGCCGCCGTTTTTTTTAACTGGGCGACAATTGGTGAGCTCGTATCACAAATGACTCGCGTTTTGGGACCCGCCACGACCACAGCAGCTACCGGGTACTTTTCACCGTTAAATACCGGAGCCCCGATGGCATTGATGTCAAGGTCGTGTTCTTCTTTGTCGAAAGAAACGCCGCATTCTTTTATTTCGCGAAACTGGCGATCAAGCGTTTCAGGATCGGTAATGGTGTGCGGTGTCAAGCGGGGCAATTTTTTGTTGAGAAAAAAATTCTTCACTTCCTGGGGAGAAAAGGCAAGAATCGCCTTGGCACCGGCAGCAGCGTGTACGGGCAAATAGTCACCGATAGTTCCTGCAAGGCGCACCCGGCCGGGCCCCTCGGCAATATAAGCGATAATGGTATGGTCCTTGGCCAGTATTTCCAAAAGAACAGACTCTTTAAGCTGATCTCGCAATTCATCGATGAAAGGTTTGGCGATCTGCACCAGGTCGGTCTTTAATGATCGTCGCACCGCTATTCCCAAATTCATCACGACAGGGCCCAGTTTGAATTTTTTGGTTTGGTCGCTCTGTTCAAGAAAACCGTGTTCGGTCAGCGTTAATAGAATTCTTGAGACCGTGGCTTTATGAAAGCCTAATTTCCGGCTGATCTCTGTCGTGCTGGAATCTTGATTGTAAGGAATGAACGTTGATAGGATCTTCAATGCTTTTTCAATCGCATTGTTTTTGATTGAATTGGGTATCATAATATAAGATAAAATCTTGCAATATGAGATTTTCTAACTTCAGGCCCGGCAAATGTCAAGCAATATCTTTGCAAGTCCCTTACGGCAATCTTGAATCCAAGATCAATTTTTTGAAGTAAGGTCGATGAAAAGCGCATGTCAATCGTATGGGGCCGGGCTGCAAAGGGGCGGGTGATAAAAGATGATTTCGCTTTTCTTGATTTTAAGTTTTTTTATCAGTAAGTAGAAAGGGCGGTTGCCGGAGACCCGAACCACCGGCTGAGCAGAAATTTGTAATTTTAGACAAATTTTTTACCACAGCCATAAAACGAGATAACTTTCCCAAATATAGGAGATCGATTGCATGTCTAAAAAGATGCTTCTGAAGGAACTGTGCCGTTACAAAATCGGTACTTTTGCAGATGTGATCTATCGAAATGCGCTCTTGCATCCGCAAGACGAGGCCTTTGTATACGGAGCCGAAAGAATCACTTTTCACGAATACAATTCCAGGGTCAACCGGCTGGTGAACGCCCTTGAGGCGCTGGGAATCAAGAAGGGTGAGGTCATCGGCGTTCTATCCTGGAACTGTCTGGAGTACATCGATGTCTGGGGCGCGGCCATGAAGGGCGGTTTTATCATATCCCCGTTCAACCCGCGGATGCACGCCAAAGAGTGTGAATATCTCATCAACTATTCAGAGGCCAAAGTCCTTTTTGTCGGCCCTGAGCTGGTTGAGACGGTTGCCGCCATAAGATCCCGCGTAGCGGGGGTAAAACACGCCATTTCATTTGAAGGCACTGCCGATGGCATGATTCCCCATCAAAAACTGCTTGCAGACCATAACCCCCAGGAACCGGATGCGCGCGTGGACAAGGATGATCCGTTTCTCATATTCTATACCAGCGGCACAACGGGTGTGCCGCGCGGCGCTCTCTATACCCAGCACCGCCGGCTGGAAAATACCCGAATCAAAGCGCTGGAACTCGGCGTGGCGCCCGGCGACAGGCATTTGCTGATCTTGCCGCTATTTCATATCGGCGGCGAAAGCCACGTGTGGCCGTTCTTTTATGTCGGCGGCTGCAGTGTCATCAGCGAATATCGGGCATTTGATCCGAACGTTGCCTTAACGTTCATTGAACGGGAAAACATTACCGATATGCAGATCGTGCCCACCCAGCTGGTAGCCATCTTAGAGCAGTCGGATTTCGAATTGTATGATCTCAGCAGCCTGAAACGAATCTGGTATGCAGCTTCCCCGATGCCGGCGGAGCTGCTGCGAAAAGGGCTTGAAGTATTCGGGCCCGTTTTTGCGCAGGGTTACGGACAGACTGAATCGGGACCTCAACTCACATTCCTGCCCCGCAAGGCGCATGAGGTCCTGGATCGCTCCATTGCGGAACAAAAGGTGTTAACCTCCTGCGGACAGCCCAGTTTTGGGGTGCATGTCCGCATCGTTGATGAAAACAACAACGACGTCGAACCGGGGGTGCCCGGTGAAATCATTGCCCGGAGTGATTCCATCATGGTTGAGTACTGGCGCAAGCCGGAAGAAACCGCCGAGGCCATCATCAACGGATGGTTGCACACCGGAGATCTGGCCTATTATGACGAAACCGGATTTATCTATATCGTGGACAGAAAAAAGGACATGATCGTCACCGGCGGCGAAAACGTCTATCCACGGGAAGTGGAGGAGGTCTTATACCGGCATCCGGCAGTTGCCGAGACGGCCGTCATCGGCGCCCCGGATCCCAGGTGGGTAGAGCGGGTCCATGCAGCCATTGTCTTGAAAAAAGGCGCAACAGCCACCGAAAAGGAAATCATCGCCTTCTGTAAAGAACACATGGCGTCCTACAAAGCACCCAAATCGATTGAATTTTTGGCAGAACTGCCCAAAAACCCCCAGGGTAAGATCCTGAAAAGAGAAATTCGAAAAAGGCTGGCAGATTGATGAACCGGGCCAGGGATTTCTCTGAACCCAGGCCCGGCTGAAACAAAGAAGGCAGAGCCGGATCCGGCCCTGCCTTGTCAAAAAACTGAAATACTTTTTTCCGGGCCTTTGCCGAAACGCGCGCACCGGCACAAAGCGTATTCCACAATTAACACAGGGCGACTATTTCGCCATCGCGACTTCCTTTTTATAAGCTTCCAGCAGATTTTCCCTCTTGGGATCATCCTTCATCCAGTCCGCAACCGCCGGCGCCAGTACTTTTTTCCATTCATCGAGCTCGGCGGCAGTCGGTTTATAGACATGATGTTCTGGGTCCTGTTGAACTTTTTTGTAATACTCGTTAAGCGACTTGTCCATCTGAGAGCCCCACAGCCGAGCCGTGGCCTCTTGATTATCGATAAAGATTTTCTGGGCTTCGGGCGACAGTTTGTTGAATGAATCTTTGTTCATCGCCAACAAAAAACTGACGGTCCCTAATGGTAGCATGCAATGGTATCTGGCGACACCATCTATCTTAAAGGTTCGCACGGCATTCCATTCGTTGGTTGTCGCCTGAATCAGTCCGCGGCTCATGGACTCGGCGATTTGTGTCACCGGCATGCCGATCGGTGCGGCACCGTAAGCCTGGGCCATGTAATGCTGCATTTTACCGGTTGAGCGAATTTTTTTGCCGTTCAGGTCCTGGGGAGCCTTGACCGGAAAGGTGCTGTGGACCGCGTATTGCTGTGCGGCGGCAACCATCAACGGAACCACAATATCGTAATTTCTCAACAGCCCTTTTTTAAACAGCTGATGAATGGCCATGGATGCCTGCAGGGCCGACTCGGCCACAAAGGGAACTTCGACCACCGAATCATCCATAAATGTCCCCGGCGTATAAGACGGCATGACAAAGGCGATATCCGCTACCCCATCGCGCACGATATCCAACTGCTTTGTCGGGTTGCGGTTCAGCGTGCCACCGGGATAAAGCTCGATCTTAAACAGCCCTTCACCGGCCTTGTTCATATCATCGATCCACGGCTGCCAGATGGCTCGAATGGCAAAGGCCTGGGGCGGTTCGAAGGTGGCATATTTGAGAACCACCGGCTCAGCGCTCACCGTACCTGCCAGAAGCATTATGAAGATCACCAAACTCGCTAATTTTTTCATCTCAAGTCTCCTTTTCTGTATCAATCTTATTCTATGGTTTGCGTTTTGAGATGCCCGTCGGATAAAACAGACACGGCGGTCTGCCAAGGGGCAATTCAACTTGAAAGCGGTTTAAAACTTAAACCTACGATTGCAACGCATCACCTCCTTCTTGCAACGATTAATCGGTTTTCATCTTTAAAACGCTATCGACTTTGAATGATTGATTCTTCAACCTAAAATGCCCGGCAGCCACATGATCAATATCGGAAAGACAACCAGAATGATCAGCCGTCCGATATCGGCCAGAAGAAAAGGCACGATCCCTCTGAAAATCGTCGTCAGCGACAGATCCTGGGCCACGCCATGCAGGACAAATACGTTCAAACCGATCGGCGGGGTGATCATTCCGATTTCGATGACAACCACATTGACAATTCCCCACCATATGGGGCTGTACCCCATATCAATAATCAGCGGAAGAACAAATGGCAGCGTAATCAGCATGGCGGCCACCGTGTCAAAAATACTTCCCAGCAGCAGGTAAACGAAAAGCAACAGGGTCAGGACCAAAAATGTCGGCATCTGCGACCCTGAAATAAGACCGACCAGTTCATCGGGCATGCGGCTGACGGTAACGAAGTAGGTCATGATGTTGGCACCGATAATAATGCCGTAAATCATCGCGGTCGTCATGGCCGTTCCCTCCAGCGCATCCCAGAACATTCTGCGGGTCATTTTGCGCCGGCCCACGGCAAAGAGAAACGCGAGTACGGCGCCGAAGGCGGCGGCTTCGGTAACCGTAAAAACGCCTCCGTAAATACCGCCCACCACAACCAGCAAAATCAGAATCACGCCCCAGCAGCGTAAAGTGGTCTTGAATCGATTGCGCCAGCTCATGCGGGGGCCGGCAGGCCCGGCCTTCGGGTTTATACGCAGATAGATCATGATGGCAATAAAATAGGCGCCGATGGAGATAAGTCCTGGAATGATGGCGGCAATAAAGAGGGTGACAATGAATTCTTCTGCTATGACCGCGTAAACGATCAGAATCACTGAGGGCGGTATGAGCGAGCCCAGCGTTCCTCCGGCCGCGATGCATCCGGCCGCGAAGTGGGGAGCGTACTTTCGGTCGAGCATTTCAGGCAAAGCCACCTTGCCAAAGGTGGCTGCGGTTGCGGTTGAAGAGCCGCAAACCGCACCGAACAAACCGCACCCGGCGACGGTCGACAGCGCCAAGCCGCCTCTGCGATGTCCGAGAAAAGCATAGGCCAGTTTGTAGATGTCGCCTGAAAGGCCGGCCACGCTGGCAAAATTTCCCATGAGCAGGAAAAGCGGGATAACGGCCAGGTCCGGGTTTGAAATGGTGCTGCTGGTTTCGGTTGCAATAATGGTAATTGCCGGCCCGAATCCTGACAGCAGGCCGTATCCGACAACCCCGGTGACCGCCATGGCAATTCCGATCGGCACCTGCAACAGGATCAGCAGGAACATAAACAGAACCCCGAGAACGGCAACGATGATCGGATCCATCAATTATTTCCTTCCCGCGGCTGAGCAGACGAAGATTCGACTCGGCCGGAAGCGTCTTTTTCTCTGATAGCCGATTTTGCAGACTGAATTACGGTTATCAGCGTCACCGGTACACAGATGATGATCAGAATGCTGACCAGCCGCCACCACGGCGAGACGGGCCAGTTGAGAACCCAGGTCGTCTCGCCGTCCCGGGCCAGTTGATCGGTATAGCGCCAGAGCTGCCAGGCCATCACGGAAAAAATAATGAGGCTCACCAGACCACCGAAAGCATCCAGAACATTTGTGGCCCGCTCTCCGAAGATATTGCCCACAAACCGGATGGTAATATTGCCTCGCCGGTAGATACAAAGCGGTAAGCAGGAAGCGATGATCAGCGCCGCAAACAGGGAATAGGTGTCATTTAATCCGACGATGGGGCTGTTGAAGATCCACCGCAGCATGACATCCAGGACGGTCGCCAGGGCCAATGTCAGCAGCCCTACCAGCCCGATCAGGGCGATCATTCGGGTGAAACGCTTTACAGCCCTGTCAATTTGTTCAAATGATGACATCACAGCCTCGTGTCTCTGTTAAGGGAAAGATTATGTTTTAGAAACAATACAATACAGCTTCTCCGACTACCCTATTTCGTTACCGAGGTCAAGGAATCGACGATCTTCAGGCAAACAAACGAGATCCGGGGTCAGACTTCGGCTGCTGGCTTTTTTATTCCTTCCTGAAATCTTGAAGCTGGATGGCTTGACCGGGGGGTGCGACAACGAATTCATCGTTCCACGGCCCTTTAACCATCCGCCTGAGCAGACGGGTTGTGCCCTCAATTTCTTCGTAGTTCAGACCCAGTTCTTCGGCCGCCTGGCGTGAAAATTTGCGATAGCTCTCGGCATTCCGATATCCCAGGTTAATGAAAGCAAGGCGTGAATAATTTTTTAGCATCAGCGCCTTGACGATATCGGCACGCCTTTTCCCGTAACGCGCTTCTGTCTTGCGGAATTCTTCAACGAGGTTAATGCCGGATTCGATCCATCCTTTGGAAAGAAAATACGTTCCGGGATTGATCCGCAGTTGGGCTTTATAATTCTTCTGTGATCCAAGAAGCATGGCAATACAGTCGTCGATACGCGGCACAACGAGCGTGCTTTTTGCCGCCCGCAGACCGATGACCGCCATGGAACACAGCCCATATCCAAGAATAATCGGATCCGCATCCGCGGTTATCTTATCAATCGTTTTCTGCAGAACGCTTTTCAATTTCTCCGGTTGAAGATGCAGTCCGGGTTCGATGGACTGATATTGGACGTCCGGCGGCATAAAGTCCAGGATTTCATTAATCACCGTTTCACAGGCGATGATTTGGCAGGTTTTCGGATTCATCAATGTGGCTGCCCGTGCAGATTCCTCACCCGAATGAAAGGCCCCTTGGTAACCGAATATCCGTTAGCAAGGGGCGCTCTTAAAGGTCAATGCCTATTGGGGAAGCGGAAAAGCCATTTTGGCTGTCGGTTTTATTGCGGGGTGTTTTCCGCTGTAAACCAGCTCAAGCTCCCAGGGCCACTTTTTCCCCTTAACCCATTGACCGCCGACAAGCGGTGTCTCGCAGTAATGTTCTTTGTTAAACGAGATATGACCGATAAGCGAGTCCAGATCCGTCTTCTCAATCGCCATGCGAAGCGCTTCTTTATCCAGGGACCCAGCCCGCTTGAGCACATCGATTGCAATTTCATACCCGCCGTGTTTGAAACCGATCGGCGGACTCCATTGCCGCCCGGTCTCCTTTTCCCATGCGTCGCACAACGCTGCGGGAGTTTCTCCCGTCAAAGATGATTTGAAGGGATGGTAACGGCTCCACCACACCTCGGTGGTCAGCCCATGGGGTATGTCCGTTCCGATGGCCTCAAGGGCTGTGGGAAAGAGGAGCGCTTTGGCGATGGTGGCAATCTTGGGCGCAAATCCCATTTGATGACACTGCCGCCAGGCCGTTGTCCAGTCCGGCGGAAGAAGTGTGCCGGTCAAAATATCGACTTTTTCTTTTTTGAATTGGTTGATCTGGGAGCCGAAGTCTTTGGTGAAATAAGGGAATCGACCGGGATCGATCACTTTGTATCCCTTGGGGCCGAGTTTTTCCGGCATAATCTTGGACCATCCGATTCCATCGGCATCGTTGGGCCACAGGCCCCCCACCACCTTGTTGGTCTTGCCGACTTCGAGTTCCCAGATCCCGATAAACAGATCCGTCAGGGTATCAATGGTCCAGAAGGACTGATAGGTCCAATGATAGGGACCGCCCGTCAACCAGGCTTCCACCGGGGCTCCCAGAGCAACGCACGGCATCTGGGACCTTTCACAGATCGCAGACACCGGGTTGACGACATCCGGCGTATACATGACCAGCATGAGATCAATCTTGTCGTGCATAATCAGCCGGGAGGCAACTTCCGCCGACTTGTTGGGGTTGCTTTCGGTATCCACGATCCGGACCTTGACCGGGAGCTTTTTGCCGGCCTCCTTGACATAGATGCCGCCGTCTTTGTTGATGACTTTCAACAACCGGTCCGTGACCCACTGAGTGGGTTCGCCCAATCCGGCTAACGGCCCTGTCAGCGAACTGGGATGACCGATCAGAATGTGATCTTTTGCAGCCGCCCTGGCCGGTTTCACAAGACCTGGCAGCATCGATGTCGCCCCCAGCACCACGGTGCCCTTTCCCACCTTTTTCATAAATTCCCGGCGGGAGATATCTTTAGGCTTATGATTATCCATGTTGATTTCCCTCCTTTCGTATCAATCGTCTTTTCTTGAAGCCATCTCAAAAATAGGATTTTGGTTCCAGATCGCGGCGGGGCCGAGTTTAAAACCGCAGGCAACCTGCTGGTTGTCGAGGATTTGAAACGAGGCA
>Ga0209742_10000200_pt1 | contig 34299 bp, 35 predicted proteins | sample DeeMarSeWOR38_10_FD_187462 | JGI IMG/M metagenome (GOLD analysis project Ga0209742, IMG submission 187462) | Marine sediment microbial communities from White Oak River estuary, North Carolina - WOR-3-8_10 (SPAdes) (version 2) | ecosystem: Environmental > Aquatic > Marine > Intertidal zone >...
GCGCTATTGAGGTCGGCCACTTCGCCGAATGCAATCGGAAGCTCGCGTGCTTCGGTGGCGCCGGCAAGGGCCAGATCGCGCTCGAAACCCGCGCGCATGGCATCGCTCCGTGAAAGCTGTATCTCCGTGAACACGATGCGATCGCCGAAGCGGGGTTGCACACCGTCATGACCCCAGGCCCACGCGAGCGGCTCGCCGACATCGATGCGCATGTTGTGGTTGCGGTCGAGGAAGACGGCAACATGGTAGTGCTCGCCCGGCGCAACCAGGAACACATAGCTGTCGGGTCCAGTCGGGCGGCTGTAGCGAAGCAGCCGGTTGCCGCTCGCACGCCGCTGGTAAAGCACTGCAATCGTATCCTGCGACAGCACGGTCGCGTCAGCGACACGCACCACCAGGACGCTGTGCCGTTGCAGGGTGGCATTATTGGCGCTAAGGCCGAGTATGGCGCCCGGCGAACAGCCGATTAGCGCGATACCGGTACCGCTTACGGCGATCGAACGCAAAATGCGATGCATCAGGTACGGGAACGCGCTTGCCTGTTGGACGGAGGTCTTTCTAGCAGGGTTGCGTGAGATCGTACAGGGTGGGTATCACCAGGTGACTGCCGACGCTGCGCCTACCGGTGTACGCTAGCGCCAATGCAGGACGAAACGACCGACAGCGCGGATCAGGCGACGGGATCGAACGCGCCGTTGCGGCGCCAGCGCGGACGCGCGGCCCTCAGCAATGCGGACAGCCGCTATGCTGCGCACCGGCACCAGGCGCTCGATGACGGCTGGGGCATTCTGGATGATTCGCCTGAGCCACCCGCGACGCGCATCGAGGTTGATCATGCGCGCAGCATCATCGCGCGTAATGACTCACCCGACATTCCGTTCGACCAGTCAATCAATCCGTATCGCGGTTGCGAGCATGGTTGTGTCTATTGCTATGCCCGGCCAACGCATGCCTACCTCGGGCTCTCGCCGGGCCTGGATTTCGAAACGCGTATTTTCATGAAGCCGGATGCCGCGCACCTGCTTGTCGAGGAGTTGCGCGCCCCGGGCTATCGCGTAAGCCCTATTTCGTTTGGCGCCAACACCGACCCCTACCAGCCGCTCGAGCGGCGCCTCAAGGTGACCCGCGCTCTGCTCGAGGTGCTGGCCGCTTGCGAGCATCCGCTCACGATCGTTACCAAGTCCTCGCTCATCGAGCGCGATCTCGACCTGCTCGCCCCGATGGCGTTAAAGCGCCTGGCCAAGGTGTACGTTTCGGTCACGACACTCGACGCCTCGCTCGCCCGCGCACTCGAGCCGCGTGCGACGCAACCGGCGCGCCGCCTGGTGACTATCCGCCGTCTCTCCGAAGCGGGCGTGCCGGTGGGTGTAATGGTCGCGCCTGTCATCCCCGCGCTCACCGACCCCGAGATGGAGTCGATCCTCGAAGCTGCCCATCAAGCCGGTGCGCGCGAGGCGGGCTATGTGCTGCTGCGATTGCCGCATGAGGTGCGTGACCTGTTTGAGGAGTGGTTAGCGGCCAACCGGCCGCTTAAGGCGGCGCATGTCATGAGTCTGGTGCGGGCGAGTCGCGGCGGGTGCGCGAACGATGCGCGATTCGGCCATCGCATGCGGGGCGAGGGCGCGTACGCGGAACTCATTGCGAGGCGCTATCAGCTCGCGACCCGACGCCTCGGACTCAATCGTCAGTGCGCCGATTTGGACAATAGCCGCTTTCGCGCGCCAGTCCGGACGGGCGATCAGCTCGGGCTGTTCTAACCTGATCCGGGGCGGCGCATGTGCTCGCGCTGTTGCTCGCGAGTGATGAGGCGCGCCAGATCGGTGAGTTCCTCTGCAAGCAAATCGATCGCGTCATCAACCGATAGGATGCCCACCAGCGCGCCATCCGCCCCGAGTACCGGAATGCGGCGGACTCCCTTGACGCGCATGCGTTTGATGGTGTCCATCAAGTCGTCGCTTTCCCGAGCGGTGACCAAAGTAGCTGACATCATGTCAGCTACGGTCACGCTCTCGGGGGCGACTCCCTGCGCGAGCACTTCGACCACCAGATCGCGATCGGTGACGATGCCCACCGGGAAGCGCTTACCGGCCCTCTCTTCAGAGACGACCAAATTGCCGACGTGAAACTCGCGCATCAGCCGAGCGGCTTCGGGTGCGGAAGTATCAGGGGTCGTGTAAACGACATCCCGGTTGCATACAGTTCCGACGGTCATGATCAGTGCGTTGCCTCGATGTCCCGTAAGAATTCTATGGCGGGGGCCGGACCGTCATTTGATATAGGTCAATGTCGGCTGCGATTGAATTTGCGACTGTAGCCCCCGCATTTGCCTGACTGGGCCGCCGCCGTCCCCGATATTCACGCAGTCGCCTCCTCTCCCTGGCGTCACGCGTATTGGACGGCGGCGTTTTTTTTGCGCGGTGGGTTGCTTTCCGGGTGGCTGTTAATCCGTGGTATAAGGGTCGCGGCCGATTGCCGGGATGCATATGCTCGATCTATTCCTCGATGCGTTCATCATTCTGTTTGTGGTGATCGACCCCGTCGGTATCGCCCCCATCTTTGCCGCGCTCACGCATGGCGAGTCCGATGCCGCCCGGCGCCGCATGGCGCTGCGTGGCGTGTTGCTTGCCGCTGCTGTGCTGGTGGTCTTCGTGCTGGTCGGCGATGAGCTGCTCGGCGCGCTCGGCGTGGGCATACCCGCCTTCCAGATTGCCGGCGGCGTGCTGCTGTTTCTGCTCGCCGTGGACATGGTGTTTGCGCGGCCCTCCGGCGTTCGTGCGCCGACCGAGCGCGAGCAGAAGGAGGCCGAGCACAAGAAAGATATTTCGGTTTTCCCACTTGCCATTCCGCTGATTGCGGGGCCCGGGGCGCTCACCACGGTGCTGCTCATGGTGAGCCATTACGGTTCGCGGCCGTTAGTACTCGGTATCGTGCTTGCCGTGGTATTACTGGTGCTCGCACTCACCCTATTTTCCCTGCTGTTGTCTGGGCAAATCGTGAGACTACTCGGTCAAACCGGTATTAACGTCGTTGGCCGGCTGCTCGGCATCGTGCTGGCGGCGCTCGCCGTACAGTTCGTGCTGGATGGGCTTGGCGCAGCGTTGGGCGGCCCAGAAATCGGCGCGGGCACGACAGTTTAGTTATCATGCGGTCGAACGCTGTTAACCACAGGAGGAGGCAACCATGAGTGAACATGTCTACAAGATGCTGGAACTGGTCGGATCGTCCACCAAGGGTTCTGATGATGCGATCCGCAACGCCATCGCCCGCGCCGGCAAGACCTTGCACAACCTCGACTGGTTCGAGGTGCTGGAGACGCGCGGCCACCTTGCAGAGGGCAAGATCGCGCACTGGCAGGTGCGCCTGCGCGTCGGCTTCCGCCTTGACTAGCGGCTGGTCTCGATATCCCGCAGTCCGCGGCGCGCGGTCGCGCACCTTCCGTGCCTGTTGCCGCGATGCCGCCAACGCCGGCGCAGCGTAGCGCGAAGTCTTGTCATCGTTAAAGTCTTGGCTCGACGCGTTGTCACAGCAAGCGTCGTCCAATGAGCTGTGAGACGAGGACGCACAGCGCAATGCCGGCTCGATGAGTGAACTGAAGTTGGCCATCAAGCGGAGCAGTCAGCGTGGCAAGACCGGCGAAGCGCACCCCGAGATGGACCTGCGCATCCACGGCGCCGCCGAAGAGAGATCTATCGAGGGACCGCCGCCTTCAAGAAGTCGGCAGAGGCAGCGACAACGGCACGCACATCGGCCCCAACCGGCTAGGCGCGAATGCGCCAGCGCGCTAACCTGTTGGCGTGATTCGCTTCGGCACTGCCGCCAATCTTCCGGAAGCGCACCTGTTGCTGCGCCTGTTGGCCGAGGCGGGCATCGCCGCGCGCATTCTCAATGAACATGCGCAGGGTGCGACCGGGGAACTGCCGTTTACGCAGACCTGGCCGGAGATCTGGTTGGAGAACGAAACCGACCTGGTTCGAGCCGATGAGGTCCGCCGGCGGTTTGAGCGCGCCAAAGAACTTCCGCTCCAGCATTGCTCGCAGTGCGGCGAGCAGAATCCGGGAAGCTTCGAGCTTTGCTGGAAGTGCGGAGCACCGCTGCCCTAGGTAGGCGCACATTTCACCCCGTTGAATCCGGTGCCCGCGCCCGCTAGGGTAGCCGCATGTCTTTTGCTCGTACCGCTCCAAAGAAGTACCAGATCGTCGAGACGCGTCTGCAGGAAAAGCTGGCCAATGGCACCACGCGCTGTCATCTGTGCCTTTGGCGCTGCGGGCTGAAGCACGGAATGCGTGGGTTCTGTCAGGCCATCGTTAACCGTCACGGCACGCTCTTTAACCTTTCGTACGGCATTCTATCGGCCATCGACGTGGGCCCGATTGAAGGCAAGCCGGTGAAGCACTTCCTCCCCGGAACGCAGGTGATGTCGGTCGGCTCCTTCGGCTGCAATTTTCGTTGCGGCGGCTGCCATAACCTGGAAATTTCCTGGGGTGTCACGGCGCTCGATGAACTCGCCCGCGGCCTGTCGACTGCTGCCTACGTGACGCCCGAGGATCTGGTAGCGGCAGCGCAGCGCCATGATGCACAGGGCATTGCCTTTACTTACTCCGAACCGGCGGTGTGGCTCGAATACGTGCTCGACGTTTCGCAGGTTGCGCACGATGCCGGTCTCTATACAGTCTACGTCTCGAACAGTTTTGTGACGGAAGAGGCCTTGACGCTCATGGCCCCGTACGTCGATGTACTCTGTTCCGATATCAAGAGTCTCGATGACGACTTCTACCAGCAGATTTGCGGGGCGGCGCGCGTCGAACAGGTGCTCGGTTCCATCGCCGGTGCCCAGCGTCGCGGCATCCACGTCGAAACCCGCACCAACATCATTCCGGGGCGCAACGACGACCCCGATATGCTGCGCGCCATCGCGCAGTGGGTGCACGACTATCTCGGTGCCGAGAGTCCGTGGCACATCACCAAGTTCTTTCCCGCCTACAAGCTGGCGGACATGCCTTCAACGCCATCAGAGATAATGTGGCGGGCGCACGACATGGCGCGGGCGGTGGGCCTTAAGCATGTGTATGTTTATGACGACAAGGGTTGTGACTGTGCGCAGCACAATCTGCCGGTGGAGGCTTATCTCGACCAAGACCCGGCGAAGGTACACGAGTTGAAGAAGTGCGCCGGTTCGTGCTGCGACGACAGTGGAATCCTGCTCAAGAAGTACGAGAAATACGATTCGGCGGGTCGCTGATCCCCCCTGGGGGGGCGGTCACAGGCGAGTCGAAAGTTCCGCTTCGGCCTGCACCTTCGCGCGCAGCAGCTCCTCAAAGATATGTTCCCACGCCGAACGCCTGACCGAGACCAGTTCCGACAGACGCTTGGAGAATTTGGCGTGCGTATCGAGCGCCGCATCACCCAGAAGGGCAGCGGCCTGTTCCAGAAACGGAATCAATCCCTCGATCTTGCGCAGCTTGTCGCGCTTGCTGCGGATGTCCGTGTCTTCCTCTTTGGCGTCGAAGTAGGCCTCGGCATTCTCAATCATGGTTTCGGTCGCCTTGGCGAGTTGCGTGAAGTCGAGGCTCAGCATGCCGAAGGATGCCTGGTAGAGCCTGAACAGTTCGAGCACCGCGTCCTTGATGTGCAGCAAGCGCGGGTGTTTGCGCAGCGCTGAGGCGAATAGCGTGAATATGTCATCGAACTCATAACGCTTGGCGGCGAGCATGTCTTCGGCGTCGTCGTCGATGTCATCCGCCAGATTGGCACGCATGGCCGGGTTCATGGCCATCTGACACATGGCACGGATCTCGGCGAGCGCCTCTCGCACTTCCATCTCCATGTTGAGCGAGTCGCGCTGGGCATACTTGTAGTTGGTCTCCGCCTCGCTGTAGTCGAATGACGCGATCACTTCCTGGCGAATCTTGTTCTCGACTTCGCCGCGGATCTCGGAGCCGAGGCTTCCAGCGAGGCGCTGCTTGAGTTGCACGCGCGCATCACGCGCGATGCGGTAGTGGCTCGCCTGGCGGCCCTCGGCTTCCTTGATCTCGAGATAGTCATTGATGAGGCGCTGAAAGCCCTCAACCTTGTGTACGAATCGCTGGGAAAATGACAGGAAGGGCCCCACGAAATCGGCGTTTTCCTCGGCGCTCAGGACCATACGTCCGGTCTGCTCTCGCAGCACCGCGATTTTCGCGTGCAGCGTATGCAGCCCTTTGGAAACGCCAGAGAGAATGTTGCCGATGTTGGCGAACGACTGGTGCAACGCGCGAGTGATCTTGAGAATCTCGATCAGCTTGCGCAGCATGGTTTCCTCGCCACTGGTGCGAAGGAACAGCGCCTGCAGGCTGTTGCGTGCCTCGGCCAGTTGATCGCGCGGGAGCAGCGCGTTGTCCTCGATGAACGTGAGGGCAGTGAGCGAGACCAGCGCCTCACGGCTCTGCGCGTCGATCCCTTTCTTGGAGAAGAGTCGCATGTTCGTCCGTGTCGTCAGGCTGGCTATTTTGGCCCAAAAAGCGACGCGCCTGAACCCCTTCGCACCTTGGGGACAAGGCCCTGCGGATTTCGGCCGTGAATTTCTGGGCGATTCGCCGCAAGTCTGTCATGCGCACGTCGTCGGCAATTGACACGAGCAGCGTATTTGCTCGATGCCGCCATGTGCAATTGCCAGTGCCCGAGCGGGCCGGGGTAGAATAGCCCGTTTCAGGGGGTGGGCGGTTGAACCTGTCGGCCGGCGCCCCAATCTAACAGATCGTTCCGGGTCACAACCCAAACTGGGAGAGTCCTCAAGTTTATGAAGCGAATTGCGCTATTTGTCCTGACTAACCTTGCGATCCTGATTGTACTGAGCATGTCGGTGCGCCTGCTGGGCGTTGACCGCTTCCTCACGGCCCAGGGAATTGACTACACGATGCTGCTGGCGTTCGCGGCCGTGATCGGTTTCGCCGGGTCGTTCATTTCGCTCGCCATTTCCAAGTGGATGGCCAAGCGCAGCACCGGCGCGGTGGTGATCGAGCAGCCGCGCAACAGTGAAGAGCAATGGTTGCTTGAGACCGTGCGCCGCCAGGCCAAGCAGGCCGGTATCGGCATGCCGGAGGTGGCGATCTACGATGCGCCGGACATCAATGCCTTTGCCACGGGCATGAACCGCAACAATGCGCTGGTCGCGGTCAGCACCGGCCTGCTCGCCAACATGAGCCAGGCGGAGGCCGAGGCGGTGCTGGGTCACGAGATTTCGCACGTGGCAAATGGAGACATGGTGACGCTCACACTCATCCAAGGCGTGGTCAACACCTTCGTCATCTTCCTTGCGCGCGTGGCCGGTTTCGTGGTCGACAGTTTCCTGCGCCGCGACAGCGAGAGCAGCGGCCCGGGCATCGGCTACTGGGTGACGAGCATCGTGGCCGAGATCGTGCTTGGCATTCTCGCCAGCATGATCGTGATGTGGTTCTCGCGTCAGCGCGAGTTCCGCGCCGATTCGGGTGGCGCGAAGCTGGCGGGTCGCGAGAAGATGATTGCCGCGCTCGAGGCGCTGAAGCGCGCCCATGAGCCGGCCGCGCTGCCGAACCAGATGGCTGCGTTCGGTATTAATGGCGGTATCGGCAGTGGGCTGAAGCGACTCTTCATGTCGCACCCGCCGCTCGATGAGCGCATCGCGGCGCTACGCGGCGGCCAGTGAATTGCAGGCGTCGGTCCGCAGGCCCGCCGGACCGAAAGGGTCGGCGGGCCTTTCTTTGTGTATAGCCCGAGATGCATGCCGCCGACAAATGGCGAGCGCACGATGGGCTCAATAGACCAGCGAATCCAGTCCGGCCGTGAAGTAGCGTTGAACGTACTGATTCAGTTCCTCACGCAACCGTTCATCCTCGCGCCCGCCGTAGCTTGCGTGCAAGTCCCTGGCCATGCTGGCGAACAGGTCGAGCAGGGTGGGATCGAAATGGGTGCCGCGGCCCTGTTCGAGGATCTGCATGGTTTCCTCGAATGAAAACGGCTCCTTGTAAGGGCGGCGCGACGTGAGCGCGTCGAATACGTCGGCAATGGCGAAAATGCGCGCCCCAATCGGAATCCCCTCCCCCTGGAGTCGTTGCGGGTAGCCGCTGCCATCAAATTTTTCGTGGTGGCTGCCGACCACATCGGCCGCATCGCCGAGCCATCCTGAGCGCTTCACGATCTCGAGACCGTGATCCACGTGGGTCTTCATGATCTGGAACTCATCGGCATCCAGTTTTCCAGGCTTGTGCAGGATGTGGTCGCGAATACCGATTTTGCCGACATCGTGCAGAAACGCCCCCTTGATCAACCCGCGGATGGCCTCCGTGTCGAGACCGGCGGCCTCCGCGAGCCGGGAAGTGTAGAGCGTGACGCGGTAGTTGTGGGCGTCAGTGTCGCTATCGCGCTTGGCGATGGCGCTGCCAAGTACCTGCACGGTCTCGAGGTTGGCAGTGAGCAGGCGCTCGGAGAAGTTGGCGAGCCGGCGTGTCAGGGTAAGGATGACGGGGTAGAGAAGCAGGCTGGTCGCCAGCACGATCAGCACTACGTAGCCAGCGGTCTTGAGGGCCGCGCGGCGGGCGCCGGCAATGGCCGCGTCGGAAAGCGCGTACAGACCTTCCCCGTAGGCGGCCAGCATGCCGGCGCGATTGGGGATGGCCAACACCACGTGGATGTACGGTCGCCCGCCGATGTCCGTCGATGCTTTCCACGGTTCATCGAGCGCCGGGAAGTGCAGTGCGGATCGGCTCAGAAAGCCGTCAAGCTGTGCGGGTACCAGCCCATTGGGCTCCGCACGCTGCGCGAGAGCCGCCCCATCCGGCGTGTAGAAGCGCGCAAAGACAAAGCGGCCGTGACGCGACACCACGCGGTGGTCAGGTTCCTCGTCGAGTGCGCGCTGGATCGCGCCGGCAAGCGTGATGTCCGGCTCGTTCCCGATCACACGCACACGCGCCCTGAGCCGCTCGACGCCATTGATCGCGTGAAAAATGGCGTCCTGACCAATGATGTCGTAGCGCGTCAGATAGGTGGCCATGCCAAACACGGTGGCGATGCCGGCACAGCCGATCAGCAGGCGCACCGCGAGCGTGCGGCGCACGAAGGATTTCAATTCGTATTTCGATCCGGCCATGTCCGCCTCCCGCGGGTTCGCGGCTACGGCCAATTATTGCGTGCAGCAGTAGGCGAAACCAGTGCGGGCGTACTTAGCCGGGACAGCGGGGCAGCGACACTGCTTGAAGAATCTCTCCGCTTGCGCTGTCCTCGACGAATGCAGCCACGCCGAGACTGGTACGCTTCCAGGCCGTGGGGAGCGCTAGCCTGTGTTCAAACTTTGCTACCTGGGGTGTGAGCACGATTGCGTCACTGAGGTAACGCACCACATGGCCATGGTGCAATGTGCGGCCGGCGTTTTCGCCGGCAGCGATACGAGTGACCAGGTCGCTTTCTAGTACCGCGATATACAGCGCCATATGTTGGGGAAAGTCACGATTCCAGCTGACGGCCCCGCGCAGCTGCATGCTGTTGTCACGAGCGGACGCACTCAGCTGGATATTGGCCGCCGGACGTTCTGTGGCCAGGCCCGCCGTGCGCGCGGCCAGATGGTCGCGATGCCAGCCGCGCCACTCCTTTCCGTTCAGGAACAGTCCCGGGGTGTAGATCGTTCGTGAATGGTTGCGCGCGGCCAACGTGCGCTGGCGTGTGGTGAACTGTGGCTGCGAGAACGGATCACGCCATCCCAGGTGATTCCAGTAGTCCACGTGCAGTGCAAGTGGCACGACCCTTCCCGATTCAAGATCGTCGCGCGGCAGCCGGCGCAGCCAGTCGTCAGCCGGCGGGCAACTGCTGCAACCCTCCGATGTGTAGAGTTCGATCACGGCCGCCCGAAAACCGGGGCTGTGTCCTTGGCAGACCTTGCTGGTGTCAGCGGCGAACACCGAAGTGGCTGTTGCGAGGCTGAGCAAAGTGCCCAAGAGCGGCGCCGAAATCTTCATTTCTGACAGGCAGGTCATTTACGATGGACAGTGTTAGTTTGTCGTTCGTTCTGCGACTAAGCTTACGGGCGCGGGCACTTCTGTTCCGGCGGCCGGTCGTAACGAACGAGCAGACAATCCCAATCGGATACCCCTGCATATGCTGATCAAGAAGCCCGCTGAGATTTCATCCTCCGAGATTACTCCGGCGCATATTTACCACGAGCGCCGCCGCTTTCTGCGCGACGCGATCGCCGCAGGTATTATCGGTGCGGTTCCGGGCCTGACGCCTGCGGAAGCGGCCGTTTTGCCGAGCAGCGGCAAGCTCGCGGGCGTTCGCAAGGGCAGCGTCACAATCGTCGATAAGGTCACGTCCTACAAGGATGTGACGACGTATAACAATTTCTACGAGTTCGGGACCGACAAGTCTGACCCGGCGAGCAATGCCCGCGGTTTCCGGACCCGGCCGTGGACGATCGCCGTTGAGGGCGCGTGCCGGCGACCGGCCGTCTACCAGCTTGAGGACTTCGTGCGGCCCTACGCCCTTGAAGAGCGCATCTATCGCATGCGCTGCGTCGAGGCCTGGTCGATGGTGATTCCCTGGGTGGGGTTCCCGTTGGCAGAGGTCCTGAAGCGTGCCGAACCCACCTCGCGGGCCAAGTTCGTGGAATTCACGACCTTGCACGATCCCGAGCAGATGCCGGGCCAGCGCCCCGGTCTTCTCGGCACCGGGCTTGACTGGCCGTACGTCGAAGGGCTGCGCCTCGATGAGGCCATGCATCCGCTCACGATCCTTGCGGTCGGCGTCTTCGGGGAGGTGTTGCCAAACCAGAACGGTGCGCCGCTGCGTCTGGTGGTGCCCTGGAAATATGGCTTCAAGGGTATCAAGTCAATCGTGCGCATTCGTCTGGTTGAGCGCCAGCCGCTGTCGAGCTGGATGCAGGCGGCCTTGCATGAATACGGTTTCTACGCCAACGTGAATCCCAGGGTCGACCACCCGCGATGGAGTCAGGCGCGTGAGCGACGCATCGGTGAAGATGGACTGTTCAGCGCCAAGCGCGAGACCCTGATGTTCAACGGCTATGCCGAGCAGGTGGCGAGCCTTTACACCGGCATGGACCTGCGCAAGTACTATTGATCCGAGTGATGGTCCCGCGTGACTGGATCGGCGGCGTGTTGAAGCCGCTGGTATTTGTTGTGAGCCTCGTGCCATTTGCATGGATCGTGTGGCGCGCGTTTGCCAATGATCTGGGCACTAATCCCATTGAGACGCTGAATCGCTACACTGGCGACTGGACATTGCGGTTCCTGCTGATCACGCTCGCCGTGACACCGCTGCGGCGCATCAGCGGCTGGCATTGGCTGATCCGGCTGCGCCGGATGCTCGGGTTATTTGCCTTTTTTTACGCCTGTGTTCACTTTCTGACCTACGCGCTGCTCGATCAGTACTTCAACTTGCCGGAAATCCTGAAGGATATCGCCAAACGTCCCTACATTACGGTGGGCTTCGCGAGTCTTCTCCTCCTCATCCCGCTGGCGCTAACCTCAACTAACGCAATGGTCCGGCGGCTCGGCGGGCGTCGCTGGCAACGGCTGCACCGCCTCGTGTACCTGATCAGTGTCGGCGGCGTGGTGCATTTCCTCTGGCTGGTAAAGTCGGACATCCGCGAACCCGCGCTGTACGCGCTGATACTAGCGGGGCTGCTCGGTTACCGGCTGTGGTGGGAACTGCGCGGCGCGACACGCGCCGCCGGTGGTCAGGCGTAGCTGCTCGCGAAGTTGCCCGCGCGTACCGAGGATATCGTGGCCGCTTCGAGTGTCTTGCCGAGCAGTAGCGCGGCAGACCCATCCTCGTAGAATTCCTCGCGCCGCCGGATGACCCGGTAGCCGGACGTCTGGTAAAGCGCGAGCGCGGTGGCGTTGTCGGGCCTTACTTCCAGTCGCAGCTCACGGCAGTCGCGGAGCCGGGCGGCCTGCTCGCAGGCGCGCAGCAGCGCGCGACCAATCCCCTGTCCGCCGCAACGGTCACTCACGACCAGCGAGTAGAGCCGTGCCCGGCGGCTGTTTCGGCGATACAGCACCACCGCATCGCCCGCCACGCTGCCCGCCCGGTCTGCCACCCAGACTTCGGCGCTGCGCGCGCCGACAAAGCGCCGCCAACTCTCGCGGCGCAACCGATCGCTCGGGAAGCGTGCCTCCAGTGCAGTCAGCGCTTCCAGATCTGCTGGTACCGCAGGTCGGATTGTCCAGTTGAGCACGGCCTCAGCTCCCGGCCGGATTGCGACGCAAGGTGACTTTCTCTCCGAACAGTGCCGGCCGATAGCTCATCTTTACCCGTCGCAGGTTTTCCAGCCCCAGGTCGTCGCCGACGTTGAGATAGGTGCAGTCGCTGAAAGTCTTGGCGAACTCGCGAAACAGGTACTGCGCAGATCCCGAGATGGCGAAGTTGGTCTTCTCGACCAGCACGTTGCCAACGTCTGCGGTGATCCGCTCACCGAAGGTGAAACCTTCCAGGCGATCATCAATGAACAGGCACAGGCCCTCCAGCGCTAGGGTATCGTAGTGGGCGAGCGCCCGTTCTACCGCGATACGTTCTTGCTCGACAGTGTCGTAGAACGCGCCGATCGCTTCACTTGGCAGATAGGCAATGCGGTTGCGCAACCAGGTGTCGTACAGGTCACGGATGCCGTCGAAGTGTTGTCGACCGAGTCTTTCAAGACGATGGTTCGGGTGGGTACGACGAAACTGGTTAATCTCGCTGCGCTTGCTCTTGTAGGCATTGCCACGCAGTTCGATGAGGTCCGCAGTGCGGTAGATGTAGTCCGGCAGGCTGCGCTCGATGAGCCATGGCTCACCATCGGATCCCGCGATGCCAGCGACGTTCAGGAAATCACGATAAACGAATTCCACCGTGCTCAGGGCGGGTGAGGAGTTGTACTCGTCCATCAACCGCAGGCACTCGGCCAGTGCAGCAGGCTGCCGTTCCCCGGTACCAAGCGGCGGTAGCGGCATGCTGAGTCCGTCTTCGTCGAGACAGAAAAGGCAGAAGCAATCGTCGATGAGTGCGAAGCGGCCGCTGCCGGCCGGCAGCCACAGTAGGTTAATCGCAAACGTGTAGTCCGAAAGCGGTACACCGACCTTGCGTGCGTAGTGCTCAAAGAGCGAACGCGCATCGAGCGAAAGAGTCTGGAGGTCGGGGATGGGGCCGAGCGGCGCAAAGGCGCCGGGCAGCGGGAATTGATGCGGGATGTCGGGGGATAACGGGGACGATCCGAAAGCACTTTGTGGGGGGATCATCCCCGACAGACTCGGGGGTTCTTCAGAAGTTCGTGATGGCATGGGCCTGATGGCTGGTTGGTTTACAGGAGCCGCGCCCCGGGCGCCGTGGCAGTCCGGGATTCAGCATTCGAGGGACTTGGGAAAAGGAACCCACCCCGGCGTGCAAACGGATGAGGGGGCGGATTGACCAATGGTTAGTACTTGTATGACTCCGTTCGTGTCGAATATCCGAATTGGGATGCCCGCTCAGGCCGGGCATCCCGACTGGCGCGCTTACTCGTCGCCACCGCCCTCGTCTTGAGGGTCGGCGACCTTGAGGTCGATCAGGCAGTCCTTGAGGAACTCGGCACGGCTCTCACCTTGCAGGTTGTCATGGTCCGCCCAACGCGCGCACTTCTGCTCATTCGTCTCGTTTATGGGCAGGGGTTTGGCCGGCTCAATCGCCAATGCAGCTGCGCTGATGACCACAGCGGCCGCTCCGATCAGTGTTGCGATGTGCTTCATGTGTGTCTCCTCTGGCAAGCCGTTGATTTCACTCCGCCACTGAGGCGCCCCGGGACGTGCGTGGCGGATGGCGCGTATATAGGGGAGCACTTGAGGGATGTACAACAAAATGAAATGATCGTCGCAATCAGAATGCGAAAGGGAGCTCGGTGGACACGGACCTGCTGAAAACGTTTCTTGAGGTAAGTCGCACCAGGCATTTCGGGCGCGCCGCCGAAAACCTGTATCTCACCCAATCCGCGGTGAGCGCGCGGATCCGCCAGCTCGAGGAGCATCTCGGCGTTGCACTGTTTACGCGCACGCGCAACGACATCCAGCTCACCCCGGCGGGCTCGCGTCTCATCAAGTACGCCGAGTCAATCCTGAATACCCTGAACCGCGCGCGCCAGGATGCGGCACTCAAGGCCGAGGATCGCGAATCACTGGCGATTGGCGGCATGTTCAGTCTATGGGATATCGTTTTGCAGGCCTGGCTCGAGCGGGTGCATCGCGATTGGCCGTCAGTGGCGTTACAGGCGGAGGCCGGCAGCCAGGATGTGCTGGTGCGCAAGCTGCTCGATGGGGCGCTTGACCTCGCATTCATGTGGGAGCCGCCACAAATGGCGGAGCTTGAGCTCGAGGAGATCGGGCGAATCCGCCTGGTGATGGTGTCGACGACTGCCGGCCTTTCGGCGCCTCAGGCGGTAGGCGAGAACTACATCATGGTGGATTGGGGCACGAGTTTTGCGACTAGCCACGCGCGACATTTCCCGGATATGCCGTTACCGGGATTACGCGCCGGGATGGGGCGAATGGCGCTCGCTTTGATGTTGCAAGGCGGGGGAACCGCCTACCTGGCGGAGCCCATGGCACACGAATATCTCGGGAGCGGTCGACTGCACCTGGTGGCGGACGCGCCCGCCCTCGATCGCGCCTTCCACGCGGTATTCCCGCACGCGATCGTCCAGCGCCGTGGTCTGATTAACCGGGCGCTCGGACTGCTCAGGGAAATGTCGGGCGAGCCCGCAGCATCACGCGCCACATTCGCCTGAGCGCGAGTCCCTGCTGCGCCAGAAACCCGCGGCCGTAGTCCGCGCCGTCGAGCTGGTCGCGGATGCCGGTGGCGGGATATACCGGCGCGAAATTCGCGGTGCGAAACAGGATGTCCCACACAGGGAACAGCGTCGCGAAATTGCACCCTCGCGCCTGGCCCTCGTGTCCCACGCCGATACCATGGTGCACGCGATGGTAGCGTGGACTGACGAGTAGTCGGTCGCCAACCGGTCCAAATCCGAAGTGCACGTTGGCATGCGACAAACTTTCCACCAGCTTCATGAGAAAGATGATCGCTGCAAACTGCGCTCCCGGCACCCCAATGAGGAGCGCCAGGATCGCCAGCCAGAAAGAATGCAGCAGGCCGTCCAGGACATGATTGCGATCATCGGTCCACAGTGACATCTGCCGCTGGCTGTGGTGTACGGCATGCAACGCCCACCACCAGTCAAGCCGGTGCTGAGCGCGATGGAACCAGTAAAGGCTGAAATCGATGATGACCACGTAGCAACAAAATGCTAGGAGCGGGACGGCCTGCAACCCTGGAATCAGCTCCTCAAGATTGGGTGGCAGGTACCCCAGGGTGCGCAGGCCGATATCGACTGAGTTGAGTAGCGGACCGAGAAGGAGAAAAAAAAGAAGCGGCAGTGCGCCGGAGCGGTAGAGCAGTGTGTAGAGTACATCAACGCGCGCGCCGCGCCGGTCGGTCCAGCGCTCTGCCGGACGGAGTGCCTCGATCGGGCGAATTAGCGCATAGATCAGCGCGACTTCCGCGATTCCCAGTACGGCAATGCCGGTAGCATCGTAGGCACCGTCGGCGTAACTCATGAAGCCGAGCGAATGCAGCGTCGGCAGTACCAACGCCTGAAATAGCCAGGACTGTAGCGGTTCGATGAGCTGATACAGATAGTCCATCATCGCTGTACTTCCCCGAGCGTGCCAAAGCAGAAGCCGCGCTGCTTGAGGCCCTGAATCAGCGATTTCAGTATCGGCGCCGCTGGATCCTTCCGCGACCAGATACCGAGATGCATCATGGCTACGTCGCCGCCCTTGAGGTTGTTTAGCGCGCGTTCGAGCAACAGCGAATTCGGGTATTTGTCGCTTGGCAGCTCGTCACCGATGAATCCGGCATTGTCCCAGTGGACGTGCAGCGGGTAACCGCAGGCCGCCGCGTAGCGGACGCTGTTCTGCGTGGTGCGTCCGCCGGGGGCGCGCCACAGGCCGGAAAGTTTGCGGCCAGTGTGCCGTGCAAAGGCCTGCTCGACCTTGCGCAATTCCTCACAGTACTGGTGCTCATCAAGCACCACGGGCCTGCCACCCATGCTGGCGAGTTGGATGTGGCTGCCGTCGTCGCGGCGTGCGATGTAATGCGACCAGGTGTGGTTACCAAAAACGTGGCCTTCGTCCGCCAGCCGTTTCCAGTATGGCGCCCAGGCGGCGTCGAGCGAATGGTCACCGCGGAAGGTCGGTTCATTAGCAAGAAAGAACGTCGCTTTTACGTTCTCGTCGCGCAGGGTCTGGGCAATCAGCTCGGCGCTGTGCATGCTGCCGGTGTCGAAGCTGAGGTAGATGGTACCGGCGGGGCAGTCGCTGGTGCCGGCGCCGGCGGGGGTAGACGCCAGCAGTGCCAGCGTGAGCAGGCTAGCGACGCGGCGCATGATCATGGAAGTAAAGGCCATGCGGTGAGCGGCCGACGCGGATCGAATGCTTGAGCTTCTTGGTCTGGAGGTCGATCACGCTCACCCGGTTGATCCAGCGCGACGTGACCCACAGCTCGGATCCATCGGATTTCAGCTCCATGTCGTCCGGGCCATTCGGTACCGGAAAAGTCTCGACGACTTGCAGGCTCTTCATGTCAATGATCGAGATGGTGTTGTCCACCCGGTTCGACAGGAACACGTGTCGGCCATCGCCGCGTGGAAGAAAGTTGTGTGCACCTTTGCCGGTCACGAGCTTCTTGATGCGCTGACCGTCGGCAACAGTCAACACCTCGACGTAGTCCTCTCCCGTCATGCCGACCAGCAGATGCTTGCCATCCGGCGTGACCCAGATGCCGGCCGGCTGGCGGCCGGTGCCGACCTTCCAGCGCACGGTTTGGGTTGGCAGATCAATAGCGGCAACCTGATCAGATTCCTGAACGGTAATGAACACCACGCGCGAATCCGGTGTGAAGGCCATGTGACTGGTCGTCTTGGCCATTGGAATCCGCTTGGCCAGGGAAAACTCGCCGTTCTCGTAGCGATAAATGTCGGTGCGATCGAGGCGATTCGCAGTGATCACGAACCAGTGCTGGTCCGGGCTGAATCCGAGGTGATAGGGGTCCGGAATGCGCAGGATGCGGCGCTTGAACTCTCCCGTGATCGGGTCGACCACCAGGAGATCATTGCCCGCCGCATTGGCGATGATCAGCTCCTTGTTGTCCGGCGTGGGCATAAGGTGATGCGGTTCCTTGCCGGTCGGCACGCGCTTTATTACCTGATACGTGGTGGTATCGATCAGGGTCATATCGTCGTCCTTGGAGTTCAGGACGAAGGCGATATCGGCCCGGGCGCTCGCGGCGGCGGACAGCGCCAAAGCGAACAGCAGCGGCGCGAGGCAGGAACGGCGAGGCATGGTAGGGGTCTCCGGCGAAAGCGCTAGAATAGCGGGTGCTCCGGTACCAAATATATCAGAGCGTAGGACCCGGCAGCGGACCAGACGATGAGCGAGGTGGCGGTGGAGATGATGCACGGAACGACAATTCTTTCGGTACGGCGTAAGGGTCAAGTGGTGATCGGCGGTGATGGCCAGGTGACACTCGGCAATACCGTCATCAAGGCGAATGCCCGCAAGGTCCGCCGCCTTTACCAGGACCAGATTCTGGCTGGTTTTGCCGGTGGCACCGCCGATGCGTTCACGCTGTTCGAGCGCTTCGAGGGCAAGCTGGAAAAGCACCAGGGTAACCTCACGCGTGCCGCAGTCGAGCTTGCCAAGGACTGGCGGACCGATCGCATGTTGCGTCGTCTCGAGGCGCTGCTCGCAGTGGCGGATCGCAACGCTTCGCTCATTATTTCCGGCAATGGCGACGTCATCGAACCGGAAGGCGGGGTAATCGCGATCGGGTCCGGCGGCCCGTTTGCGCAGGCTGCGGCCCGCGCGCTGCTCGACAGCACGGAGCTCGATGCGCGTACGATTGCCGAGCGGGCGCTCGGCATTGCGGCCGACATCTGCATCTATACGAATCGCAGTCTCACCATCGAGGAGCTGTAACCCGCCATGTCCGGCATGACCCCGCGCGAAATCGTCCAGGAACTCGACAAGCACATCATCGGACAGTCGGCTGCCAAGCGTGCGGTGGCGATCGCGCTTCGTAACCGCTGGCGGCGCATGCAAGTTGCAGACGAGACGCTGCGCGCCGAGATCACGCCCAAGAACATCCTGATGATCGGGCCGACCGGCGTTGGCAAGACCGAAATTGCGCGACGGCTGGCCCGGCTTGCCAACGCGCCCTTCATCAAGGTGGAGGCGACCAAGTTCACCGAGGTCGGGTATGTCGGGCGCGACGTCGACTCCATTATCCGCGATCTTGCCGACATGGCGGTCAAGATGACGCGTGTCGAGGAGATGGCCAAGGTGCGCACGCGCGCCGAGGATGCCGCGGAAGATCGTATCCTCGATGCGCTGGTGCCGCCGGCGCGCGAGGTGGGATTTGCAGCGGCTGGCGAGTCGTCGCGTGCGACTGACGGCGCCGCCCGGCAGGCGTTTCGCAAGAAGCTGCGCGAAGGCACGCTCGATGATCAGGAGATCGAGGTCGAGCTCAGCATGACGAACATGGGCGTCGAGATCTTTACGCCGCCTGGCATGGAAGACATGGCATCGCAACTGCAGGGGCTGTTTCAGAATATGGGCGGGCGGCGTTCCCGCCCGCGCAAGCTGAAGATTCGCGAGGCGAAAAAGCTGTTGCTGGAAGAAGAGGCCGCCCGGCTGATCAATGATGACGACATCAAGATACGGGCGCTCGCGCGTGTCGAGCAGAACGGCATCGTCTTCCTTGACGAGATTGACAAGATCACCGGACGTTCCGAGGCGCGCGGCCCGGATGTTTCGCGCGAAGGCGTGCAGCGCGACCTGTTGCCATTGGTGGAAGGGTCGGCTGTGTCGACCAAGTATGGGGTGGTGCGCACCGACCATATCCTTTTCATCGCATCAGGTGCGTTCCACCTCGCCAAGCCTTCGGACCTGGTGCCGGAATTGCAGGGACGGTTGCCGATTCGCGTCGAGCTGCGAGCGCTCACGGTGGAAGATTTCGTGCGCATCCTAACCGAAACCGATTGCTCGCTCACCGAGCAATACAGTGCGTTGCTCGCCACCGAGGGCCATGCGCTCGAGTTCACGCCGGATGGCGTGCGCCGTATTGCCGAGGTGGCGTGGCAGGTGAACGAGCGAACGGAAAATATCGGGGCGCGGCGACTGCATACAGTCATGGAGAGGTTGCTCGAGACGGTGTCGTTCGAGGCAGCGGACCAGAGTGGCCAGCGCACGACCATAGATGCCGCTTATGTCGACCAGCACGTTGCCGCGCTCGCAGGCAACGAGGACCTGGCACGCTACATCTTGTGAAGTGCCCCGGAGGCGGGGCGCTGGGTGCGCCCCGCAATTTTTCAAGGTCTTAGCCCGCAGAACAGGGTGCTTGAAAGCGCCCGCCGCAACCCCATTTTGAGAACAGCTTGCTGCGCAGCCCGCTGGGCTTTGACGGATGTCAACGACAGGTGTGCCGGCTGGGCCCATGCTACGACTGTAGCGGCAGTGTTCAATTCAATCCTGAAGATGAAAGGAGGTGTGTCATGACCAGACTGATGAGACGTGAAGAGAGCGCTCCGCTGCGCCGCTTGGGGCTGTGGGATCCGGAGCTAGACCGCGTATTCGAGGGGTTCTTTCACCCCATGCGCTGGGTCGAGGAGGCCGCAAGCCAGGACCTGGTGCCGGCGATGGATGTGGTGGAGCACGAGAATGAGTACATCGTGAAGACCGAGATGCCGGGCGTGAAGAAAGACGACATCCAGGTCAGCGTTGAGAACGGCGTGCTCACCATCAGCGGTGAGACCAAGAGCGAGAAGAAGGAGGAGAAGGAAGGCCGCCTGATCCGCCAGGAGCGCCGCTATGGAAAGTATGTACGCAGCCTGCGGCTCGGCAGCGAAATCGATGCCGCCAAACTCAAGGCCGCGTACAAGGACGGGGTGCTGGAGCTGACCCTGCCCAAGGCCGAAGAAGTAAAACCCAAGAAGATCGCGGTGGAAGTGGAGTAAGAAGTCTCCGCATCTTCGGGAGGAAGGGGCCGCATATGCGGCCCTTTCTTTTTCCGGTCAGTCCGTTTAGGCCCGGTCCGCGTCCCGGCCGCCACGCCCTGCGATGCTACGGTATGTGTCTGGCTCTTGTGCCCCGGCGGCAGGGTCGGTTAGCTTAGCCGCGTTCACCAATTCTCGTACCTACAGGAATAAGAATGACTGCGCCGAAGCTATCCGCCACCGACCGGGCCCGCGTGCTCACGGAGGCGCTGCCCTATATTCAGCGCTTCCAGAGTAAGACGCTGGTGATCAAGTATGGCGGCAACGCCATGGTCGACGAGGCGCTAAAGAGCGCATTCGCGCGCGACGTGGTCCTCATGAAACTGGTCGGCATGAACCCGGTGGTGGTGCATGGTGGTGGCCCGCAGATCGGCAAGCTGCTCGAGCGCATTGGCAAGAAGAGCGAGTTCGTACAGGGGATGCGGGTCACAGACCGTGAGACCATGGATGTGGTTGAAATGGTGTTGGGCGGTCTCGTCAACAAGGAGATCGTGAACCTCATCAATCAGCACGGCGGCAAGGCCGTTGGGCTCAGCGGCAAGGACGGTCGTTTCATTCGCGCCAGGAAGATGTTGCTGAAGAAGGAGCCGCAGGATGTGAAGCTGCCTCCCGAAATCATCGACATCGGACATGTTGGCGAGGTGGAGTCGATTGATCCGAGCCTGGTGGCCTTCCTCGACAAGGGCGATTTCATCCCGGTGATCGCGCCGATCGGAGTCGGGGCCGACAACGCCACCTACAACATTAATGCTGACGTGGTGGCCGGAAAGCTAGCGATCACGCTCGGCGCGGAGAAGCTGATGTTGCTGACCAACACCACCGGCGTGCTGAATAGGGCAGGCGAGCTGCTGCCAAAGCTCAGCGCCGCTGAGGTCAAGGACTTGATCGGTGACGGAACAATTGCCGGTGGCATGTTACCGAAGGTCAACTACGCGCTGGATGCGGTGGCGAGCGGCGTGAAGAGCGCGCACATCGTTGATGGGCGTGTCGCCCATGCGGTGTTGCTTGAAGTCTTCACGGACGAAGGCGTTGGCACCCTGATACGCGCTTAGTCAGCCGCCCGCGAAGCGCAGCTGGTAGAGCCATGTCGCGACTACGCCGGCCACGAAGAACAACACGGCCGATATCCAGAATCCGCGGCGTCGCTGTGCGAGCAGCTCAGCCTGGGTGAATGCCGATATCAGGTAGGGTCGGCGGTCGTCACGCGGGTCGCTCACCAGGTTGATACCCTCGACTGATTGATTAGTGGCTTCAGCCTGGGCGCGCTCGGCCTCGCGCCGCGCCGCCTGGCGCGCCAGAAGCCATTCGCGCTCATCGATCTTGCCGTTTTGATCGAGATCAAAGCGTTCGCGTAGCCGCCCCTGGTTCTGCTTCCATTCCCGTAGCAGTTCACGGATGCGCGTGTCGATGGTCGGCAGGTTGTCATGACTGCCAAGGTTGCGCAGCATGCCAAGCACGTACACCGGATCGCCTCGATTAATGCGCTCCTCGGTAAAGCGGTAGGTCCGCGTGACGCCGTGCGTATTGAAGAAGTCGATGAAGTAGGGTGTGGGACGCGCGATGCCGGCCAGGCCCGAGCGCGAACGCCAGTTGTCCTTGTAGCGGGCTTGGATCTCCGCGCCCGCAGGATCGACTGCCACCCGACCGGTATCGTCCTCGAGCCAGAATGTGTCATCGCTCGTGCCACGCTCGACCACCCGCCAGTGCATACGCGAATGACCTCGCGCGTCGCGGGAGTGCTCGAGTTCCTCTACCCGGTAGCGGTACCAGCAGCAAGGCAGACCCGACAGTCGTGCGGTGATTGGGGCGTCATCCATCATCCGCGCCACGCCTTCCAATTCGACATAACCCTGATGGGCGGACCGCGTCCTGGCAGTCGGTGTGTCCTGAATCAGGCGGATGCGGTAGAGCGAGCGCCATGCAAACCAGCCACCCGCTGCCGCAGCCACGCCGAGCAGCGCGATGACAAATCCGAGCGCCTGGGGATCGGCCTGTCGGACGGTCTGTTCGAGTTGCGCAAACCAGCCGCCGACCGCGACGAAAGCGCGCACGTCAGGCGTTAAACAGCGCCTTGACGTCGACGTCCTTCAGCTCGCTGTCGCTGAAGCGCAGCAGTTCGCGCGGCCCGAACTTGAAAAGATTCGCGACCAATGCGTCCGGGAACTGCTCAATGCGCACGTTGTTGGCATTGACCGCGGCATTGTAGTACTCGCGCCGGTCGGCGATCTGGCTCTCGAGCTGCGAGATGCGCGTCTGCAGGTGCTGGAAAGTCTGATTCGCCTTGAGCTCCGGGTAGTTTTCGACCACTGCGAACAACCCGGCGAGGCCAGCGCGCATAGCCGTTTCAGCCCGTCCAAGGGCCGCGACGTCGCCCGCTTCGCGCGCTGTGCTCACCGCGGTGCGCGCAGTGGTGACTCGTTCAAGCACGGTGCGCTCGTGTTGCATGTACTGCTTGCAGGTTTCAATGAGCTTCGGCAGCTCCTCATGGCGCTGCTTGAGCAGCACGTCGATATTCGACCACGCCTGCCAGACATTGTGTTTTAGCTGTACGAGGTGGTTGTAGAGCAGCACCGCGTAGGCGAGCGACGCGGCAACGATGGCGAGCACAATATAGGTGGTGACCACGGTATTTCCCCCCGGAATCGAACTGGAATGAACTGCCGCAAGTATAGTTCCGGCGGGGCGGCGCGCGAGGGCCGCCTCAAATCGCGATTGGAACGTCCGTGACCTTGCCGTCACGCAGCTGAAAGCCACGCATCTCGAGCACACCCTGGGTGTCGAGCGAGATGATGAGATACAGCACGTCCGGGTACTCGCTCTCGCGAATGTCGGCGGGGGATGGCAGGGCCGGGGCGTGCGGATGGGAATGGTAGATAGCCACGAGTTCCTCACCAGCGGCGCGCATTCGCCGCATCGCGTCGATCTGGCCCTTGGGGTCGAGGTGGAACAGCCGGCGCTTGTCGCTGGCGACGTTTGCGACCGGATAACAATGCTTGAAGCCGCCGGCGTCCCCGGAGATCAGCCCGCAGATTTCCTCTTCCGGTGCGCGCTGGGCGAAATGCAGGAGCTGGTTCACGATCGTGCGAGGCAGGCGCAGCGGCTCAGTCACATTGCGCCTCGGTGGATGACGGGACAGCGGTGCGGATGAATCATGCGTCGATTGCGGTGTCGGTGCTTCCGGGGTGTCGGGGGTAGTATAAACTTTGCAGAGAGTTCTCTATAGCGGGAAGCTCCACCACGCCCGACCATGGCCATCAAGACCGAAAACCTAGCCATCGTGCTGACCGATATGGCCGGCTATACCGAGGCCACCGTGCAGCAGTCGCGCGTCGAGATTGAGCAGCTGCTCGCGACGCATAATCGCATCCTGCTGCCGATCGTGCGTCGCTTCAAGGGGCGGCATGTGAAAAGTATCGGCGATGCGCTGTTGCTGGTTTTCCGTTCTCCGACTGACGCCATGCTGTGTGCCATGGCCATGCAGGACGCGCTGTATGAGTACAACCGCAGCGCGCCGAAGGAGAAGCAGATTCACATGCGCGTCGGCGCGAGCCTCGGCGAGGTGCGCGTGGCGCGTGGCGATATTTTTGGTGAGCCGGTAAACATGACCAGCCGCATTTGCGGCGTTACCCCCGCCGATGAGATCTATTTCAGCGAAGCGCTGTACATGGCCATGAACAAGGCCGAGGTGCCTTGTCAGGAGGTTGGCTGGCGCGAGTTGAAGGGCATACCGCAAGCGGTGCGCATCTACCATATCCCGCGCTTCGCCGTGCCGCGCCTGGTGCCAAATGTGATGGCAGCCGAAGATGTGACCGATCTGGTCTATCCCTATGGAGGCGCCCATCTTTCCGGCATGGAAGAGTCCAGTACGGTGGGCGCCGGCGTGCGCAGGTTTGGTCGGGGCTTTGGCAGCTTTTTCGGCAAGCGCCCGGTGAAGCTTGGGCTCGCGCTGGTCGTGCTGGTGCCGATTGCGCTCTTCGCTGCGCGCCAAGCCGGATTGCGCACCAAGATTGAGCGGCCGCCGCCGCGTGCCGAGCCAGCCGAGACAGCGCCGGCACCAACGCCAGCGACCGTCGCCGATGAGGCGCCAAAGACTGTCGATAGGCCTTTGCCGCCATCCTCCAGCACAGCGAATCTCGCGCCCTTGCCGAAGCCCGTGCCACCGCCGCCCAAGACTGTCATGAAACCGCCGGCGCCTCCGCCGCCGATAGAACCCGTCAAACCCCAGTACGCCAGCATTACCGAGGCAAAAAAGGCCTATAGGGCCAAGCAACTCACCAAGTATGAATACAAGCGCACCGTAAAGCGTATCGAGGCGCAGATGGATCAGGAAATCGACCAGGCCAAGCGCGACTACAAGGCGCGCAAGCTCACGAAAGCCGAGTACAAGCAGCGCGTGAAGGAAATCGAGAAGCAGTACGAGTAGCGTAACCGATGGCACTCTGCGAAAAGATCGAGTGGGGGCGTTGGTCATGTCGCGGGGACCCGACGTGAGTACCGGATTGCACGGTGCGCTGGCGGTTGGCAGCCGCCTCGAATCCTACGAAATCGCCAATATCCTTGGGGTCGGCGGTTTCGGGATCACTTACAAGGGCTACGATCACGATCTGCGTCGCGACGTCGCGATCAAGGAATATCTTCCGAACGGGTTGGCCCAGCGCACTGCCGACGGTACCACCGTCGTGCCGCGTTCCGACAACGATCGCAAGCACTATGAATATGGTCTGAAGCAGTTTCTCGAAGAGGCGCGCATCCTTGCCAAGTTCAAGGAGCGCTCCATCGTTCATGTCAATCGCTTCATTGAGGCCAACGGCACTGCCTACCTCGTCATGGACTACGAGGACGGCGAGTCGCTCGCCGAGCAGCTCAAGCGTAGCGGCGTGCTAACCGAGGCTGAGGCGCGCGCAATCCTGGTGCCGATTCTGGAAGGGCTACGCGTCGTGCATGCCAAGGGGGTACTGCACCGTGATATCAAGCCCGGTAATATTTTTCTGCGCAAGGACGGCCCGCCGGTACTGCTTGATTTTGGCGCGGCGCGCCAGGCGCTAGGCGAGCAGACGCGCACGCTCACCGGCATCGTCACTCCTGGCTACGGTCCCTTCGAGCAGTACGGTTCGCTCGGGCGCCAGGGTCCGTGGACTGATCTCTATGCACTTGGCGCCACGATGTATCACTGCCTGACCGGGCGCGCCCCCGTTGAAGCTCCCGATCGAATTACCGTATTGCAGGAAGGCGCCCCGGATCCGCTCAAGCCGGTGGTCGAGGCAGCGGCGGGTCGCTGCTCGCGCGAACTGCTCACGGTCGTCGACTGGATGCTCGCGCCGCACGCCAAGGACCGGCCGCACTCGGCCGAGGACGTGCTGGCGCGACTCACGAGACGGAAAGGCACATCGCCCGAGCCGCGCGTAGCGAGCGCATTCCCGAAGACACAGGTCATGAGTGGCGGTACAACCGACGTCGCCGCCGAGCGCCCCTCGGCCCCGCCGCCGACCAAGGAGCAGGCGCGCGCGTTTGAGGCCTGTCGTGCGACTGCTGAGCAGGGCGAGGCAGCGGCACAGTATGAGCTAGCCATGATGCACGCTTACGGGCGCGGCACTGCGCGCGACGAATCGGCTGCACTTGAGTGGTTGCGCAAGGCCGCGGCGCAGGGTCACGGAGCCGCACAGGGCAAGCTCGGTCTGATGTTGTTCCGCGGAATCGGCACCGCCAAGGACGAAGTGGTCGCCGCCGAGTGGCTGGGAAAGGCTGCCGAACGTGGAGATATTGTCGCCCAGTTCAACCTCGGGATGATGTACGCGCACGGGCTTGGTGTGCAGCAGGATCTGGCCCAGGCGCTCAAGTGGTATCAGCTCGCTGCCGAGCGGGGACATGCCGGCGCCCAGACCAACCTGCAGGTTTTGGCTGCCCAGCCGCGCCGTCGAAGCCGGTGGCCGTGGATCAGTGCGCTGGTGGTGCTCTGCCTGTTAGCGTTGGTGATTGCGCGGCGACTTTGGTGGCGTGCCTAGCAACACGCGTTACTTGCCGCAAACTGGACAGGCAGGATCCTTCTTTAGCCGAAGCTCGCGCCATTCCATCGAGAGTGCATCGAGCGCCAGCACCCGCCCGGTGAGCGGCGTGCCGACGCGGAGCAGGAGCTTAAGCGTTTCGGTGGCCTGCACGGCACCGATCATGCCGACCGCGGGCGCCAATACCCCGAATTGCGAACAGAGCTCACCTTCTTCGGCCTCCGTGTCGTGGTACAGACACGCGTAGCAGGGACTGTCATCGAGATCGGGTCGAAACACGCTGACCTGTCCTTCAAAGCGCACTACCGCGCCCGAGACGAGTGGCGTGCGCGTGGCCACGCACAGGCGATTCACCAAGTGGCGGGTCGGGAAGTTGTCACTCGCGTCGACGACGACATCGGCGAGTTCGATCTGGGCGCGCAGTTCGGGTTCCGCGAGCCGGCGGTTGAAGGTAACGAGTTCCACCTCGGGATTGAGCGCCGCGAGCGTCTTCGCCGCCGAGATGACTTTCTCCTCCCCGACGCGCGCCGTGGTGTGGACGATCTGGCGTTGCAGGTTCGTGAGATCAACCCGGTCGCCATCGACCAACACCAGGTGGCCCACGCCGCTCGCGGCGAGATACATTGAAATCGGAGAGCCAAGGCCGCCCATGCCGATGATGAGAACGCGCGCGCGCAGCAGGCGGCGCTGTCCCTCAATTCCGATCTGGGGCAGCAGGATGTGCCGGCTGTAGCGAAGCAGCTGCTTGTCTTCCATCGCGCGGCTCAGGTTGCGCGCCGCGCCTCGGTGACACGTTCGAGGTCGGCGAGATCACGATGCACCACAATATCACGGAACCCCGCCCCGATCAGGATGCGGGAAATCGCGGCGGCCTGATCATGGCCATGTTCAAGCAATAATCTTCCCATGTCGGCGAGGTAGCGCGGACAATCGGCAACGATGGTGCGGATGGCATCGAGCCCGTCGGCCCCGGCCACCAGCGCGGCTCGCGGTTCGAAACGTACATCGCCCCGCGCGAGGTGGGCGTCAGCCTCGCACACATAGGGCGGGTTGCTGACGATCAGCTCGAAGCGCTCCTTCCCCAGCGCTGCGCACCAGTTGCCCTCGCGAAACTCGATGTTCGTGACATGGTGGCGATGCGCGTTTTCACGCGCAACTTCGAGCGCCGCGGCGGACGCATCGGTGGCGAAAAGGCGACTGCGCGGGCGCTCGCGCGCGATCGCAATGGCGATGGCGCCGCTGCCAGTGCCAAGGTCGGCGATAGTCCAACTCGCCGCGGGTGGAACGTGTGCCAGTGCCCGCTCCACCAGCAGCTCTGTCTCGGGTCGCGGGATCAGGACATCGGCGCTGACGCGCAGTGGCAGCGACCAGAACTCGCGCACCCCGGTGAGATAGGCGAGTGGTTCGCCAGCCGCGCGCCGCGCCAGCAGTGTCTGCAGGCGCGTGAGCGACGTTTGGCGCAGTTCGACATCGGCACGCGTGAGCAACTCGGCGCGGCTCAGCCCGCAGACGTGCATGACGAGCACCTCGGCATCGAGGCGTGGCGAGGGCGAGTGGGAGGAGAGATGCGTCTCGGCCTCATGCAGGAATTGGCCGACGGTCGAAACCATACCGGGAGCTTCAGGCGTTGCCAGCCGCGAGCGCTGCAAGCCGCTCGGTCTGGTCGGCGGCGATCAAGGGGTCGATCAGCTCGTCCAGCTTGCCCTCCATCATCTGATCGAGCTTGTAGAGCGTCACGTTGATGCGGTGATCGGTAACTCGGTTTTGCGGGAAGTTGTAGGTGCGGATGCGCTCGGAGCGATCGCCAGTGCCCACTTGCGACTTGCGACTGGCCGCTTCGGCCTCGCGTTGCTTGCGTTGCTCGATCTCGAGCAGTCGCGCGGCCAGGACTGACATCGCACGCGAGCGGTTCTTGTGCTGGCTGCGCTCGTCCTGACACTCCACCACTATACCGGTGGGTAAATGCGTGATGCGGATCGCCGAGTCGGTCTTGTTGACGTGCTGGCCACCGGCGCCGCTCGCGCGGAAGGTATCGACCTTAAGGTCGGCCGGATTCAGATCGATCGCGTCGATTTCCGCGGCTTCGGGCAGCACCGCGACCGTACAGGTCGAGGTATGAATGCGGCCCTGCGCTTCGGTGGCCGGCACTCGCTGGACGCGGTGCACGCCCGACTCAAACTTGAGCCGTGAGTAGACGCTCTGGCCGGCAATGCGCGCGATGATCTCCCTGTAGCCGCCGTGTTCGCCCTGGCTCTGGGATACTACCTCCACCTCCCAGCGACGACTCTGCGCATAGTAGTGGTACATGCGAAACAAATCGCCGGCGAAGATCGCGGCTTCGTCGCCACCAGCGCCGGCGCGGATTTCGAGGAACACATTGCGCGCGTCGTTCGGATCCTTCGGGAGCAACATAACCTGCAACTCGCTCGCGAGTGACTCGAGCTCCGGCCCAGTGCGCGCCAACTCCTCCTGTGCCATCTCGCGCGTTGCAGGGTCCGGATCCGCGGCCATCGTTTCGGCCGCCTCGCGGTCGTCCAGCACCCGCCGGTAAGCCTGGTAGCGTGCGACAATGCCGCTCACCTCGGCATACTCTTGAGAAAGCTTGCGGAACTGCTCTTGGTTCGAGATTACCTTCGCGTCGGCAAGCATTGCCGCAATCTCCTCGTGGCGTTCCGCGAGGCGTGCGAGTCGGGTCTCAATTGAGGGATTCAGCATGGCGATGCTCGGGTGGACAGCGGCCTACCCCTTGCCTAACAGGGGTGGCGGATCAGTCGTCGTTTAAGTTGAATAACCGTCGCGCCGCTTCCAGCAATGCTGCGTTGCCGTCACGGTTAGCGAGCTTGAGTGCATGAGACGGGGAGTGGGTGAACTTGTTAGTGAGCGCCCGGGCCAATTGTTCTATTACGTGTTCGGGATTTTCGCCTGCCGCGAGCCGCCGGCGGGCGCGTTTTAGCTCGGCCTCGCACAGCGCCTCGGCAGTCTCGCGCAGCGCCCGAATCGTCGGTACGACGTCAAGCGTCTCCACCCAGTGCATGAAATCGCTCACCTGGGTGTCAATAATCTTTTCGGCCTCGCGCGCGGCCTCCTGGCGCGATTCCAGGTTCTCCTTTACTACGTCTTTCAGGTCGTCGATGGCGTACAGGTAGACATCTGAAAGTTCGGCCACTTCCGGTTCGATATCACGCGGGACGGCGATGTCGAGCATCAATATGGGACGGTGCTTGCGGGCCTTTAATGCGCTTTCCACCGCGCCCTTACCGAGGATCGGCAGCTGGCTGGCGGTCGACGATACGACGATGTCCGCGTCCGCCAGGCGGTTCGGCATTTCCGCGAGGGAAATGGCTTCCGCCCCGAACTGGTCTGCCAGCCACCGGGCGCGCTCAAGGGTGCGATTGGCCACGAGCATCTTACCGATGCCATGCTCAGCGAAATGTCGCGCGCACAGTTCGATCATTTCGCCGGCGCCGATGAAAAGCACGCTCTGACTGGCAAGCGAACTGAATATCTGCTTGGCCAGGGCCACCGCCGCCGAGGCAACCGACACCGGGCTCGCGCCGATAGCGGTATCGGTTCGCACCTGTTTCGCTACCGAGAAAGTTTGCTGGAACAGGCGATTGAGAAGCTTGCCGGTGGCGCCGGCCTTGTGCGCCACGGTAAAAGCATCCTTCATTTGCCCGAGGATCTGGGTTTCGCCCAGCATCATCGAGTCGAGCCCGGCGGCCACCCGGAAAGCGTGCCGCACCGCGTCTTGGTCGGGATGGCGATACAGAAATGGCCGCAGCTCCTCGAGCGACAGGCGGTGGTAGTCGCAGAACCAGCGCATGATGCGTTGCTCGCCGTCGGAATCGAGCCCGCAGTAGACTTCCGTCCGGTTGCAGGTCGATAGAATCGTGGCTTCGCCTGCTGCGCCGCTCGCCCGGAGATGGTGCAGCGCCTCGGGCAGCCGCTCCGGCGCGAAGGCTGCCTTTTCACGCAATTCGACCGGTGCCGTCTGATGATTAAGCCCTACTGCGATGAGGCGCATATGTTGCGTTCTGAAGACCTTGTTATCGGCTCGGATTTTGGGCGATTGACTGGGGGTGTCAAGGAACGGATGTTGTCCGAATCGGGTCCAATATCAAGCCGTATCGAATGGAGTTGCAAGGACACGCGCATCGCGCGGCGGGTAAATGCCATTCACAGTGCGGGTATTTGTACAGAATAGGTGTCAGTCTGCCCAGCCGCTCGGCTTGCCGGTTGGCGATAAACCGACCAGACTCACAGGTAAATTCGATCCTCTTGTCCGCCCCCCCGGCCAGGCCGCGTACCCGGCAGACCGGCCGGAGGGTTTTGCTCGCGGCAAGAAGATCCCGGCAGACCGCGCCGCGAGCGGGGAGACAACCATACGATGCATCAGCCCATGAACCGATCGTTACTCGTCCTGATGGCCAGCGCCATGCTGGCTTCCTGCGCCAGCTCACCGAAAGCGCCTTCCGGCTCGCAAGCTTCTGCGCCCATCGCAGCGGAACCGGCGGTCGAGGCGTTGCCCAACGTGCCGCTCGATGCGGCCACGCTTTACAACATTCTACTCGGCGAAATTGCCGGCCAGCGCGGTCAGGTGGGTGTCGCGGCCCAGACGCTCGGCAAGGTTGCGCAGCAGACCCGTGATCCGCGGCTTGCCGAGCGGGCCACGCTGGCGGCCACCTATGCCCGACGCTTCGAAGAAGCGCTCGTTTCGGCGAAGCTCTGGGTGGAGCTGCAGCCCGACGACCCGGATGCCCGCGAGTCGTTGGCCGGCATCCTGATGGAACTCGACCGGCCCGATGAGGCGCTCGTGCAGTTCGAGCGTCTGATTGTCCTGGAAACTCCGCGGTCGAATCCTGAGCAGGCCTACATGCGCGTGGTGTCGGTGCTCTCGCGCCATACCCAGAGGGCCTCGGCACTGACGGTCATGCAGCAACTGGTCGACCAGAATCCGAAGGTGCCCGCCGCACAGTTCGCGCTGACGCACCTTAGCGTGCGAATGGGGGACTTTCCGCGCGCCCTCCAGGCTGCGGACACCGCGCTTGTGTTGCGCCCGGGCTGGGAGGAGGCGGCGCTTTTCAAGGCACGCATCCTTGTGTCGCTCAAGGAGATGGGTAAGGCCCAGCAGTTCTACGAGGAGTTCCTCGCGCAGTATCCTCATGCCACGACTGTGCGTCTCAACTACGCTCGACACCTGATCGACCAACGTCAGTGGAGCAAGGCCCGCAGCGAGTTCACGCGCGTCTTAAGTGACATGCCCAATGACGCGGACACGATTTATGCGATCGCGCTCCTGTCGTTGCAGACGCAGGAACTAGACGACGCAGAAAAGTACCTGAAGCGCACTCTCGCGTTGCGTCCGCAGCACGATCAGGCTCGTTACTACCTCGGCCAGGTCGCGGAACAGCGCAAGGACTACGCCGAGGCGATCCGCTGGTACAGCGAGATTGGGCCGGGTGAGAACTATTTCGAGGCGCAGACCCGGATTGGCATGATGAAAGCCAGGCAGGGCGACATTCCCGGCGCACTGGCTCACCTGCGCTCGCTCTCACCCACGACGGATCAGCAGCGTGTGCAGCTTATTTTGTCCGAGGAGCAGATCCTGCGCGAGGCACGCAAGTACGAAGAGGCGCTCGCGGTTCTCAATCAGGGGCTGAAGCAACTGCCCGGTGACAAGGACCTGCTCTACGCTCGTGCCCTGATCGCCGAGAAGCTCAACCTGATCCAGGTGGTCGAGAGCGACCTGCGCAGCGTGTTGAAAAAAGACCCCAAGAACGCGCATGCGCTGAATGCGCTGGGCTACACGCTTGCAGACCGCACAAACCGGTTGCAGGAAGCCAACGCGCTGCTTTCCGAAGCTCTGGCGCTGCGTCCCGACGACGCCTTCATTCTCGACAGCATGGGCTGGCTGCAGTACCGCATGGGCAATAATGCCGAGGCAGTGCGCTACCTCAAGCGCGCGCTCGAGGTGCGCAATGATGCAGAGATCGCGGCGCATCTGGGTGAGGTGCTTTGGGTAATGGGCAATCGGCGCGAGGCCGAGTCGGTATGGAGCCGGGCCCTGCGCGAGGCGCCGGACAACGAGGCTGTACTCGACGCCATCAAGAAATTCAAACAGTGAGAGGCTGGTTGGCGGCATTGCTGCTCGCAGCGCTGAGCGCCTGCGCGGCCATGCCGGAGCGACCGCCAGTGGGCGATCGCGATGCGGCGTGGCTGGCACGCACACGCGATCTGGGTCCGCTCGACTCATGGGAAATCCGCGGACGTATCGCTCTGCGCACTGCTGACGAAGGTTGGCAGGCCAGTCTCCTGTGGCTGCGCGCCAAGGATCGGCATGACATTGACCTTGTTGGGCCGCTGGGCAGTGGCCATGTGCGACTTCGTCAGGACGCGTCGGGTGCAGAGTTGCGCGACAGCGCGCAGCAGATCCTGCGTGACACGAGCGCGGAGAACCTGCTGCAGCGCGCGACCGGCTGGCAGCTGCCGGTGAACGGACTTGGTTATTGGATACGGGGTTTGCCCGCGCCCGGGGTCGCGAGTGTGCGCGAGCTCGACGAGTGGGGCCGCTTGCGCACGTTGCGCCAGCTCGGCTGGCAGGTCGAGTTTCTCGGCTACGAGCGCCTCGATTCCCTTGAGTTGCCGAACAAGCTCTTTATCAAGCGCGCTGATGCCGGCAATCGCCAAAGCCTCGACATCGCGGCGGGAAACGATCCCACGCTTGAATTCCGGGTGGTAATTGATCGCTGGGTACCGCGTCACTAGCGCCCGATCGGTCAGGCGGTTGATAGAATGGCGACATGGACGTCTGGCCTGCCCCGGCAAAGCTGAATCTCTTTCTGCATGTCGTGGGCAGGCGAGCGGATGGCTATCATCTGCTGCAGACCGCCTTTCAGTTTCTCGACTATAGCGATCAGCTCACTTTCGAGGTCACTGCGGATGGGCGCATCCTGCGCGCCCACGCCGTGGCGAACGTGGATGAAGGCGCGGATCTTTGCCTGCGCGCAGCGCGGCTCCTGCAGGCACATGGTGGCACTTCGCGGGGCGCCGTCATTGGTCTTACCAAGCGGATTCCTGTGGGTGGTGGCCTCGGCGGCGGCAGCTCGGACGCGGCGACTACTCTCATTGCACTCAATCAGCTGTGGGGGCTCGGTCTGTCCCGCGTGGCACTGGCGGACCTGGGGTTGCAGTTGGGCGCCGATGTTCCGGTTTTTGTACATGGACGGGCGGCCTGGGCGGAGGGCGTGGGAGATGTCCTGACGCCAGTCGATTTCGATGAGCCGTGGTACGTCGTGCTCTCGCCGCCGGTCCAGGTGTCGACCCGTGAAGTGTTCCAGGACCCTGATTTGACACGCCAAACCCCCACCATCACAATACGCGCCTTTCGCGCGGGGCAGGGCGCCAATGATCTCGAAGCGGTGGTACGCCGCCGCTATCCCGAGGTCGACCGGACAATCCGTTGGCTTTCGCAGTATGGTCCCGCACGCATGACCGGTTCGGGCGCATGTGTGTTTGTGGCGGTGACCAGTCGGGCAGCGGGCGAACAGATTCTGGAGCGCGCGCCATGCACGGGTTTTGTGGCGCGTGGCTTGAACCGGCATCCCTTATATATAAGGTAAGGGGAAAACCTTCTGGGGTGTCGCCAAGCGGTAAGGCACCGGATTTTGATTCCGGCATTCCCAGGTTCGAATCCTGGCACCCCAACCAGTTTTACTAGCGGACGAGGGCAGTACGCGTGGCACTCGAAAACGTTGCTGTCTTTGCCGGGAATGCAAACCCGGCACTTGCCGAGGCGGTGGCCCGTCGTCTGGGAGTCCCGCTTGGCAAGGTTGTGGTCGGCCGTTTCAGTGACGGCGAGGTCATGGTTGAAATCATGGACAACGTGCGCGGGCGCGACGTGTTTATCGTGCAGCCCACTTGTGCACCGAGCAACGAGAATCTTATGGAGTTGCTCATCATGATCGATGCGGTGAAGCGCTCCTCGGCGCGGCGCATCACCGCGGTGATTCCCTATTATGGGTACGCGCGACAGGATCGTCGTCCGCGCACGGCGCGTGTGGCGATCACGGCGAAGCTCGTGGCGGACATGATCCAGGTCGCGGGCGCGAACCGGGTGCTGACGATGGATCTGCATGCGGACCAGATCCAGGGATTCTTCAGTATCCCGACGGACAATATCTATGCCTCGCTCGTGCTGTTGGGTGACATCTGGCGGCA
>Ga0209742_10000201_pt1 | contig 34136 bp, 29 predicted proteins | sample DeeMarSeWOR38_10_FD_187462 | JGI IMG/M metagenome (GOLD analysis project Ga0209742, IMG submission 187462) | Marine sediment microbial communities from White Oak River estuary, North Carolina - WOR-3-8_10 (SPAdes) (version 2) | ecosystem: Environmental > Aquatic > Marine > Intertidal zone >...
GCTGAAAAACCCTGAGAGTATGGACCAGGATTGGGTCTCCCCCCAACTCGTAAAACTGTTTTGGGGAGGATAGCCCCATGCGGATGCCGCTGCCGGCGGCCGGAATGATTGCTGCAACTTTAGAGGGATTCATTTATGAAAGGGTAAAGGTTAATAAAATAGATGGCAGTTGCCAGACGGCAGCTAAAAGTGAAAAAAATATACAAACTGTCAACTGACCATTAATGGCTGACTGCTAATTTTTATGCCATTTCACGCAGCCGAGCAGCACAGTAAAAACGGATTAGCGACTCGGCGGAGCGCAAGCGACTTTCCGATGTCGCCCGTTTTTTGCAAGCAGCGCAGGGCAGTCTGTAATAAACAGACCAAGTGATTGGCTGTCCTTTCTTTTGGTTCGTTTTCTTTAGACAAGTAAAGAAAATGAACTAATAAAATTGGAGTGGGTTATAAGCCGAATTCTGTATCCCGCCATGCGGGTCATGATCATTTATCTTGGATGCCGGTTACCCGGCATCTCCAGCAATCTACCCGGAAACATCGGACGGGCAGCCCTCAAACGTTTCCCTATTTGATCTTGCTTCTGGTGGGGTTTGCCCTGCCTTCCATGTCACCATGGAAGCGGTGAGCTCTTACCTCGCCTTTTCACCCTTACCCCGGCAAGCGGGGCGGTATATTTTCTGTGGCACTTTCCCCCGGTCACCCGGAGTTCGCGTTACGAACCACCATGCCCTGTGAAGTTCGGACTTTCCTCTGGCCCGCTGGCCAGCGATCATGCACCCACTCCAAAGTTAATAGTAAGAATAAGAAGTTTGCCTGTAAAGAATTAAACTAAAACATTTTTTTAGCCGCAGACACACGCAGACGAACCCTGACACAAAAGACCAGTATTTGTGCGGCCTGCACAAATACTGCGTTGTATCAATGTTTTGAGAGTTATTTCACCAATATACCGTGGTTGAAAGTGGCTTTGCAGCTAGCAGCAATTCAGAAAAATAAAAAGCGACACAGAAATTGGAGAAAAAGACTATTTTTCACGTTCGTCGATGGCCTGGTTGGCCAACTCATCAGCACGGCTGTTTTGCTCCCGCCGCACGTGTCTTATCTTAAAGGAGACAAATGCAGACAATCTTTGCATGGTTTCACGGTATAGCGGTATCAGGTTCGGGTGTTTTACCCTGTATTTACCATGAATCTGCTTTACAATAAGTTCCGAATCCAGATGGATTTCTACCCTGCCTTTGCCAAACTCGCCGCACTTGGCAAGCCCGAACTGCAGGGCTCTGTATTCCGCCTCGTTATTGGTGCATTGTCCAAGGTATTTTCCTGCAGCTACAAGCTCATTACCCTGCTCATCAAGTATGGCAACACCTGCCCCGGCCTCACCTGGATTCCCTCTGGAGGCACCATCAGTGTATAAATACAATGTTTTTCCCTGCAGTTTGCCTTGCCAATCCCTGGCTTTGTCCTGCCATAACGATGCCTGGGAAGAGGGTTTGACTTCCGCCTTTTTGGGTGGGGCCAGAACTGCCACAGCTTCCTGCAGTATCTTTCTGACCTTTCCGGGTGAGAGGCCCTGGAAATACTCCTGCAAAACCTCGTCAGGCAGTTTCCTGGCCAGGACGCTGAGGATATCACCAGCCTGCTCCATTGAACCTGTGCCAGTCGGGCGGGGGCTCACTCCTTATCACTCTCCGGCTGATGATAAAGGATGCGTTGGCAGGTGGGACAGTTCAGAATCCTGTCACCTTTCAATATATCATTAAATTGCTGGGGGGGGATGCTCATAAAACAGCCCTGGCAAATACCGTTGACAACACTTACAACTGCCTTGCCGTTTCTCCTGGTACGAAGCATATCATACTTTCTCAGGGCTGACGTTTTGATATCTTTTGCCATGGCATCACGCTTGGCAACAATTTTAGCCTTTTTACCCTCAATTTCTCCAGCATGCTTTTTGAATTGTGTACTTTCTTCGGCAAGGGCCTTTTTTTCCTCCTTAATCAGATTTTCCTGCTCTGCCATAATTTTAGCATTGGCTTCACCGGCTTCCATTATCCTGACAATTTCCTCTTCCTTTTCCTTAATGCTTTTCTTGCCGTCTTCAATCTCTTTGAGCAGACTCTGGTATTCACGGTTTGTCTGAACCTGCATCATCTTGGACTGTCGTTCCTTGATCCGGCTCAATTCGTCGGCAAGCTGTGCCTCTATCTCCCGACGCTGCGTTTCTGCAGCTTCAATTTTTTCTTTCAGCTCCTCAATTAAGGCCTGGCGTTCATTAAAAGATTTTTCCCGTTTGATGAGTTCTGCTTTTTGCGCATTAATCTCGGCATCAAACTTAGCGATTTGCAGATCTATTACCTGCAGTTCTGTCAACTGCTTAATCTCTTCATTCAATTGGTTGTCTCCTTGATTGGTATCGTCTTGCAACGATTCATTTTTTATGATAATGCAAATTTAATTTCCTTACTTGTATCGCTTTGCAGGCATCATGTCTCATATCTCAAGATCCCGCCTGATGATAGACAAATGGATTTTGCTGTTTTGCAGTTGACAAGACAGGGATATTGATATCCTTTTCAGCAAATACACCCTGTAAAACTTCAGCAAGCGATTCCACCACAGGATTTTCCGTGGCAAAATGACCTGCATCAATGATGCAGAAACCTGTTGCTTCTGCCCACCTTGCAGTACTGTGCTTTACCTCGCCGGTTACATAAACCTGCGCTCCACTGGCATATGCTGCCGCTGCCAGGTCAGAGCCGCTGCCGCCGCACACTGCCACAGTCTTTATTTCCTCAGGCAGCTGACCTGCAACACGCAGGACAGGAAGCTTGAAAAAATCGCATAAATATCCAATGAATGCTTCCGGGCTTAACGGGTCAGCAAGGCGGCCAACGCGACCGAATCCTATAGCGGCGGATGCAGCCGCAGGATCATTTTCTGCTGACAAAAGAGGCCTGGTATCCTGCATGCCAAGGCTGCTGGCCAGCACGTCATTGACACCCCCAACAGACTGATCGAGGTTGGTATGGCAGCCTATTACCGATATTTCATTTGCCAGGGCCCGGCGTAAAAACCTGCCCAACGGCTGGTCTGTATAAATTGCCTTGAGGGGCTGGAATATCAAGGGGTGATGGGTAATAATGCAGTCAGTTCCGACTTCCTGTGCCTCGGCAAGAACCTCTTCGGTGGGGTCGAGCGCCACAAGGATACCTTTTATGGATTTGTTTGGTTCACCGAGCATCAAGCCTACATTATCCCATTGTTCCGCCAGGCCGAATGCGGCGATCTCATCAAGAATCTTAAGCAAATCTTTTACTCTCATTTTCCCATCTTGTGTCACGGTCTTGCTGTCAAATACAATAAAGAAAAAAGGCGCACCTCTTGTTCAGGTGCACCTTTTTATACGATCCAGAGAGTTTTCTGCCGCGGCCCCTCTGAGAATAAACCTGCAGGGCCACTCCTTCAGGCGATAGAACCTGGAAACGACCATTTTATTACAAACTGTCTGCCATTTCATTTTGTTTTACTACAATAGGCCTGGCCCTGCACACTGACACCCCGCAGTCCAATGCATAAAATCGAAAACTCAATTACGGGTCCAATCGTAAAAAATCTCGAGTCAGCAAGGGGGCCTAATAAAATCAAACCGTTACGCGTGTAATCCCTGTCAGGCGAAAGCTTTTTACGAAGCCGGTAATATTCCAAAATATCATAGATGGGCAGCTTAGCTGGTGGGCCTACCTGGACTCGAACCAGGGACCGACCGGTTATGAGCCGGTGGCTCTAGCCAACTGAGCTATAGGCCCATCCCCAAAAACCAAATTTGTTTAATTACCCTAGTGAGATTTTTTTGTCAACCGCTAAATCTTATTACTATGAGAGGGGCCGACCTACTATGTTGCCCCTTTGATAAATAAAACAGTTTCCCTTGACCGCCCTACTGCTTTCATTTAAGTTTTGCACTGTTTCAGGCATAATCTTCCCTGGTTGCTAATGAAAAATTTATCTTGAACCACTGGTTGCCGCTTTGATCTATAACAACCTTCTCTACTTCATCACAGCCATCATCATTTTCTCAACCGGAAGTATTCCCGATGAACCGCAGATCCCTTTTGGGGCAGCCGCAATTATTTTCATGCTCAAAGGCGCTGCCTACCATTACCTCGTGCACCATGCCCATGCAGGCGGACGGGCCGCCCATGACAAAAAATATTTTGCTGTGGAACAGAAGTTTTCACTCCTTGCTATTTTCATTTTTGCCATCGATGTCTACGTTCTTGACATCAAGTACTACCTTTCCTTTTTATCTCTCAGGGGGCATTTACCTGCGCTCCTCAGTCTTGCCGGGATCTCCCTGTTTTTTTTCTATCTGTCATTATTGTGGCTGGCAGCAAGGAAAAATTACCAGGCCATTTTTGGCCGCCGCTATTCCGCCAAAGAATTTATCACCAAGAACATCAAACTCAACCTTCCCATCATATTGCCATGGATCATTATAAACTTTATTGCCGACTTTCTCAAAATTCTGCCATTTCCACTCTCAAGAATGCTGGCATCATCTGAATGGGGCGAGACCATCCTTGTTCTGCTTTTCTTTATTCTTCTGGCCGCCATTTTTCCCGTACTCATCAAGAATCTCTGGAATTGCCAGCCCTTGCCGGCAGGCCCTGCCCGGACCCACATGGAGAAATTCTGCCGGCAGCAGAATTTCAAATACTCCGACATCATGCTTTGGCCCCTGTATGAAGGAAAAATGCTGACAGCAGGTGTCATGGGTCTGGCAAAAAAATACAGATATGTCCTCATCACCCCGGCTCTGCTGGAGGCCCTATCACCCTATGAAATAGAAGCTGTCCTGGCCCACGAGATCGGCCATATCAAGAAATACCATCTGCAGCTTTACCTCTTGTTGTTCCTGGGTTTCGGGCTTGTGGCCAGCATGATTACAAGCCCCCTGCTTTACCTGCTCTTAAACTCCAATGTTTTTTATCGTATTATCAATTTCACCGGAATAGACCCGGAGGCTGCCCTGGCATTCTGGGGAACGGCCCCGATGTTTCTTATAATGCTTGTTTATTTCCGCTATGTCTTTGGTTTTTTCATGCGCAACTTTGAGCGTCAGGCGGATTTGGCAGTATTCAGGGCCCTTGGTGACAGTACACCTTTAATAACTTCCCTGGAAAAAATCGGCTGGCTCAGCGGCAATATACGGGACAAGCCCAGCTGGCACCATTTCGGCATTGGCCAGCGCGTAGATTTTCTTGAAAAATGCAGCCGTGACTCGTCTTTAATTGCCCGTCATGACCGTAAAGTCTATGGCAGCATTATCCTCTTTATCATCCTGTTGGTATTCAGTGCAGGGGTCTTCTGGAATATGCCGCTGGAGCTTGATAGCGAGGCAAATATCAGGTTTGTAGAGTCAGTCCTGCAGCAAAGAGCCCGGCGGGAACCGGATAAGGCCATCTGGCAGCGACTGCTCGGCGACCTCAAGCAGGAACAGGGCCAGGAGATAGAGGCTCTGGCAGCCTATGAAAAGTCCCGCGCCCTTGAACCAGACAATCCCGAAACCCTGAACAATATCGCCTGGCTGCTTATTACTGCCAATGATATGGAAGTGCTTGATGCACACAGGGCATTAGGGCTTGCAGAACAGGCTGCCTCATTAAGGCCGACAGCAGGGTATATTCTTGACACCCTGGCAGCAGCATACTGGGCAAACAACATGATAGATCAAGCCCTTGATGCTGAAAGAGAAGCCATGAAACGCGACCCGGATAACCGGCCTTTTTACAGGCGCCAGATGGATTTTTTTCTCAATAATACCTGGCCTGCTGATCTTGAAGCCTGGATCGAACAAAAATGATGACAGTGATATTTGCCTGGCCAGCATTAACAACAAAATACTTCCGAACATGTGAATATGAAGCATATTCTGCTGACTAATGATGACGGGATCCATGCTCCCGGGCTGAAGATGCTTTTTCAGCAAAGCCGGAATCTTGGCAAAACTGTCATTATCGCCCCGGAGTCTGACAACAGCGCGGCAAGCCATTCCCTGACCATGAACCGGCCGCTGCGGGTCAGAGAGATTGCTGACAATATGTATAGCGTCGACGGCACACCCACAGACTGTGTTACCATCGGCATAGGGAAAATCCTGCCGCAAAAGCCGGACCTGGTTATTTCCGGCATAAACCCCGGACCCAATCTCGGTGATGATGTCAGCTATTCAGGCACCGTTTCAGCTGCCATAGAGTCCACCATGCTGGGCATCCCATCCATTGCCATATCCCTGGCGGCAGAATCAGAACCCCTGTATTACGAAACTGCGGCTGCCTTTATCGTCAGGCTTGCAACAATAATTCTGGAAAAGGGGCTGCCCAGTGATACCCTGCTCAATGTCAATGTTCCAAACATAACATCAGATGGGATCAGAGGTGTTGCCTTTACCAGGCGGGGCAGAAGGCTTTATGATGATGCAATCAAGGAAACTTACGACCCCTGGGGCCGTAAACATTACTGGATAGGAGGAGGCACCCCTTCATTCGATGCAGGTGAAGATACTGATTCTGCCGCAATAAGTGTAAACAAGATTTCCATAACCCCCATGCATCTGGATCCCACGAACTACGAAGCCCTTAAAATCCTGCGCGAAGAATGGGCAGGTTTTCTTAAATAAAAAAGCCAGCCACTCCAATCGTGGCTGGCTAAGACTTGTTCTGGTCTGGCTATTTTGTAAACTGGACTTCCACCCGCCTGTTCAGTTCACGTCCTTCCTCTGTGTCGTTGCTGGCAGCAGGCCTGGTTTCACCAAAACCTTTCATGGTCAAGCGGCTCTTGGCTACTCCCTGGGTGACCAGGTAATTGACCACAGCAGTTGCCCGCCGCTCTGAAAGCTTCTGGTTATAAGTTTCGGTACCGATCCAGCATGTATGGCCATGGATCTCAGCCTTGAGGTCAGGATTCTTCTTGAAGAGCTCCACCCAGCGGTTCAGCTCGTGGTATGACTCGGTCCGCAGTGAATACTTGTCAAAATCAAAGAAGATATTATTCAGTTTCAGGGTAATCTTCTCCTTGATCAGCTTATCCAGCGGATAGAGAATAATATCATGCCTGTATTCGGTATAGGTGGTTATGCCAGTGAAATCAAGAGATTCAGAAGCCCCCATATAGCCCTGTTTTTCTGCAGAGTATCCGTACTTATGACCTGCAGGCAGAACAATGAGATATTCTCCGGAATCAGGATCACTTTTGGCAATACCTGCTGATTTGTCCAGGGTCAGGTCATTCCAGACAATCTGAGCTTCCAGGGGATTCTTGTCAGGATCCATGACCTTGCCGGAAACAGCAACTGCAACATCGGGCCTGGCTATGGCAGGCAACTCGGTGGAGAAAATATCACTGGGGCCGCATCCGACCCTGGGTGAGGAAATGTCACCCTCCCAGCATTCCGACTTCTTTTCTGAAGTAGCATAATAGGCCAGGTCGCCTTCCGTTGTTATCTGGAAGCCCCAGTCGTTGTATGGTCCATTTATTTCCTTGCCGAGGTTTACCGGCTCACTCCACTCTGTCCAGGATGACTCATTCTGCCGGCGGGCCACAAAAACATCAAGACCGCCAAGCCCGTAATGGCCTGATGAACTGAAATACAAGGTTTTGCCATCCGGGTGCAGGAAGGGCGAATACTCTGCATGGGGAGTATTTATTGCTGGACCGAGGTTGATCAGTTTGCCTTCGCCACCCGGTGTTTCAGTATATACATAAATATCCGTATTCCCGGCATAACTGCCATGAAACAGCTTTTCCTTGGGCCTGAAGGGGCCCACATTGCCGGGCCTGTCAGAGACGAAAAGTATGGTTCTCCCGTCAGAAGGCAGCATGGCATCTGAATCAAAATGCTCACTATTGATCGGAGCTGGATAATGTTTTATTTCAGTCCAGCAATTTTTGCCTTTTTCCGCGTAAAATATATCTCCACGCCCGAATGAACCTGGATAGTTGCCCATGAGGGTCATCTTGCTGCTGTCAACTGAGATGCCCAGGATCATTTCATGATCGGGAGTTGAAATCGGGGGTCCAACATTATCTGCGGTCTGCCAGGTGCGGTGCTGTCTGGTAGAATAATAAATATCCTCTCTGCCGGCTTCTTCCCCCCTGTTGCGGGTAAAGTAGAGGGTCTGGCTGTCTGCAGAGATAATCGGCCTGAATTCAGACCCTCTGCTGTTCACCCCGGAACCGAGCCTTGATTTTTCCAGGTTCTCTTCAGGAGCTTCAAGGAGCCTGATTATCTTGGTAAACCGCTCTTCCATGCTCGGGAAATTGCTCATGTACTTTTTATAGGTAGCTGCGGCAGCGCTCCAATTTCTACTGTTGACATGAGAACTTGCGAGCCGCTGTACAGCAACAAAGGCCAACTCACACGGACTGTTATCAGCGATGAATTTCTCAAAGTCCTGGACTGTGACCGCCTGTTGCAGAGATATCTCGAGGTCTTCACATGACTGCGCTGCAACAGAAAGTTGGGGGATTAGTGCGAGCAAGAATATCAAGGCACCAAAAACCACCTGACGGCCCCTCATCATCTTTGCATTCATCTTGGTCCTCCTGGTTATTAGCTCTTTGCAGACAACTAAGTTATTTTGAAAATATACTAACAAGTTACGTACCCTATAATTTTTTAGTTTGCAGGTCAACAAGATAGTTTGCAGATTTCACTTGAAAATAAAAAGATTTTTCGATTTTGTGTCATCTCCTCCATTTTCATTTTAAAGATCAACATTTCAGTTACATGCAAGCGGCAAGCCAGAAAGCAAGAAATTTTAAACTCTTTTGCATAAAAAACTGTAATTTGAATATCTGAAATACCAATGTGCTATTTTGCAAACCATTACTGAGAAGAAATATGCCCCTACTCGGCGCCCATATGTCAATTGAAGGCGGCCTGCACAAGGCCTTTGAACGGATCAGCCTTGTCAAAGGCGAATCACTGCAGATCTTCTCCAAAAACCAGCGGCAGTGGAATGCCCCTGCACTGAGTGCTTCTGAGATCAAGCAGTTTGCCCAGGCCTGGCATCAGTGGGGCAAGTGGCCTGTTGCCGTCCACGACTCCTATCTCATCAATCTGGCAAACCCCGATGCAAAAAAGGCGAACAGGGCTGTCAGTGCCTTTGCCGATGAAATCAAGCGGACCGGGCAGCTGGGCATCCCGTACCTTATCATGCACCCGGGTTCCCATGTCGGCGCCGGATGTGAAAAAGGCCTTGACCAACTGACAGCGAACCTTGACCGGGCCTTTGAAAAGGCAGAGGAAGCGGCATCTGTCATGGTTCTGCTCGAAACAACGGCAGGCCAGGGTACGGGCCTTGGCGCCACCTTCGAGGAGCTGGCACATGTCATAAATCATTCCAGCTACAGTGACAGGCTGGGCATCTGTTTTGACACCTGCCATGCCTTTGCAGCCGGTTACGACCTCAGGACTAAGACCGGTTACAAAAAAACCTTTACTGACTTTGAGACCATAATCGGTCTCAAACGGCTCAAATTCTTTCATCTTAATGACTCAAAAAAAGAGTTGGGTTCCAGGGTCGACCGCCATGAGCATATCGGCAAGGGGGCAATAGGGCTGGAAGGTTTCAGGCTGCTTATGAACGATGCCCGCTTTGCCCATCATCCCATGGTGCTTGAAACTCCGAAAGAAAAGGACCTGAAGGAGGATATTGCCAACCTTAAGCTATTAAGAAGTTTGCTTACTTAAAGTAATTCTCAACCCGTATTTCTCTCAAGTGAGAGAGTTGCAGATACGCGAAGCAGGGAATCGGGCTATATAAAAAATATGCCCGATTCCCTGCGATAAAGTAGATGTGGCTGTATCGTTTGTGAGCAATACGGGTTCAGGCTATCCTGGCTGCCAGCACCAATTGCCTGACAAAATCAAGCAGAAAGGCCCGGCCGAGCAGAAAAAGGACTATGCACACAATGGCAGCTGCGGGCACCGTGATAAGCCATGACTTGAAAATCTTTTTGGCTATGCGGCTGTCAATACCTGTCAGACCACGGGCCAGGCCGATACCCATAATGGCGCCCACCAGGACATGCGTGGTTGAGATCGGCAGCTTCAACCTGGTGCAGACCAGCACCGTGGCCGTCGCTGCAATATCAGCCGCAACACCGCGGGAAGGGGTTATTTCCGTGATCTTTGTACCCACGGTATCCATGACCTTGTAGCCGAATGTAGCAAGTCCCAAAACGATACCGCCGCCGCCAAGCATGAGTATCCATAGAGGAACAGGAACCTTCATCCCCACGGTGCCTGTCTTTAAAATGTTTGCCACAGCGGCAAGCGGGCCCACCGAATTTGCCACGTCATTGGCTCCGTGGGCAAAAGCTACAGCACACGAACTGATGATGACAAACGGTACATATACCTCTTCAACTGATTCGAGCTGTTGAGCAAGGGGCAGAGACTCCTTGCCAGAAAGCTTCCGCTTCACAAAAACTTTTGAAACAAAGGTGGCCAGCGCGCTGATGCCCAGGGCAATGAGAAAGGTATTCATATCGGTCAGCCATTCCACACCCTTGATCACATGGGTCAGCCCTTTATAGATTGTGGCCAAGGTTACAACCATAAACAGAAAAAAGACAATATAGGGAGTCACCTTTACAGCTGCTCTTGCCGGCTGCTCCTGTCCCAGAATCAGTTTGCTGATGATTTTGAAAATAATAAAAGCCGTGATACCCCCGGCAACAGGAGAAATAAACCAGCTGGCCACAATCTGCCCCATTTTGCCCCAGTTCACCGCGCCAATACCTGCTGCTACAATGCCGAAGCCGGCAACCGCCCCAACTATGGAATGGGTGGTGGAGACCGGCATGCCTGTCCAGGTCGCTAAATTCAACCAGAGGGCAGCAGCGAGCAACGCTGCGGACATACCGATGATAAAGAGGGCTGCAGCTTCTCCCTGCAGCAGGTTAGGTAGTGATGCCAGGGCTGCCGGGTCAACGATTCCCTTGCGCACTGTATCAGTGACGTGGGAACCAACAAGCACTGCACCGGAAAACTCGCAGATGCCGGCGGCAATAACTGCCTGCTTCACCGATAAGGCCCTGGAGCCAACGGCATCGGCCATTGAATTGGCCACATCGTTGGCGCCTATGTTCCAGGCCATATATAGCCCCAGCAGGGCAATGGTGGCAATTATTATGATATCCATGAAATCAGCGGCAGTAGGCTGAAATGCTCTATTTTAGGATCATGATTCTGAGCATGTCGCCGGCATTTTCTGCGGCGTTGGCTATGGCTCCCAGAGTGAGGATCATTTTTTCATAGAAAATAATGGTTATAGGATCCAGTTCCTTTTCCAGGCTGTAGACATCCTTACTCAGGCTGCGGGCCATACGGTCTGCCTTCCATTCCTCTTCACCCAAACCCTTAAGCAGGCTAAGGACCACTTTGGCCTCAGCACCGCTGAAAGAGGCTTCGGCAAGGTTATTTAACTCCACGGCTGCAGTGAGCAGGGTGCCTGTCACCTGGAAAATCTGGTCGACAAACCCAAAAAACTTGTCCATAACAGCGGGGTGCAGCTTGGTCTTGCGCAGGGTCAGGATAACTGCGAAATCCTGGGCTTTGTCAGCAATAGTGTCCTGGTTGCTGATAAATCTTTCCAGGTCCACGCGGTCAACGGGCATAAAGTAACGCCGGGGCAGATGATCACGCACATTGTGTTTTATGGTATCAGCCTCATACTCCAGCCTGGACACCCTGTCCTGCAGCCTGTGGATCTCATCATAATCCTCGTTGACCAGGGCCTCCATCAATGGCCGGATCACTTCCACGCACTCATGCACTTTCTTGGTGTGCTCAACCAGCGGCCCGAAAGGCGATTTCCCGAATAACTCCTGGATGATGTTCATCTGCTTCACCTGATATTTTAGAAAATTCTTTACGAAATTATGGCACTTTTGCCAAACAGCGAGAACCGTAAGGTGCGACTGGCGCTATAACAAAAAACTAACAGAAAAATAACATTAGAGGCAATATATTAATGAAACTATATACAGTAATGTAATCAGGACGATCACATGGAATCACAACTGGTGCGTTTTTTCACTAAAGGCGGGACAAAAAATATCTCCCTGGAAACAAAAAAATTACTCCTCAAATACTTCGGGCGTATGCCGCACTATCTCAGCGTCAACCAGGTAGATGACATCTTCGGCAATATTGCAGGCATGGTCAGCAATGCGTTCAAAATGACGTCCGGCCGAGACTGCATGAAGCATGCAGTTTATGTCCTCAGGGCTCTTGATCAGCATATCTTTCACACGGGCATACATATCCCGGTTATATTCATCCACCTCGTCATCTTCCGCCCTGATCTTGTGGGCCAGATGTACATCCATGTGAACCAGGGCGTCAATACTTCTGGTGAGCATGGATTCGACTTTTGTTGCCATCCCCTTGACATCATAAGGAATCTCAAAATCTTTATGCTTGCAAAGAAACGCAGCCCGTTCGGCAATATTGACAGCTATATCTCCAACTCTTTCCATCTCGTTATTAATTTTCAGAACGGCAATGATGAATCGCAGGTCGATGGCAACCGGCTGGTAGAGTGCAAGGATTTTAAGGCAGTGCTCTTCTATGTCGACTTCCATTTTATCAATCTGCCTGTCTGACTGGATGAGTTCATTCACCAGCCTCTCATCACGGTTGATCAGGGCCAGCGATGATTTATAGACCCTGTCCTCGATCTCAGTGCCCATGGTGATGATTTTGTTTTTCAAGCTGTCGATATCTTTCTGAAGATGTTTCTGCATGGCACAACTCTTTGAGAAAGTTTAAGGGAAATTTTTCCAGATCATTGAGTCCACAGCTTAAGAAATGTGGATCAAGTTTTTCCGTTCATCCTTTACCAAGTGATTAATATATCACAATTACTGAAAAAAACTATGAGATTACAAATATCATTACCAAAGGAACATACCAGTCTAAAGTTTAGGGAGATGGATGGTAAATACGCTTCCCTGGTCCAGTTCACTTGTTACTCCAACCCTGCCTCCATGCGCCTGCACTATATGCTTCACAATTGCCAGTCCCAGCCCCGTACCCCCTGACTCCCGGCTGCGCCCCTTGTCAACCACGTAGAATCGCTCAAAAAGTCTCTGTAAATATTGGGGCGCAATACCTATACCGTTGTCTTTTATGCTTATCTTGATCTCTTTTTCCTCAACCTCTGTGTCAATTTGTACTCTTCCTCCAGGTTTACTGTATTTGATAGCATTATCCAGCAGATTGATAACTGCCTGTTCCAACAGCGGACCGTTGATCAATGCATTTACCTGTTCCTCACAATGGAGGCATATCTGAATATTGCGCTCTGCAGCCTTGAGCGAACATGCTTCTATTGCAGTCTGGAGCACGTCTTTAATTCTGCCCTGCTCAAGAAATATTTCTTCCCTGCGGCTTTGCTGCTCAATCTTTGCAAGGGAAAGCAGATCTTCGACAATTGCCTGCAGCCTGTTTGCCTGTTTAGAGATGATTTCCAGAAAGTCCCTCACGTGCTGGGGATGTTCCTCTGTTTCATCCAGCAGGGTTTCAACATATCCTTTAATCGATGTAATGGGTGTCTTGAGTTCATGGGATACATTGGCAACAAAATCCCGCCGCAGATTTTCAAGGCGCAGCAAACGTGTAACATCGTTAATTACGATCAGGGCACCAATTCTGTTCTTTTTCGCATCAAAAAGCTGGGCCCCATGCACCTGGAGTATCTTCTCCTCGCTTCTGCCCTGATTGAACACGATTGTCTTCTCTTCAGGCTTATCCTGCAAGATGGTCTGCTGAATAAATCGCAGCAGGTCAATATTCCTAACAACTTCGAGGAGATTGCTCCTCTTGATACTTGTCTGTTCAATGCCGAGTTGCTGCATGGCAGAGTTATTCATATAGAGTACCCTGTCTTCAGGATCCACGGCGATGACCCCTTCCACCATACTTGCAAGGACTGTCTCCAGTTCATTACGCTTGCCCAGAACTGCTCTCATCCTTTCATCCACCTGAGCAGCCATCTTATTCATGGCCTGGGCAAGACTCACTATTTCCTCTGAACCTGTAACATTGATTTTATTTGTAAAATCCCCATTGGCATATTGTTGGGAATAAAACTTCATAAGCTCCAGGGGGCGGGATATTTTCCTGGCGACAACGAGTGTAATACAGGCTGCCAAAAACGTTACTACAATAATACCAATAGCTATTCTCACAAAAAGACGGTGCAATTCCATATTTATTGCGCTGAGCGAAATTGAGGTCCGCAAAACCCCCAATGTTCTTTCAGCATCAACGACTGTTATCGCTACATAAAGCATATCCTGCTTGGTTGTCGCACTGTACCTCTGGGAAACACCAACAGCTCCCTTAATCGCCCTTATAATTTCCGGCCGCTCAGCATGGTTTTCCATTGTTGCTGGATCACGGTCGGAGTCACACAGAACCTTGCCTTGCAGGTCAACAACCGTCAAGCGCGTAGGTATTCTTTTCCCTGCCATGGAGCAGTAATCTGCAAGAGTAACAAAACTTTCTTTCCCCAGCTGCTGTCCGACCTGAGGTTGTATTAGCCGTGCCTGGGCTTCAAGATTGTCCGCCATCTGTTTGACATAAAAGATTCTGAGTGAATGGGTGCCATACCATGCAATAGCCAGCATAGCACCCATGAGTATGAGAATATTTATGGGGAATAATTGCCAAATGAGTTTTGGCTCGCGCATTCTATTGCCTTGGAGTAATATAAAACTTGGGCGAATTAATATATTCTATGGTTTTGAAAAATTTTTTCTGTTCTCTTGCAGAATAGAAAAATATTGTACTTTAGCTTGTAAATAATCCAGTTTGTTTTTTCTGTCATCACAGGAGCAAAAAAATAATAATTTCTTAACACTTTCTTAATATAAGTATGTCACATTGATTTGGATGAACTTTCAAATATTAAGCGGAATCAATCAAAATTTGATTCTTTGATATAAAATATTAAGAGTTGCTGCTGTCATAACAGCCCTGCATGTCATCTACAGTACTTATAATACTTGTCCTGACTCTTTCAGCCATAGGCTACCAGCTGGGCCGTAAAAGAGCATATTCTTTAGGCGAGAGAGCCGGCGGAGTTAAAGTTCTTCACTCCAGGCCGACCTATTACGGCCTATTGACCGCTCTATGGTGTGCTATTCCCGCACTCCTCATTTTCACTGCTTGGCAAGCCTTTGAACCATCCATAATCAGCAATATCATTGTATCAGACCTGCCGGAAGAAATCCGCACCCTGCCGGAAAGCAGATTAAATCTGGTTATTAATGATATAAGAAATATTGTCAGCGGCAATATTGTCAGCGGTGAAATAAAGCCGGAAATACAAAAGGCAGCAGAACATTATAAAAATCTGCAAAGCACCAGTAACGGTGCACTTTCTGTCATTGTTACCTCACTGGCTTTAGTCGGTATCCTGCTTATCTGGCGTAAAATCAAACCTTCACTTCGTGCCAGGAACCAGGTTGAAAAAATATTCACGGTTTTTCTCATTGCCTCATCAACCTTTGCCATATTTATAACTATCGGTATAGTGTTGTCAGTACTTTTTGAGGCGATCCGCTTCTTCAGGGTTGTGCCGCTCACAGAATTTATCTTCGGCCTGGACTGGAGCCCGCAAATGGCAATTCGGGCAGACCAGGTGGGTTCTTCAGGGGCATTCGGAGCCATACCCGTCTTCGCCGGCACCCTAATGATATCAAGTATCGCCATGCTTGTAGCCGTCCCATTGGGCTTGATGTCTGCAATCTATCTCTCAGAATATGCCAACAAACAGTTCCGTGCTGTTGCCAAGCCCCTGCTTGAAATCCTCGCCGGAATCCCCACTGTTGTCTATGGCTTTTTTGCAGCTCTTATAATTGCTCCATTTATCAGAAACCTTGGTGTGTCTCTGGGGCTTGACGTTTCCTCTGAGAGCGCGTTGGCAGCCGGTCTTGTCATGGGCATCATGATTATCCCCTTTGTCTCTTCCCTGTCAGATGATGTTATTAATGCTGTACCGCAGGCCATGCGTGACGGTGCATTAGCTCTGGGAGCGACCAAAAGTGAGACCATTAAGCAGGTTGTCGTGCCTGCAGCTCTGCCGGGCATTGTAGGAGGCGTGCTTCTTGCTGTTTCCAGGGCCATTGGTGAAACCATGATTGTTGTCATGGCAGCCGGCCTTGCCGCTAATCTTACGGCAAACCCTCTGCAGGCAGTTACTACGGTCACAGTGCAGATTGTAACCTTGCTGGTTGGTGACCAGGAATTTGACAGCCCCAAGACTTTAGCAGCTTTTGCCCTTGGGCTTCTTTTATTTGCTGTCACACTAATTCTCAATATTATAGCACTTTACGTGGTCAGAAAATACAGGGAGCAATATGAATAACGAAGCGAGCGATTCTGTCAGGCCGATTGACATTATCAAAAAAAGACTGCACAAACGCTACAAGGCTGAAAAACGATTCAAACTATACGGTATTGTAGCAATCTTTCTCAGTCTCTCCTTCCTTGTCTTGCTTTTTTTCAGCATCATCGGTAATGGCTACTCTGCCTTCCTGCAAACCTTTGTGCAGCTCGAAATTTATTTTGATCCAGTTGTTATTGATACGGGAAATATGGCATCTGTTAATTTCCCCGGTCTTGTAAAACAATCCCTGCTGAACAAGTTTCCCCAAATCAAAACGCGCCAGGAAAAGAAGCAGCTCTATTCGCTGATCAGTACCGGGGCGTCCTTTCAACTGCAGCGCATGGTGGAAAAAGATCCTGCCCTGGTTGGTAAAACGGAGAAAATATGGGTTCCTGCTGATGATGACGTGGATATGTTGCTCAAAGGACATATTGCACGAGATGTCCCTGAAAGCGAAAGGAGGTTAACAGACTTCCAGCTGGAATTGATCAATGCCTGGGAGCTGGAAGGAACAATCAAGAAAGGATTTAATACAACCTTCTTTACCGCCGGCGACTCCCGGGAACCAGAACTTGCAGGAATCCTGGGCGCTATGTCCGGTTCTATTTTGACGTTGGCGCTTACCCTTATCCTTTCTTTTCCCATAGGAGGGGCGGCGGCTGTCTATCTGGAAGAATTCGCACCCCGCAACAGGTGGATTGATCTCATAGAGGTCAACATAAACAACCTTGCCGCAGTCCCATCCATTGTCTTCGGACTTCTTGGCCTGGCCGTGTTTATTAATTTTTTCAATCTGCCCCGCTCTACTCCTGTTGTTGGCGGCCTTGTCCTCACAATCATGACCCTGCCGGTAATCATAATAGCAAGCAGAGCCTCGCTGCAGTCTGTGCCCCCTTCAATAAGAGAGGCAGCACTCGGAGTGGGTGCCTCAAAAATGCAGACGGTCTTTCACCATGTTCTGCCCCTGGCAATGCCCGGCATGCTTACCGGAACCATAATAGGCATGGCCAGGGCCTTGGGGGAAACCGCTCCATTATTAATGATCGGCATGGTTGCTTTCATTGTAGATATACCATCAAGTTTTACAGATCCTGCCACAGCATTGCCTGTCCAGATTTTTCTCTGGGCTGACAGTCCGGAACGCGCCTTTGTGGAGAAGACATCAGCAGCTATCATTGTGCTCCTGGCTTTCCTCATTGTGATGAATTCGCTTGCTGTAATATTAAGAAACCGCTTTGAAAGAAGATGGTAAAGATCTTTATTCCACAAGAATCCTAGTCACAACATATCGTTTAAACAAATCTGATTTTAATATTTTTTTAACTTATTCTTAATAAATCAAACCTACAATACGTCAATAATTGGATGCATCCCCAATTAGGCTTCATTCAAAAATAAATCTATTTTTCAATGTAAAAAAGGAGGATAAGATGTTCAAGAAAAGTACCATTATTGCTGCTGCTGCAATCCTTGCTGCCGGCATGGGTGTACCAAAGGCTGAAGCAAGGGATTATATCAGCATTGTCGGATCTTCGACAGTGTACCCCTTTGCTACTGTTGTTGCTGAGCAGTTTGGGAAAACAACACAGTTCAAGACGCCTAAAATTGAATCCACCGGATCAGGTGGCGGTTTTAAGCTTTTCTGTTCCGGCGTTGGTGTTGAACACCCTGACATCACCAACTCTTCGCGTCGTATCAAAAAATCCGAAGTGGGAGCGTGTGAGAAAAACGGGGTTAAGGAAGTCGTTGAAGTAAAGATCGGCTATGACGGTATCGTCCTGGCCAATTCGAAAAAAGTCAAACCCCTACAGTTAACACGCAGGGATGTATTCCTGGCTCTTGCAAAGGAAGTGCCTGACCCAAAAGGTGGAGAAAAACTGATCCCCAATCCTTATAAAACCTGGAAGGATGTCAATTCCGCCCTGCCAGGTACAAAGATCGAGGTTCTGGGCCCGCCGCCAACATCCGGCACCCGGGATGCTTTTGTGGAACTGGTCATGGAAGAAGGCTGCAAGGAATTTGACTGGATCAAAAGCAAGGAAAAATCCGATAAAAACACTTTTAAACAGATCTGCCATACCGTCAGGGAGGATGGAGCCTTTGTAGAAGCAGGCGAGAATGACAACCTGATCGTGCAGAAGCTTGATGTAAATCCCGATGCCGTTGGCATCTTCGGGTTCAGCTTCCTGGACCAGAATACCGACAAGATACAGGGTTCATATGTCGATGGCGTAGAGCCGACATTTGAGGCTATTGCTGATGGTAAATACCCGGTATCCCGCCCCCTGTTTTTCTATGTGAAGAAGGCCCATGTCGGAACCATACCTGGTATTGTTGAGTTTGTTAGTGAATTTACCAGTGATAAAGCCTGGGGTCCGGACGGCTACCTTGCTGACAAGGGCATGATTCCCATGCCCGATGACGAGCGTGCCAAGTTCCGGCAAGATGCTGTTGAGTTAACCCCCTTAAGCATGTAATAAGTCTTCCCTCTCCTAGCGGGCCGGGATCAAATCCCGGTCCGCTTTTTGCTTTTTTATTGGATTAATTTTATTCTGCGGTATAGTTGCCATGGAAAATATCCTTAACCAACCCGGCACAACATCCTTACCGGAATCTGCCACTGAAAAATTTACTCAGATGGACAGAGCAATCGTGATGAATAAAATGGAAAAATATGACAGTGATAAACGGGGAACTGTCGGAGAAATCCATGTCGACAATCCCAGGATGATTTGCCGCAATGTGGATGTATATTATGGTGACGATCATGCCATCAAGGATGTTTCCATAGATATCGGCCGCAATGAAGTGATATCCATGATCGGTCCATCAGGATGCGGGAAATCAACCTTTATCCGCTGCCTGAACCGTATGAATGACACAATAGATATCTGCAGGGTAACTGGTGAGATACTTCTTGATGACTTGAATATATATGACAAAAATGTTGATGTGGTTCCTCTCAGGGCCCAGGTAGGAATGGTTTTCCAGAAACCCAACCCTTTTCCCAAGTCCATTTATGACAATATTGTTTATGGACCACGAATCCATGGCCTGGTGCAAAACAAAATTGAAGAGGATGAGATTGTTGAGACATCTCTCCAAAGGGCTGGACTCTGGGAGGAAGTGAAAGACAGGCTTGACCAGCCCGGAACAAGCCTTTCCGGAGGCCAGCAGCAGCGCCTCTGTATTGCCCGGACCATAGCGGTAAGCCCCGAAGTCATACTTATGGATGAACCCTGCTCTGCCTTGGACCCCATTGCTACTGCAAAGATTGAAGAATTGATCGATGAACTGCGGACACAGTACACTATTGTTATTGTGACCCATTCCATGCAGCAGGCTGCCCGCGTCTCACAACGAACCGCCTACTTTCATCTAGGCGACCTCATAGAGGTCGGAGTTACAAAGAAGATCTTTACCAATCCCCGCCATAAACTCACCGAAGATTATATCACCGGGCGATTTGGCTGATTAATGCATTTCCCCTCGTCTGAACAACCCGATTCAATCCCAAAATTATATTGCACACAATAGGTATTTTATCCAGCCACCCTTTTGCCTTTATGAAGCATTTCTGCGATGCTGCAATTTCAATGATTCGAGATCATCGTAGAGATTGATCATCTGATCAATATCGTTGTCTGCAAATGCCTTTTCAAATTTGTTGCATATGAAGCTGATATCTTCATAGTATGCCTCCCCATACCTCGTGTATGTTTCCATGAGTTCAGCCTCTTTCATGAAGGTCTCAAACAAAACTGAAGGTGGCTTCAGGCCCGCATTCAATGTGTTATAGAAAATTTTATATTCATTGCTCTTTCTTTTTCTGGGGGGCCTGTTTTCTTTCTGCTTTATGATTTTGCCGCCACCTGTTGCCTGCTCAATTGGATCATTATTTTTGACCTTCTGTTCCATAGCAATGACCCCCTGCGAAATAACTGATGCCAAGACCCTAATGCTTGTTAGGCTCTTGTTGTTTTATTCCATCTAGTGTTTACAGCGCCCGCGCAATATTTATAATGTAATATACCGAGCAAATATTAGATTTCTGTTAGAAGTTTGTTAATTTTTTCCTGTTCATGAAAAAGCTCCGGTAAAGTCTTCCAGAACCTGGTCGCATTTTTTATGAAATTAACCGCTTCAAAACCCGATTCCTCAATATAATAATAAAAAAACTCATTCTTAATGGAGAACTAACAATCTTCCTGTAAAAAATATTTCGTATTTACCATAAGAGCCAACGTAAATATTTGGGGGGGTGCAGTCATGTATTTAAGCAAAGAGTTATTGTCCAATGACCTAAAGCGTGAAGCTTTACGCTATCAGCCATCGTTTGATCTGAGGAAAAACATTGCCAAGGTTATTGCCTGTTATTCCATAGCGGCTGTGCAAAAAGGTATTACGCTGGATATATTCGTCTCCCCTGAAACCCCAAATTATTTTCAGGGAAACGTCAGCAGTTTTTTAATGATGCTCTCCCAATTGCTTAATCACTGTATTGCATCATTGCACCAGGGCAATATATGTATCAGGATCTCTCATGACTCTTTGCATCAAAGCAACAGCTGTGAAACTGAACTTTCAATACTTATTACCAGCCATAATCCGACAAAACCAAATATCGTTGCTGGGGTTAAGCAGTTCCCCCAAATATCTGATTGTGCCGATAGAGCTATACGATTTAATGGGGATATCTCACTCCACCGGATAAATCATTTATGTAATTATTTTGCTGGCAGCTTTTCAATGCAAAAACTTGATGAGCAGAAGATTCAATATCTTGTGACCTTTATTCTCCAGCAAACACATCCTGCCAGTATGGTTCACCCAGTGTAAGTCAGTGCCACAAGTTTTCCCTGAATTCCCAAAGTAGAAATAAAAAATAAACACATTCAAAACGTTAAATTAATACAATTTTAACATTAAAGTTGTATTAATCTTTATACCTTATAATGAAGCACTCGCAATACTTACCCTTTACAGACATGCTTATTAGGGCATGTAAATTATAATTTTTCCATACTTATGCATGGGAGAAGACCTGTGGCCAGTGATATTAGAAAAGAGTTGGATAAAGTTAAAAACCGGGTACTTTATTTAGGCTCCGCGGTTGAAAACAACCTGCATAGAGCAATAAGGGCCATGAAGAATAATGATGTTGAGATTGCCCATGAAGTTAAAAAAGGAGACCTGGAAATTGACAAAACTGAAGTAAGCCTTGAGGATCAGTGCCTGGAGGTTTTGGCTTTACATCAGCCTGTTGCCGGTGACCTTCGTTTTCTTGTTACAGTTCTTAAAATTAACATTGATCTTGAACGCATCGGAGACCTTGCCGTTAAAATTGCCGATAAGGTTTTGCTGCTTTCGTTCACCCAGCAAAGAATAACTAGCCAGAAGGATTATGCTAATGTGCTTGAAAAGTTAAACGATATGTTCAACTCTACGACCTGGATGCTGAATAAATGCCTTGATGCTTTTGCGCAGGAGGATGTGGACCTGGCTTTCAAGGTAATTGTTGCAGATGATAAGGTAGATAAGGCAAAGAATCTGATCCGCTCCCTGCTGGAAGAGACAATTCAAAACGACCCGCAAAAGAATTTTTATTTAGGCACGCTTTTGAGCGTTTCCAGAAGCCTGGAGCGCATAGCCGATCATGCAACCAATATCTGTGAAGATATTATATATATGCTGGAGGGGAAAATTGTCCGGCATATAATTGATAACCCAAATTATTTAAAGCAACATGTCTCTTAATGCAGCTAAAACAAGCAAGAAATCCATACTTATAGTTGAAGATGACGAGGATATTCAACAGCTGGTCGGCTATAACCTCATAAAGGCAGGTTTCCAGGTTGAATATGCTGATTCGGGCGAGGAAGCTCTTGGCAAGATTAAGAAGCAGTACCCGGACCTTATCCTCCTTGATATCATGCTGCCGGGAATGGACGGTATAGAAGTCTGCAAAGTCCTGCGCACCGAGAATGAAACTGCTGAAATTCCGATTATCATGCTCACCGCCAAAGGGGAGGAAACAGATATTGTAGAGGGCTTTGAACTTGGGGCCGACGATTATATTACCAAGCCTTTCAGTCCCAAAATTCTCCTCTCCCGCATCAAGGCGGTTCTCAGACGAAAGGTAAAAGAAGAAGCAGCTCCCTCAACTCCGGAACGGGGAGAAGTGATTAAAACAGGGAATATTATCATTAATCCCGGCAGGTACGAAGTTACCGTTGATGACCAACAAGTAAATCTTACTCCTACGGAATTCGGAATTCTTAAGCTTTTGGCGAAACGGCCGGGCTGGGTCTTTTCCCGGCAGCAGATAATAGATGAGGTCCGGGGCTATGATTACATGATCACCCCCCGCGCCATTGATGTGCAGGTATTCAGTCTGCGCAAGAAAATGGGAGATGCCGGCAAAAAGATTGAGACAGTGCGCGGCATCGGCTACAGGTTTAATGACTCGAATTAATTACCTACTCCGCTCCCCTTTCCGCAGCTCCGCGAACTTTTTTTACCTCTTTATAAGCACCCGGCTGAAAAACTCACACATCCCCGCACGGATTGCATCCCTGACTTCCCTGAATTTCTGCAGGTTTTCCGGGGTCGGGTCATTGGAGTGGGGCGGGTCCGGGAAGCCCATGTGCATCCTGTTCACTCCGCCGAAAAATACCGGGCAATTCTCGTTGGCATCGTCGCACAGGGTGATGACGTAGTCGAAGGGCATATCTGCATATTTATCCAGGTGATCGGAAGTTTCACCGCTGATATCAATGCCGATCTCATCCAGGACCATGATTGCCAGGCGGCTCACCCCTTTGGGGTTTGTGCCGGCCGAGTAGGTTTCTATCCTGTCGCCGAAGTCATGCTTGACAATGCCGGCTGCCATCTGGCTGCGGGCAGCATTGGCCGTGCATAAAAAAAGCACCCTGATTTTCTCTTTATCTGGCATGGACACCTCTGATAAATTATGGAATAGTAGCTGACAACTTTACTATAGCTTTGAACCAATGCCAGGAAATATTTATTCCTTAACCTGTTTTTAACAAAGCTTTTACAGATGCAATCAGACATCCTGATCATAAACACAACCATACTGCCACTTGCAGGTGGCATGCCTGAGCTGATCCGGTATGGCTATATTTCTATCAAGGATGGCAAAATTGCCGCTTTGGGGTCCATGGCAGAACCGGATGCTGCAGCTGCTGCTGATACCATAATTGACGGAAGCGGCCACCTGGTCATGCCCGGCCTGGTAAACACCCACACCCATGCACCCATGACCCTCTTCAGGGGAATGGCCGACGACCTGCCTCTTATGACCTGGCTTCATGAGCACATTTTCCCTGCAGAGGCCAAAAGCGTAAACCCTGAGATGGTTTACTGGTGTGCAAAACTTGCGGCAGCTGAAATGATCTTCTCAGGAACCACAACCGCCGCTGACGGCTACTTCCTGGAAGACAGCGTGGCCGAGGCATTTATTGACAGCGGTATACGGTCCGTTGTGGCCCAGGGCGTCATAGACTTTCCGGCTCCAGGTGTTCCGGATCCAGGCCAGAATATTGCTGCTGCTGCAGAATTTATTGATCTTTGGCAGGATAAAAATGGCCTGCTCACCCCGGCTGTTTTCTGCCATTCACCTTATACCTGTTCGCCGGAAACCCTGAAGCACGCCAAGGCGATGGCCCGCAGGAAAAATTCAAATCTTTTTATACACCTGTCTGAAACCAAAAATGAAGTGGAAGAGGTCCTGAAACAGCATGGCACAACTCCGGTCCGTTACCTGGAAAACCTCGGCCTGTTGGATAAGAATACTGTCTGTGTCCATTGTGTCTGGCTGGAACAGGAGGAAATTGCAATTCTGTCAAAGACCGGGGCAAAGGTTGTTACCTGCCCCCAGAGCAATATGAAACTCGGCTCCGGCATCGCGCCGCTCAAAAAGATGCTTGATGCAGGGATACCTGTAGGACTGGGAACTGATAGCTGTGCCAGCAACAACAGGCTGGACATGTTTTTTGAGATGGACCATTGTGCCAAGCTGCACAAGGTCAAAGATCTTGACCCGACAGCAATGCCCGCTGCCAAAGTACTGGAAATGGCCACGCTTGGCGGCGCCGGAATTCTTGGCTTGGAAAAAGATATCGGCAGCCTGGAGGCCGGCAAAAAGGCCGATGTAATACTCATCGACTGCAGGCAGCCGCACCTGCAGCCCTTTTATAACCCTGGTCTGCTGGTCTATGCCGCCAATGGGGGGGATGTCGCAACAGCCATCATAGATGGGAAAATCGTAATGCTGAACAGGAAGATCCTGACCTTCGATGTTGACGAGGTAATGGAAAAGGTGCGTTCACTGGCCCGGAAAATTCAAGAACACTTCTGATTATCTTAAGCGTCTCAAAACATGAGTTCCCCAGACGAGCTGAGAAATTATAAGGCAATTAAGTAGAGTGCCACCAGGACAAGGATAAAAAAGATACCGACTTTCAGACCGATGCTTTCATCTTCAGGTTCATGGTGGGCGTGTTCACTGTCATAGGCTGACATGTTTCTTCCTCCAAATGAATCTTTATAATCTTCACCCGTGACCAGGGGCGGATTCAGGAACTATGCTGCAGCAGCTCGTTTGGCTCTCCCCGGCAGGGAGCAGTACTTTGCAGAGCTGGCCTGGGTTAGCGGCTAGACTCTAGCCGATTTGAAAAAATTTCTCATCCTAAAAAAACAGTTTAACCACGAAAAAGCCGCCAATGAGCAGAATGAAAAAGACAATGGTCAAGATGTTGAAATAGCGCTCAATAAAATGCCTGACCGGTGCCCCGAACTTGTAGATAAAGGCGGCGACCAGAAAAAAACGGGCCGAGCGGGACAGCATTGATACCAGGACAAAGGTGATAAAATTTATCTTGAACGCGCCCGCTGTAATGGTAAAAAGTTTATAGGGCAGGGGTGTAAAGCCTGCCGCCCCGACAGCAATGGCGTCATACTGCCGGTAAAGATTCTGCACCACTTCGTATTTGTCCTGCAGTCCATACAATGCAAGGATTTTCACACCAATGGTATCCATAAAACCCATACCGAGGCCGTAGCCCAGCATGCCCCCCAAAACAGAGCCAGCTGCACAAATGGCTGCATAGCGGAACGATTTAGACGGCACTGCAAGACAGAGGACCATAAGAAAGACATCAGGGGGGATGGGGAAAAAAGACGACTCGGCAACGGCAATGAGAAACAGGGCCCAGACTCCGGAAGGGGACTGCACCCAGAGCAGCGATCTATCATATATCTGCCGGATCCAGCCTGCCTTCTTTTCAACTTTGTCTCCTGGCTGTGTTTCCGTTTCAGTCATTGCTTACTATTTAATTGATAAGTCCTGAGAAAATTAAATTGCTTTGCTTCACCGTCCTCTGCAAATCAAAGAACCAATCATCGGATACTATATACCATCTTTTTTATTTAATGTTCTTTTTCTTTGCTTGCCCAAAAGAAAAAGAACGAAAAAGAAAGGGCAGCCGATCACTTGGTCCCGCTTCGCGTGACTTCCCTCACTGCTCGCAAAGAACGGGCGACGTCGGGATGACGCTGACGCTTTTGACCGAGTCGCTAATCCGTTCTTTGTTGTGCTGCTCGGCTGCGTGATATGGCCTTTTTCAGGGATGTTCGGACCCATCCTGTACCGCTGAGCATCGCAGTTGGTGCCGGAATAAGACGCTAAAACTGTTTGAGTCCGCTGCAAGCGGACGAGTTTTTTAGCGTCCCGGCAACAGCGAGAAGCACTAGGAAGCCCAAAGGGCCGGTACAGTTGGGGTGCCCTTTTGGTTCGTTTTGGGCAAGCAAAATGAACAAATATATTAATTATAAATAGAAATTGATGGTTTTTATCTTCTGATCAGAGTGCAAGATCAGTCCCTATCCCAGCCATGGTCGCCGATCAGGCTGACAAAACGTACAAATTCAATGGTTTTTTCAGTGAGTTGTCCATCTTTTTTTGTGACTCGCCGCAGGTCCTGCACCCCGCGGTCGCCCACCGGAATAACAAGGATGCCGGGATCTGCCAGCTGCTCCAGAAGCGGGTCCGGCACCCTTGGGCCGCCGGCTGTAACGATGATTGCATCATACGGGGCGTATTCGGGCCAGCCATTGGTACCGTCATCCAGCTTGGTGAGAATATTAAGATAATGCAATGAGTCAAATACTTTTCGCGCTTGGACCAGGAGTGAATCAATGCGTTCAACTGTATAGACCTTTGCACAGATCCGGGAAAGGATAGCTGCCTGATAGCCTGAACCGGTGCCGATCTCCAGGACTGACTCGTGGCCTTTCAGTTCCAGGGCCTGGGTCATCAGGGCAACTATGTACGGCTGAGAAATGGTCTGTCCCCTGCCGATGGGGAGAGGGAAATCTCCATATGCCTGGTCCTGCATGGCATCTTCGACAAAACGATGCCTTGGAACCGTGCGCATGGCCTCCAGGGTTTTCAGATCATGGATGCCTCGGGGTATCAGTTGCTCATCAACCATCCGGGTCCGAGCTTTTGCAAAGTCTGATGCAAATAAGCTCACTTGGCTAATCCACCTTCTTTGAATTCCTCCTCGGTTAATAACCGATAGACACAGGTCCTTACAATATCCCCTCCGAACATTACTTTGACCATTTCGTATTTTTTGTCCCCAATCTTGTCCCCGATATAGGGCGTGTCTTGCAGCGCGCTCTTATTAACATCGTAGTAGATCCAGGTCTCCCCGCCCTCAGCCATTTCATATTGCTCATCAGGCTGGCCCAGATAGGTGAGGACCTCTTCTTTTGTCGTTTTTTCAGGCGTCACAAGACACACATCCGAGGCAAGATGCCTGACATTTTTTTTTGCACATCCAGCCATGAGCATGAAAAGCACTAAACAGATGGCAAAAGCCGTAACATATAATTTTTTATGCATCCATTTTCTCCGGTAAAACATTTTTGCCAGATTTCAGAGACAAACAAGGCCCGGCCTGGCTGGTATCAATAACAAACTTTCTCTGGACCACGGAAGGATATACTTATAATCTTCCTTTTTCAATAGATATCATGAATCCGTGAGCTGTCGGATATATTCCAGGTTCAAGAAAGAGTCGGTTCGGCTATGGTTTCCCATGCCGGGCGGACGATGACGCCGGAAATGGGATGTAGCCGACGGCCCCTAAGGGGGTTTTCAATGTTGCAAAGGACAGTATAAATTTGGCAATGGTTCTAGCGGTATCACTTGAAAACACTGGGCTCAATAATATGACTAAATTACTGGTGCAATACTTGTCCGCATCGTATTCTTTACGATGCGGACAATTTCCCGTCACGGATTCAGGAATATGTCGCTGCTTTCCCGGCTTAGCCTTTTGTGGCCCGCTCGAGGATCTTATAGCTTCGCTCCACCATTTTCCGCGGGTCCACCATAAGGCCGGCCTGGATAAGGGCATTGTCAAAAACCTGTTCGATAACGCTTCTGGCGAATTCTTCATCGGTGCCGCGCAATAGGGAAAGCTGCCTGATGAGCGGATGTCCGGTGTTTATCTCCAGGTTCTTGTTGCCCAGCTCCTGAAGCGGCTCCCCCTTTTCCAGCCTGGCAGCCTGCATCACCCGCTCCATGGTGCTTGTCATGTAGCCGTCAGGATTCACAATTATGGCAGGACTGTCCACGAGACGCTTGGAGACAATAACCTCTTTCACCCGTCCACCCAAGGCTTCCTTGATCCAATCAGTTAGAGACTTGACCACCTCCGGCTCCAGGGATGGTTCGGTCTCCTTTTCTTCAGCACCTTCTATGCTTTTGATGGCTGAAAGATCAAGGTCGGCCCGGTCTGCTGATACCAGTTTTTTACCGGCAAACTCACCAAGATGATTCATGACAAAGTCATCGATGGGCTCCAGGGTGTAAATGATCTCGATGTTTCTTTTCTTGAAAGCCTCCACATAGGGCCCTGCTTCAGCTGCCGACCTGGATGGTCCGTTAATATAATATATCTCGTTCTGGCCTTCTGCCATGCGTTCCACATAGTCGGCCAGGGAGATCAGTTTGCCTGCTTCTGATTTTGAAGACTCAAAACGCAGCAGCTTGGCGATCTCATCACGGTAGGCATAATCAATGGTGGCCCCCTCTTTCAGATATATGCCGAATTCAGCAAAGAACTCATTGTACTTTTCAGCATCCTCCCCGGCCTGCTCACCGAGAAATTTCAGAAAGCGCTTGGTGATAACCTGCTTCAACTTTGCCACCAGGGCAGAATCCTGCAATGCCTGCCGTGATATGTTCAAGGGCAGGTCCTCACTGTCAACAACCCCTTTAAGAAAGCGCAGCCATTCCGGCAGGATATTCTCACTGTGCTGCTCGATAAGCACCTTCTGGCAGTAGAGGTTTACCCCTGACTTCATACGACCGAAACCAAGGCGCTCTATATTTTCCTTGGGAATAAAGAGCAGGGCATTTATTGCCAAAGGGGCATCCGCAGTGAAATGCAGGCGGAACTGGGGGTCATCAAAGGCATTGCCGATGAACTTGTAGAACTCAGCATACTCCTCTTCCTTTATCTCGTTTTTATTTCGTGCCCAAAGGGCCTGGACCGTGTTGATTGTTTCACCTTTGACCTTGATGGGAAAGGGAACAAAATTTGAATACTGCTTGATGATCTGCTTGATCTTGCTTTCATTGGCAAATTCATGGGCATCATCCTTGAGCTCAACAATTACCTTGGTGCCGCGCCGTAATCCCTTTTCCGGTGTCAGTGTATAGCTGCCGCTGCCGTCCGAGGACCATTCATACCCTTCTGCATCCGGGATATAGGAGCGCGACAGGACCCGCACCTTTTTGCCTGCCATGAAGGCAGAATAAAAGCCTACACCAAACTGGCCGATCAGGCTGACATCCTTTTTGGCCGCCTCGGCAAGTTCTGCTAGAAACGTACTTGAGCCCGAATGGGCGATGGTGCCTAGATTAGTCTCCAGCTCTTCCCTGGTCATGCCGATACCGGTATCGGCGATGGTCAGCGTATGGTTTTCCTCATCCACGGCAATTGTTATTTCCAGAGGGACATGGCTGTCAAACACCTCTTCCTCCAGAAGCTGCTGATGCCTGAATTTTTCCAGGGCGTCAGCCCCATTGGAAATCAGTTCCCGGACAAAGATATCCCTCTCCGTATAGAGTGAATGGATAACTATATCGAGCAATTTCTTGACTTCTGCCTGGAATTCTTTTGTTTCCGTTTGAGTTTTTTTCTTGGCCATTTAACCGCCTCCTATTATCATTACTGATTTGTTTCAAGTAGGTTTCCGGAAAAGATGATAATCATCATGTAGGCTCTGTCAAGAATCTGGCACCGCGATCATGCCTCTGATTGTTAGCGGGAAACAAGGCAAGAGGGGAGAAAATACACTCATGAGAATTATTGCTGCAGGGGATATTCACATGGACCCCGGTGATGCGGCAAGCATCCCGGGCATAGACTCTGCCGATCATCTCATCATCACCGGCGATATTACCAATTATGGTTCAAGTTTGGATGCGGAGACCGTGCTCAACAGGTTGCGGACCATTAACAGCTCGATCCTGTGTGTGGCCGGCAATCTTGACCAGCCCGATGTTGCCCGCTACCTGGAAGATATCGGCATAAGCCTCCATGGCAGGGGTGTAATAATTGAAGATCTTGGCATCATGGGTTTAGGCGGCTCCAACTACACCCCTTTTAATACTCCCTATGAATTCAGTGAAGAGGAGCTAAGTGCTTTTCTCTCTTCCGGTTTTGCCCAGATTAAAAGTGCAAAAAACTTCATTCTTGTTTCACACACTCCTCCAGTGCTGACGAAAACAGACCGGCTTGCAAATGGCAAACATGTTGGCAGCATGGCGGTCAGAACATTTATTGAGGAAAAGCAGCCTCTCCTCTGTCTGACGGGCCATATCCATGAATCAAGAGGGCAGGATTATATCGGCCGGACTCTCGTACTCAACCCCGGTATGATGAAACATGGCGGCTATATTGAGGCAATTTACGAAAACGGGGTAGTTTCTGCTGCACTCAATCCCTAAGAAAAAAGGTTTAACAGGATTATGAAAAATTCCATTGATGCCCTGATAATCGGCGGCGGTCTTTCCGGGCTTGCGGTTGCCCACTTTCTACAAAAATGCCAACCTGGGGCAAAGATCAGCATCCTGGAAAAAGCTGCCGTTCCCGGGGGCGCCATACGTTCATTTCAGCAGGATGGTTTTCTCGCAGAATGGGGCGCCCACGGTTTTCTGGATAACGCAGAGGCCAGCCGGGAGCTCCTTGCTGATACCGGTCTGGACAAGGAAGCCCAGAAGGCACCACTGGATGAGTTTGTCCGCTACATATGCTTAAATGGCAGACTGAACCTGATCCCCCAAAACCCAAAAAAAATTATCAGGTCGGACCTGGTTTCATTGCCTGCCAAACTGCGCGTCCTGGCTGACCTGTGGAAAAAACCGCGCCCGGAGGAGCAGACTGTCGCCGCCTGGGCAGCTTACCGTTTTGGTCCCAGCCTGTTGCCCTTTGTTGATGCAGTTTTAACCGGCACCTATGCCGGTGATTTAAACCGCTTGAGCATGGATGCGGTCTTTCCTGGCATACGTGGTCTCGAACTGGAAAAAGGTTCTGTCATCAGGGGATTGCTGCAAAAAAGGAAAGCTCTCAAGGAAAAACAGGAGGCTGCACCTCACGCGCCTCAAAAGAAATTGCCGGCAATGATCAGTTTTCCCCAGGGAATGGGCAGGCTTCCCGAGGTGCTGGCTGCCGATAAAAACCTGCTCTGCTCAGTAGAGGTTAAAAGTATTCACAAAAATGACTCCGGCTGGGAGGTCAGAACCTCTGGCCAGAGTTATCGGGCAAATGCAATAGTGTTGGCCATATCGGTCAACCAATCTCTTTCACTGCTGCAAAATGCTTCCGGCCTGCAAGTCCAGAAGGCGCCATTGGACAACGTACCCGAGGCCAGAATAGTTACAATTGCCATGGGTTTTGGAGAATCTGCGGATATCCCCTTCGGCTTTGGCTACCTCGCCCCGGAACAGGAAAAAAGGTTTGCCTTGGGCGCCCTTTTCTCTACCCATATGTTTCCCGGCCGGGCCCCGAAAGGACATATGCTGCTTGAAGCCCTTGTCGGCGGCAGAAGGCACCCCGAGAAACTGGAGCTCGACGATGATGTCCTGGTGCAGGAAACCTATGATGACCTCAGGCAGCTTATCCACCTGCCGGATCCCCCAATTTTTACCAAGGTGCTGCGGCCTGATCATGGCATCCCCCAGCTGGAAATAGGCTATCCAAAACTCCTTGCCTGGCGCAACAGGCTGGTTGAAAGTAACAGGGGGCTTTACATCTGCGGCTTTGGCTGGGAAGGCATTGGAATTAATGATATGACCAAATCTGCAAAACAGGTAGCAGCCGCAATAGCAGCCGGTGACGCAGCAAAAGGGGAAACGGAAGTGAAGGGAGTTTACTTCTAAAAGGGGCTGTCAGGGTTCAGAAGCCGGCAAGTACCAGGAAAAACCGCTAAGAATATTCAAGGTTATCCAAAAGAAACTAACAGCTCAGACGATGAACTATTTACGGGAGGCAAACATTGTTGTTGTTTCCCGGATTCCGGCTTCTGAACCCTGACTGTCCCTTTACATATATAAATAATTTTATTTCTGCAGCTTCCTGGCCAGTAACTCTACCTGGCCCCGGATACTGCCGTTTCTTGACATTGCCTCGGTAATCACCCGGACGGAATGCAAGACCGTTGAATGATCCCGATTGAATGCCCTGCCGATTTCCATCAATCCCTGCTCGGTATATTTTCTAGCCAGATACATTGAGATCTGACGCGGGAAAGCAATGGTTTTCTTGCGTGACTTCGACTGCAAATCAGAAACTGTGACCTTGAACTGCCGGGCAATGAAATCCCGGATCAACTCTGCGGAAAGCTCCTGGCTGCTGCCGATGATCTCAGCCACAACCTCCTTGGCCATGGCAAGGTCCGGGAGTTTTTTCAGCAGAGAGGATTTGGCTTTGAGCCCGACAATCGCACTTTCGAGCTTGCGGATATCCCCTTTGATGCACTGGGCCAGGTATTCCACCAGGTCTTCTTCCAGCTGCAGATTAAAGTTGGCGGCCTTGCGTTCTATTATGAGCCGGCTTGTCTGCAGGTCAGGAGGATTAATTGTTGAAATCAGACCGGAAGACATGCGGGAACGAAAACCATCATCAATATTTACGAGCGCCCTGGGAGCATTGGACCCGGTTAAGATAATGCGTTTGCCTGATTTCATCAAAACATCAAGCAGTTCGTTCAGTTCTTCCTGGGTCTTGACCTTGCCGGTTAAGCTCTGGACGTCCTCGATGAGCAAAACATCACAGTTGTTATGATATTTCGACTTGAACTCATCCATGGTGTTGGACTTGATGCCGGAAACCATTTCAGAAGAGAACTGCTGGGCTGTCAGGTAGTACAGCCTGGTCCCCGGGTAATTGTTAACTATGGTGTGGGCTACTGCATGGGTAAGATGACTTTTGCCCAGACCTGTACCGGCATTGATATATAATGATGAGCCAAAGGACATATCGCCATTGGCTATGGCTTTGCAGGCTGTTTGGGCCAGAAGGTTGGACTCACCGACCATGAATTCTTCAAAGGTATACCTGGGATGAAGATTTCTTATATTGGAATAGATCTCCGGAATAGCCGGCAGGCGGAGTTGTTCCGGGCTGTTGCCCTCCAGCAGGGGAAGCGTCTGCTCATTTGCCCTTGTCGGGCTGACTGTAAGATGAATCTTCGCTGAAGTTTTACCGAGCTGCGCCAGACTCTCCTGAATGATCTTCAGGTAATTCTCTTTCACCCAGCTGCAGAAGAATTTATCCGGGCATACCAGTTCAATATGATTCTCATCTGCCCTGATACAGGTTAAGGGTTCAATCCATAAATTCTGAACCGCTTCAGGCAGTTTCTCTTTTAACAGTTCTTTGACTTCGTTCCAAAGCATTACTGCGGCTCCCCCCAGAATATAAACGACCAAATACAAACTGTATCAAAAAATTAGTTTGTCCCATCTGCTGTGTCCCCTTCTCCGAGGAACAAATTGTGCTTGTATTCGCTACAAAGGAATTAAGACGGTAATTGATGAAAAGATGGTTTCAGAACCGAACTCAACAATTACTTCTTAGGGCAATTTTTTTAATAGAAAGTCGAAGGCTAGTCAAAGACGATTTAGGTTGATTTTACTTTTTGGACTGGTTCAGTTTTCAACAATTTCTCAAACCACTCTATTCTTCAATCTATAAAAAATACCCTTGCTAATTGCCCCAAAATTCATACTTTTCAGGAAATATTAGATTTGTATTAAGATTATATGGAGTTATGAGAGGGGCTGACCAGTTTAATAAAAGTTATTAATAAAAATTATATCTTCATATCTCCAAATTCCTCCTTTTTTCTCCCAAAATCTATTTTTTTTGTTTTTTTGAAAAAAAAAGCCGAAAAAATTTATTTTATTATTTTACAGAAGGGGGAATACCACAATGTGGCATTTTTGGATATCCATATGAAATTTTGTATTTTTTCCCATATGCTACATTTTTATGATAGGAATAATTGCTGCTTTTTTCAGCAGTTGGACTATTAACCAAACAACAGGTTCACCCTCAGTTG
>Ga0209742_10000202_pt1 | contig 34106 bp, 33 predicted proteins | sample DeeMarSeWOR38_10_FD_187462 | JGI IMG/M metagenome (GOLD analysis project Ga0209742, IMG submission 187462) | Marine sediment microbial communities from White Oak River estuary, North Carolina - WOR-3-8_10 (SPAdes) (version 2) | ecosystem: Environmental > Aquatic > Marine > Intertidal zone >...
CTCAGCCAAAATGGCTGAATCCCTTGTCATTATTATGGTGCCGGAGGTCGGAATCGAACCGACACGGAGTTGCCCCCGCGGGATTTTGAGTCCCGTGCGTCTACCAGTTTCACCACTCCGGCAAAAATTTATTTCTTACCGCAAGAACTCTTCTCCTGTCAATCTGTATTCAACTGCACAGAGGATTTCCAATTTCTTCCTGGCCGGACCAATAGGTAAAAAGATACATCAGGCTTCGGGTTTGGATATCAGATAAATTTTCTGTAGCCGGACGAAATAATCGAATCCGGACCATATGGTGAGCAGCAGGGAGACATAAAGGATAATCCGTCCCAGATCGTGGAGAAACGGGAGAGGCAAAAGTCCGAGCGGAAAAATTAAAATGCAGAGTGCGGTGTATTGAAAAACGCTTTTGATCTTGCCCAGGCCGCTGGCTGAAACAATGATCCCCGAAGCTGCAGCCAGACCCCGTAAACCGGTCACCGCCAGTTCCCTTGAGATAATTAGCAGGCTAACCCAGGCGGGAATCCTGCCCATGGGTATGAGCATGATGAGCGGTGTTGCCACAAGCATCTTATCTGCCAGTGGGTCCATCAGCTTGCCGAGGACAGACTCAATTCCATATTTCCTGGCCAGATACCCGTCAGCCAAGTCCGTTAATGCCCCTGCGAGAAAAAGAAAAAAAGCTGCAAGGGCTGCAATGTCGCCAATTCCGGGCTGAAGCATGAACAAGAGCACAGGCACGATCGCAAAACGGCATGCGGTCAGAATATTAGGAACGGTATAGATACTTTTCATGTTATTAGATCTCTACACTACTCTCTTGCCAGGGCATTTGCCCTGGTCCTGCCATATTCCCGCATTACTTTTTTCACATACTCCTCTGTTTCAGGGATCTTCGGAATGGTCCTGTTTTCCAGGACCTTGCTGGGACCGGCATTATAGGCTGCCAAACCGAGCAGCAGATCACCGTCAAAAAGATTAAGCATCCTCCGCAAATACCGGCTGCCGCCCATAATATTTTCTTCTGCCTCGTAGGGAGCGCTAACCTGCATTTCCCTTGCCGTCTCTGGCATGAGCTGCATCAAACCCATAGCTCCCTTCTCGGAAAGCGCAAAAGGGTTGAAACTTGATTCAATCTTGATGATGGCCTTTATCAGTTCAGGGTCCAGGCTGTAGCGTTCCGCTGCATCCTGGATGAACTTCCCGTAGCGTCCTTGTACAGATTCGCTCCGCAGAGAGTCATAACCTGACACTTCCCTGTAGCGTGGATCCCCTGGTACATTGGTAAAATGCAGTTTTCCGTCTTGATCCACAAAGGAATACATGGCTGCCTCGAGATCAGGTAATGAGGACAGCAATAGTATCGGGAGTATGAAGTATAATGCCAACCGCATATGTGCTTATCAAGAAAGAAGATGGATTATTTCGCCCTCTTTTCCCAGTCTGCAAGAAATTTTTCCATTCCGATATCTGTCAGCGGATGCTTTGCCAGCTGATCAATGACCTTGAAAGGGATTGTTGCAATATCCGCGCCAATAAGGGCTGCTTCCACCACATGGATAGGATTACGGATACTGGCAACAATCACCTCTGTTTCATAGCCGTAATTCCCGTAGATATTCATGATATCACTCACCAGATCCATGCCGACCTGTGAAATATCATCCAGGCGGCCTACAAATGGACTAACATAGGAAGCGCCTGCCTTGGCTGCCATCAATGCCTGTGTCGAGGAAAAGATCAAGGTAACATTTGTCCTGATATTCTCGCTGCTCAAAATCTTTACAGCTTTTAAACCCTCAGTGGTCATCGGTATCTTGACCACTATATTCGGATGAAAAGCGGCAAGCTTCCTTCCCTCCTCAACCATACCTTCCGCATCAAGACTGACAGCTTCTCCGTTGACAGGTCCGTCAACAAGTTCACATATCTCCCGCAGCAACTCTTCAAAAGGTTTGTTTTCCTTGGCAATAAGCGAAGGATTTGTCGTGACGCCATCCACCATTCCCAGGGCATGAGCTTTTTTGATTTCTTCAATGTTTGCCGTATCAATAAAAAATTTCATTCTTCAGCTCCTTTGTTCTTAAGAAACATTTCACAGCATTTATTACTACAAAAATAATACATTTTTTTATCATGATGCAATCGAACTGCCTGCCCCTTCGGAATAAAGGTGTGGCAGACCGGATCCTCAACCAGGACATCCTGTACCGCCTCTCCCGAGGCGGCAGCATTCTGTTTCCTCCACTGGACTCCCTTCTTGCGGGGGCCGATGAGCAGCCTGTATAAGATGTATAGAAGGCAGCTGATAATTAAAAGACGCAGCGGAGTCATCCTGACACCCCATTGGTTTCGGTGGACCAGGAAGTTTTTTGCACCTGTGTGCCTGAGCCCTTCCCCGGTTGTATTGCCAGGCATTCCTGCAGCATTTCCGTGGTTGTTTTTTGCAAGACAGGATGCAGCTTTTGCGGTGCAATTTCCATTAGCGGCAGCAGGACAAAAAGCCGGTTGGCAATTTCTGGGTGCGGCAGAATCAGCCGGGGATCATGGCACACCCTGTCTCCCCAGTAGAGCAGGTCCAGATCAACTGACCGGTCTTCAGGTGTGCCTTGCATGTTCCTTTGTCTGCCAAGGCTTGCCTCCACCGCAAGCATTGTTGTAAGCAGTTCTTCCGGCTGCAGTGATGTCTGCAGGCTGCCCACAGCATTAATGAACCAGTTAGTTGATTCCATGCCGACAGGTTCAGAACTGTAGGGGCTTGAAAGGACCATCAGCTTTATTCCCCTGATCTCACCAAGCCCGGCCCAGGCCCGCAGAAGATTAGCACGGCGCTTACCCAGATTGGAGCCCAGCCCGATATAGGCGGTAACCATAGCTGCAGGGGGGCTATTAAAAGCCCGCCTTAGCCATCCGGTCAACGGCCTCTGCAATTCTCTCTTTTGACACTGTCAGTGCCATCCGGACATATCCCTCACCCGGCGCCCCAAAGCCGTTTCCAGGAGTGGCTACAATACCGCTCTTTTCAAGCAGAAGAGCAGCAAAGGATGCAGAGTTATATCCTGTGGGAACCTCAAACCAGACGTAAAAGGTTGCCTTGGGAGGTTCAACCTTTATGCCGAGTTTCTTTAATCCAGCAACCAGGACATCACGGCGCTCCGTATAGATATCTTGCATTTCTCTTAAACACTGCTGATCACCTTCCAGGGCCTCGATACCGGCAACCTGTATGGCCTCGAAAATTCCTGAATCGATATTGCTTTTTATTCTGCCGAGACCGCCAATGATCTTGGAGTTGCCTGCAGCCCAGCCAATTCTCCAGCCCGTCATATTATATGTTTTCGACAGGGAATGGAACTCGATGCCAACATCCATGGCACCCGGGGTCTCAAGGAAACTGGAAGGCACATAACTGTCAAAGGCCATTTCCGAATAGGCAAAATCATGGCAGACCATGATGTTGTACTTTTCGGCAAAATCCACAACTGTTTTGAAAAAGTCCCGGGTTGCAAGGGCTGCGGTCGGGTTGTTGGGATAGTTCAGAAATATCAACTTGGCCTTATCCAGCATCTTCTGTGGGATCAAATCCAAATCTGGCAGAAAGCCGTTTTCCTTCAGCAGGGGCATCTCATAGGGAATTCCGCCTGCAAACATGGTGGCGATTGCATAAACCGGGTAAGCAGGACTAGGCACCAGGACAACATCACCGGGGTTGATAAAAGCCAGCGGTATGTGGGCTATCCCCTCCTTGGAACCGATAAGGGATACCACCTGCTGGATCGGCTCAAGTTCGACGCCCGCCCGCTTTTTATACCACCGGCTCACGGCTTTGCGGAACTCATTCATGCCCGTATAGCTGGGATATCTGTGATAACGCGGCTCTCGTGCCGCCTCTGCCAGCTTGTTAATAATATTATCAGGCGTGGGTAGATCCGGGTCGCCAACGCCAAGATCAATGACATCAACACCGCGGGACCTGGCCTCTGCCTTTTTCCTGTCCAGTTCAGCAAAAAGGTACGGCGGAAGCTGCTTCAGCCTGTCTGCCTGTTCAATCGTTATCATGTCTCAAATGCCTTATTCATAAATGTTATTAAATTTTACGGCTAGAAACTATCTTCAGCTCAATATACATTCATACGCAGATAAAAGCTGATTGATAAACCTTTTAATATTTGCGCGGCTTACAGGTCCTGCAGTCCCAAAACATCAAACATGGTGTACAGCCCATTGGGCTGATTCACAACCCAGGCTGCTGCCAGGGCTGCGCCCCGGGCAAAGTTGTCCCTGCTGTGGGCCCGGTGGGTTAGCTCAAGCCGCTCACCCGCTCCGGCAAAATAAACGGTATGCTCACCAACAATATCACCAGCCCTTATCGTCTGAAGGCCAATCTCCTTGTCGGTACGCTCACCGATTATGCCATGCCGGGCAAACACACCGACATTGCCGAGATCGCGTCCCACGGCCCGGGCCATCATTTCGCCAAGTTTCATGGCCGTGCCGCTCGGGGCATCTTTTTTCATCCTGTGGTGGGCTTCAACGATTTCCATGTCATAGTCATTTCCCAGAATGGAGGCAACCTTGGCAGCCAACTTGAAAAGCACATTGACCCCTACCGCCATATTCGGAGCCTGAACGCAGGGGAACTTCTTTGATAATTCAGCCAGTTCCTGGAGGTTTTCCGGACTCAGGCCCGTGGTGCCGATAACCATGGCCCGGTTCTTTTCAGCGGCCTTTCTAGCGATCTGCATTGTGGCTTCATGAAAGGTAAAATCAATAATGACATCTCCTTGATCAATGACTGCTTCAAGCCCGTCAGCCACCTGAATGCCTGTTTTACCATAGCCCCCCAGTTCGCCAATATCCTTTCCCAGGTCAGGACTCTCTTTCCTTTCAAAGCCGGCTGCAACCTGCAAGACCGGATGCTCATTGACCATGTAGCCAATACGCCTGCCCATGCGCCCCGCCGCGCCTGCAATAATAACTTTTGTCATACCTTTCTCCTTGTTTTCCTGACCCGGATAATTCATCAGCTTTTCTGACAAAAAACTTAAATATTCTCGCGAATTTTCCAGCTAAACATCAGCATCATCCTTTCCCGGCCTGCAAGACCACTTAAAACCTCTATATAAGTCCGTAATCAGCAAGGGCAGCCTTTAACCTGGACAATGTCCCATCATTCATCGGGTAAAGGGGCAGGCGTGGCGTGCCGGACTTGATTTTCCCCATCAATTCCAGTGATTTTTTGGCTGGTACTGGGTTTGTATCATAAAACATTGCCTGCATAAGCGGGAAAAGCTTGTAATGGAGCTGCTTTGCCTTGCCCAGGTCTCCTGCCAGTGCAGCGTCCATCATTTGTGCCATATCTTTTGGTGCCACATTGGAAGTTACAGAGATTACCCCTGTACCGCCAATCAAAACCGTGGGCATTGAAGTAAAATCATCTCCCGAAAGAACGGCAAAATCACGCGGACATAGCCTGATTACCTCGCTGATCTGGTTCAGGTCTCCTGTGGCTTCCTTAATGCCGACAATTCCATCTATTTCAGCGAGCCTGGCAACTGTCTGGGGCAGGATATTGGAGCTGGTTCTGCTCGGGACGTTATACAGAATAATCGGGATATCCACAGCTTCTGCCACCGCTTTATAGTGTTGGTACAACCCTTCCTGGGAAGGTTTATTGTAATATGGCGATACCATCAACACTCCGTCTGCGCCGGCCTGCTTTGCATACTTTGTCAGATCAATAGCCTCGGCCGTGCTGTTTGAACCCGAGCCGGCCAAAACAGGCACCCTGCCGTTCACTGTCTTTACTGTTAATTCAACCACCCGGTGGTGCTCTTCATGGCTCATTGTGGCAGACTCGCCGGTGGTGCCACAGGGAACGATACCATGTGTTCCGTTTTTCAGGTGAAATTCGATAAGATCAACTAGCCCCTTTTCATCCAACTGTCCATCGCTAAACGGCGTTACAATTGCCACGAAAGCTCCTCGGAAAATACTCATCCTCTCACTCCTCCTTCAGACATTATTTGAACTTTATATACTTTTTGGAATAAAATACCTTAGCGGTTGAAATTATTTTTTTCCAGAATAATCAGGTCAGGAACAATCTTATTCCTGCAACGCATCCGGGCCCATTTCCCCTTTGTAAATCTGATGCGCCGGACCTTCAAGGAAAATTCCGGCAGCAAGGTCAAGCTTCCTTTCGCTTCCTTCTTCTTTTATGGAAAAATGAATAGTCAATTTTTCGCCTCCGGAAGTAATAACCGTAACAGGAGGGTTCGCCTGCTCCAGCAGGACAGCCACAAGCGCAGAGGCAACAGCACCTGTGCCGCAGGCCATGGTCTCTCCTTCCACGCCACGCTCATAGGTCCGGACCATCAAAGTATCACCGGGGAGCACCTGGGTGAAATTCGCATTGGTGCCGGCGGGCTGAAACATTTCATGGAAACGCACCTTCCTGCCCCAGTCAGCTACCGGGACCATACCAGCGTCATTAACCAAAACAACTGTATGCGGCACACCGGTATTTATGAAGTGCAGCGTCTGTTCAACGCTTCCTAAGGATAGAGGGATGTTTAAACGTAAATCCTCCGGAGCGGTCAACCGTATCTTGACCGACTCACCATTTTTACTGAGAACAAAAGCCTCGATCTCGCCGGCTGTCGTCTCAAACCGCATGGCAGCAGGAGCAATGTTTCTTTCATAGGCAAACCTGGCGGCACATCTTGCCCCGTTGCCGCACATCTCAGCCCTGCTCCCATCCCCATTGTAAAACTGCCAACGAAAATCAGCCTTCTCGGAATTCTCAATCAGTATCAGGCCGTCGGCGCCAACCGAGAATCTTCTTCGGCAGACAAGGCGCGCAAATTCAGACTGGTCAGCTTCAGGAATAAAAGGTTCCCGGTGATCAATAATGATAAAATCGTTGCCCGTGCCGCTCAGCTTGGCAAACGGTATCGGATTATTGAAGTCCTCGATATTCATCGCTCATAAAATCCATCAGGCTGGCATACCCGGGTCAGAAACTCTTTATTCTTTTCCCGTTCCTATTCCAGAAAATCAGGAATCGATTCATCCCGGATTAATGTTTCGTAATTTTCACGTTCACGGATAACATAAAACTGGTCATCCTTGACGAGGACCTCCGCTGCACGTGGCCGTGAATTATAGTTGGAAGACATGGTAAAGCCATAGGCTCCACTCGTCATGACTGCCATAAGGTCCCCCTGCCCAAAAACCGGCAATTGCCGATCCCTGGCCAGAAAATCCCCGGTTTCGCATATCGGGCCCACCACATCCGCCATTTGCATAGACTTGGCATTCGCCTTTCCAGGCTTCCGGAGAACCGGCAGAATTTCATGGTGGGCACCATACAGACTTGGCCTTGCCAGGTCATTCATGGCTGCATCCACTATAATGAAACTCTTCGTCTCGGTCTTCTTTGTATAGAGGACCCGGCTTACAAGAATTCCGGCGTTGCTGACTATAACCCGCCCAGGCTCAAGTATCAAGGTGCACTCCAGTCCGATCATTTCCTTCTTCAGAGCCCTGGCATACTCCTGGGGATGCGGCGGTTTTTCCTCGTGGTAGCGCACGCCAAGCCCACCTCCCAGATCCAGATAATCTATAGCAATGTTATGTTCTTCCAGCCGTTGAATAAAGAGTTTCACCTTGTGCAGCGCTTCTGTAAACGGCGAGATCTCCGTCAACTGGGAGCCGATATGGCAGCTTACGCCCAGGATCTTGATATGGGACATGTCCCTGGCACGCAGGTAAACCTTTTCAGCCTGTTCAATGGGGATCCCGAACTTGTTTTTTGCCAGGCCGGTGGATATATAGGAATGGGTCTTCGGATCAACATCCGGGTTTATCCGGAAAGATACAGGGGCTACAAGCTCCTGCTCCCGGGCTACCTGCTGCAGTTTTTCAAGTTCCTGCTCGGATTCAACATTAAACATGAGGATGCCTGATACGAGTCCGTAGCGCAGTTCCTCTTCTGTCTTGCCCACACCTGAAAATATTATCCTGCGCGGATCTATACCTGCTTTTAGAGATCTGTAAAGTTCCCCCCCTGATACAATATCGGCACCGCCGCCCAGAGTGGAAAAAAGACGAAGTATCGCGAGATTGGAACAGGCCTTGACCGCAAAGCAGGTCATGTGTGACAGTTCACCGAAACTTTTGTCAAAGGTGTTAAAATGGTGTGTGAGTGTTGCATTGCTGTATAGGTAAAAAGGCGTGCCGACAGCCTTGGCAATATCAGCTATTGCAACAGACTCACAGTACAACTCATTATCTTTATAAATGAAATGATGCATGGCTCTTTATTGGCTCTTTAATTTAAAAAATTTATATCGCCTTCAGCGCAATTCTAAAACCTCTTCAGCGGTCGGCATACTCTCATTCCCCGGCTGCCCAGTATCAAAAGCTGTCACCGTATAGAATAATTTCCTGCCATCTGTCATGGACTTGTCAATATATTGATTCCGTTCAGGTCCCACTTCTGCAATTAACCTGGAAACACCTGTTTCCTCTTCCCTGCGATAGATCCTGTAGCCGGCCAGATCATCGACGGCAACCGCCTGCCAGACAAGCTTAACCCCGCCAGGAATTGCAATGACCACCAGATTTTGAGGCTGCGGAGGCGGGCTCAGGTCCCGGGGCAAGCCAGATATCACTTGACTGGGAGCTCCTGCCTGCAGAGTATCATCATATGCAACAAGTGCAAGTACCTTGTAGTCATATTGCACTGCATTTACCAACCCAGCATCAATAAATTCAGGCTCCTGGAAAGGCCCCCCAAGGACAGCATAGTCTTCGTTTCCGCTCCTGCGGAAAACCTGGTACAGGACTGAATGCTCAAGAGGCTTACCCTCGATATTCTCCGTTACCGGACTCCAGCTCAGGGTAAGACTTCTGTCTCCAGCCTCAAGCCGCAACCCATGGGGCGCTTTTGGAGGCACACCCTTGACAAACGAAACAACATTAGAGTCACCGCTTGGGTACCACCAGCCTGCCCGGGACCTGACTTTATACAGGTAACGATAGCCGTTTTGCAGTTTTTTTTCTATATACGAAGCGGTCCTAATATCTCCTGAAGCAGGCAAACGTCCTCCATCAATCTCTACCGGCTCTTCATACTGAACCGGACACCCCTGGCAAAACTCATCTTGTGGAATAACTGCCCGATATATTTCAAAAACTTCTATGGCTTCCAGTGCATCACCATTTTCCATTTTCGCCGGGTAACTCCAATTCAGTGTAACACCGTGTTCATCAAGATTATAACGCAGATCATTTATTCTCACGGGTACAAGCTTCTGAGGAGGAACCAAGGCTGTCTTTTTGCCACAGCCCGACAACAGCGTTAAGAGCAAAATGACAGACACTGCTGTTAAGCTGCGGTAGCTCATATTCCCAAATCGGTCTCGGCCTTCTCCAGTGCCTTCATGACCGCTGTGCTTGCTGTTCCGCCTGAGGCAGTGCGGCTGTTGACAGACCCCTCGGTCCTTAAAACTTCGAAGATGTCTTCTGCTATAGCATCGCTGAAAACCAGCAGTTCCTCCAGGGTCAGATCAATCAGTTCCTTGCCGTTTGCTATGCAGTAGGCCACAGCCCGGCCGACAATGGCATGCGCCTGCCGGAACGGAATATTCTTCCGCACCAGGTATTCGGCCATATCGGTTGCGGTCATAAACCCCTTTTGCGTGGCACTGATCAGTATTTCCCGGTTGAAGGAAAGACCCGACAAAAGTTCAGCCATAACTGCCAATGACTGGCTCACCGTATCCACCGAATCAAATACCGGCTCCTTATCTTCCTGGAGATCCCGGTTATAGGACATTGGCAACCCCTTGAGTACAGTCAGGAGAGCCATGAGATTGCCAATCACCCGTCCGCTCTTGCCCCTTATAAGTTCCGGCATGTCAGGGTTTTTTTTCTGCGGCATGATGCTGCTCCCAGTGCAGAACCTGTCGGCAATCTCTACAAAATTAAATTCCTGGCTAACCCATAAAATCAGTTCCTCAGAGAACCGGCTCAGGTGGATCTGGATCAGGCCGCAGGCTGCAAGGAACTCAACCATAAAATCCCGATCACTCACTGCATCCATGGAGTTGGCGCTGACCGCCGGGAAACCAAGTTCCCGGGCAACAAAGTCCCTGTCAATGGGCAGACTCGTCCCGGCAAGGGCGCCGCTGCCCAGCGGCAGTATATTGATCCGCTTCAAGCAGTCACTCAACCGGGCCTTATCCCTGGCAAACATCTCGTAATACGCCAGCAGGTGATGCGAAAGCATCACTGGCTGGGCCCGCTGCAAATGGGTATATCCCGGCATGATAACGCCAAGATACTCCCGCGCCAGGCTGACAAACCCTTTCTGCAGGTCTGAGAGAAGCGCAATAAGCTGCTGGCTTTCATCCCGCAGATAAAGCCGCATATCGAGGGCGACCTGGTCGTTCCGGCTCCGGGCAGTGTGGAGTTTCTCTCCTGCCGGGCCTACTTTTTCCACCAGGGCCTTTTCAATATTCATATGGATATCTTCAAATTCCGGCCGGAAGACAAAGGAGTTACTTTCAATTTCAGATTCGATCTCTGCCAGCCCCCCCAGTATCTGCTTTAGCTCAACCCCGGAGATCAGGCCGATCTTGGCAAGCATTTTGGCATGTGCTTTACTGCCGGCGATATCATACCGGTAGAGCCGCATATCAAAATGGACTGAAGCGCTGAATGTTTCAGCCGCTTGAGCGGTCTTTTCTGTAAACCGGCCGCCCCATGGTTTATCGGTTCCTGATTTTGTTTTCATTTTTTCCTTAAGGCTGCAATTTGTAAACGCAAGGCATTGAGCTTGATAAAGCCTGCTGCATCAGCCTGGTTATAAACCTCATCCTCTTCAAAGGTTGCAAAACTTTCCTGGTAAAGCGACACCTCTGACTTGCGTCCCACTGGCATACAGTTACCCTTATATAACTTGAGCCGGACCGTACCGCTCACTGTTGCCTGAGCCTCATCCATGGTTTTCTGCAGCAGCTGCATTTCTGGTGAGAACCAGAAACCGTTATAGACCAGTTCTGAATAACGCGCCACCAGGCTGTCCCGGATTCGCATAACCTCCCTGTCCATGGTAATTGTCTCAAGGTCCCGGTGTGCGGTACGCAGAATCGTGCCGCCGGGTGTCTCATATACGCCGCGAGACTTCATGCCGACAAAACGGTTCTCTACCATATCAAGACGACCGACACCATTTTCCCCGCCCAGCCTGTTCAACTCCTGGAAAAGATCCCTTGGAGATAGACTTTTGCCGTTGATTGCCACCGGATTCCCCTGCACAAAATCAAGCTCGACATAGGTCGGGGTATCTGCTGCGTCCTCGGGAGCTCTCGTCATTTTATACATGGAAGGATCCGGCTCATTCCAGGGATCTTCCAGAATCCCGCCTTCAAAGCTGATATGCAGCAGATTTTCATCTGAACTGTAGGGCTTCTCCCTGGTCACCGGTACGGGTATATTATGCTCCTTGGCATAACTTAACAGCCGGGTCCGTGAGTTCAGGTCCCATATCCGCCAAGGGGCTATGATCTTCAGGTGGGGATTCAAGGCCATATAGGTCAATTCAAAACGCACCTGGTCATTTCCCTTGCCGGTGGCGCCGTGACTGACCGCATCAGCCATTTCAGCTGCGGCCACCCTGACCTGTTCCCTGGCAATAAGAGGACGGGCCAGTGATGTTCCCAGGAGGTAAGACCCCTCGTAGATGGCATTGGCCCGAAAGGCTGGGAAAATAAAATCTTTGACAAAGGTCTCCTGCAGGTCCTCGATGACCACCTTTTCAGCACCGGTTGCCATCCCCTTTTCCCGGACCGCATCCCAGTCTTCATCCTGGCCCAGGTCTGCGGCAAAGGCTATAACAGGGCACTGGTAATTTTCCTGAAGCCATTTCAGGATGACCGAGGTATCAAGCCCCCCTGAATAGGCAAGAATTATCTTGTTAACTGTCATGAATAATCACCGGGATAGTCATTAATTTCAAAAAAACCAAAATAATTTTCTACAGTGGCGATAAACTATTTTCAAGTCAATGTCCACTTTTTACGAAGACTCAAAGTTGTTTGACGTGATTCAGAATAATCCATGGACAATGAAAAGAGTCACAAAGCTTATTAAGGCTTGGGCAGAAAACCCGTCAGCCAATATGTTTTTCAAGGATGGCCTTATGGATATGGAGCTTATTTTCCGCCTGGTCAAAGGCAACACACTGCGGTCCTTCCAAAACATCTTCTGATATCTCCTCACCGCGGTGGGCGGGCAGGCAGTGCAGTACAATGCAGTCCGGACTGGCATGGCTTAAAAGTTTCGTATCTACCTGAAACCCTTGAAATATTTTCAAACGTTTCTGCTGCTCGCTTTCCTGGCCCATGCTGGCCCAGACATCAGTATTGATGACATCAGCACCCTGAACAGCTGCAACAGGATCACGTACAACTGTGATCCTTCCTCCTGCCTCCTGCTGCGCCTGCTGCAAAATATCCGCCTGGGGATCATAGCCATGCGGACAGGCAAGTACAAGTTTGAACCCCAACCTGGCCGCTGCCTGCACCCAGGAGTTGGCCATATTGTTCCCGTCCCCGATCCAGGCAACCTTCAAGTTGTCCAGTTGCCCTTTCTTTTCAATAACCGTCATCACATCGCTTAAAACCTGGCAGGGATGAAAGAGGTCTGTCAGGGCGTTAATCACCGGGATCGTTGCGTAGCGGGCAAGTTCCGTCACCACTTCCTGGCCAAAAGTACGAACCACAAGGCCATCGACATATCTTGACATCACCAGAGCCGTATCCTTCAACGGCTCACTTCTGGCAAGTTGTGTCTCTTTTGCAGACAGAAAGATGACCTGGCCACCCATGCCATACATGGCGGCCTCGAACGAAACCCTGGTCCTGGTCGAAGCCTTTTCAAAAATCAGGGCAATGGTTTTGCCGGCCAGCTGAGTATGCCGCATGGAGGCAGCGCTTTCCTGCTTCAGGACAATCGCCCTGTCAATATAAGCAAACAGCTCTTCCTTGGTAAAGTCACTGAGCCGTAATAAATGTTTTGCCATGGTCCTACTCTCAGAAATAGTTAAGGCCCAATTCCCGTCTTAACTGGTTCATGTTAGAGACGGACAAATTGAGCCAAATTTAAAAATTTACTAGATGGCAGTAGTTTTGGAAAGTTTTTTTTACCCGCAAATGGAAATTATATCAATATCTTTTTGCGGCAACTCCTGCCAGAATTGGGCATCACAGGGCTGATTCAGAAAAAGTCAGGCAAGCTCGGACAAAACCTGGTCAACTGCCTCAATCATTGTATCAATCTCGTCCCTGCTGACAATGAGGGGTGGAATAAACCGCAGCACTGCATTCCCGGCAAAGTTGATGAGTACGCCCCGCTCAAAAAGCTTCTGCACAATGGCCAATCCCTGTTCAATCCCGGCCTGGGTAAGAACCAGGCCCTGGATTAATCCCAGGCCCCGCTGTCCCGTGGCAAATTTTGGGTGCTTTGCTGCCAGGCCTGACAGTTTCGCAGCAAGGTATTCTCCTTTGCCGCGTACCTCAGCAAAAAAACCGTCAGCCAGCATAATCTTCATGGTGGCCACCCCAGCCGCAGCCGCTACAGGGTTACCCCCAAAGGTGGAAGCATGGGATCCGACCGTGAAAGACGCTGCAATCTCCGCAGTCGTCAGCATCGCCCCTATGGGCAAGCCATTGGCCAGGGCCTTGGCCGAGGTAAGGATATCCGGAACAACTCCAAGCTGTTCATAGGCGAATAGGGTACCGGTCCTGCCAATCCCGGTCTGCACCTCGTCAAAAATAAGGAGCAAACCGTTGTCATCGCAGAGCCGGCGGATTTCAGCCAGGTATTCTTTCTCCAGCGGCCGTACCCCGCTTTCGCCCTGCAGGGGTTCACAGAGGATCGCACAGGTCCGCGGGGAAATAAGCTTTTCCAGGGCAGCTGTCTCGCCAAATTCTGCATGCAGAAAACCCGCGGGCAGGGGCTCGAAACCCTGGTGGAATTTCGGCTGCCCTGTAGCAGCTACCGTGGCCAGGGTCCGACCGTGAAAGGATCCTGCAAGCGAGATGATCTCAAACCGGTCCTCTCCACTATATTTCCGTGCCAGTTTTATGGCAGCTTCATTGGCCTCTGCCCCGCTGTTCCCGAAAAACACGCGGTCAGCAAATGAATGTGCCACCAGAAGCTCGGCAAGTTCTGTTTGGGGCTGGGTGTGAAAAAGATTTGAGACATGGAGCAATTTGGCGGCCTGCTCACAGATGGCGCTGGTAACAGCCGGGTGGCAATGTCCCAGGCTGCAGACCGCTATTCCGGCAAGAAAATCCAGATACCTTTTGCCATCAGCATCTTCAAGAACACACCCCTGTCCCTTGACAAGAACGGTTGGAAACCTGTTGTACGTTTCGATAAACACCTGATTGCTCCTCGCTATCCAGCTGCTGTTACCCCCGCTCATAAGACTATCTCCGTGCCGACCCCCTCGTGGGTAAACATTTCCAGCAGAATTGCATGCTCCACCCGTCCATCAATGATATGGGTCTTGGTAACCCCGGCTTCCAGGGCCGACAGGCAACACTTGACCTTGGGGATCATGCCGCCAGCTATGGCGCCGGATGCCAGGAGTTCATCCGCTTCCTTGCTGCTTAGCGACCCCATCAACTTTGAATTCTTGTCAAGCACACCCACAACATCTGTAAGCAGGATAAGCTTTGCCGCCTTAAGGTGGGCTGCCACTGCCCCAGCTACCAGGTCAGCATTGATGTTATATGAGTAATTATCCTCGCCCACACCCACCGGCGCAATAACAGGGATAAAATCCTGGACCTCTATGGTCTGCAGGATGTCAGGATTGACCTTTGTAACTTCTCCCACCCGGCCAAGATCTATCAGCTCGGGGGGGGCGTCTTTGGCCTGGCTTTTCTGGATTGTCATCTTCCTGGCCCGGATCAGGTCACCATCCCTGCCGGATAGACCGACCGCCTTGCCGCCATGGTGGTTGATCAATCCGACTATCTCCTTGTTGACCTTGCCCACCAGCACCATTTCAACGACATCCATGGTTTCGGTATCAGTAACTCTCATGCCCTCAACATAGCTGGGCTTGATCTGCATCCTCTCCAGGACCTTATTGATCTGGGGTCCGCCGCCATGAACAATTACGGGATTTATGCCGATATATTTCATCAGGATGATATCCAGGGCGAAGTTCTTTTTCAATTCCTCGTCCACCATGGCATGGCCGCCATATTTGATCACCACGGTCTTATTGTAGAATTTCCTTATGTATGGCAGGGATTCTATTAAGATTTTTGCCTTTTCTATGGATTCTTTCATCGTTTTCACCGTTCATTCTGGAACAGTTTTGGTCCTGTTTTAATATCAGCCAACCATCTTAATGATTCCTTGTTGTTATGTAAAGGTCTCTTTGCTGTCAACCTTGTCTGCTGGCACTTTACAATCTCTTCAACAAAAAGTATGCTCACGGACTGGATGCAAAATCATTCAGCGAGAATACTATTTGTAAACATCTCATTCATTCTAACTATTAGGCGTACCAGTATGCGGTTGTTAACTCTTTTTATAAGCTTCATCTGTGCCTTCTGCGCGGCCTCTGGAGCCTGGTGCCAGGAAGGAAAGAACCCTGCCGCCCCCATCCAGATTGAAGCCGATCGTATGGAGACCTCCCAGGAGGACGGTAATGTTTTCTTTTCCGGCAATGTCAAAGCAAACCAGGGCGACCTCGTTATCCATGCAGACGAGATGACTGTGCTGTATATCAAAACCGGCCTCCAGTCCAATGCTCCTGCAGGGACAGCTGAGAACCTGAACCAGAAAATTGAAAAAATCATGGCAAAGGGCAATGTTAAAATTGTTCAGGGAGATTGGGTTGCAGCCGGTGAGACCATGGATTTCAATGCCGATGACAGAATTGTCATTCTTGCCGGGAATGCAAAGGCCTGGCAGGACCAGAACATGGTGAGCGGAGAAAAAATCATCCTCTACCTTGATGAGGGCAAAAGCGTCGTGGAGAGCAGTAGCCGTGAGGGTGAACGGGTGAAGGCATTTATCTACCCCTCTGCACAGGAAAAAAATGAGGCCGGGAACCGCTAGGATTATACAAAGCTCTTGCAGTCGGAGAAAAAATGGCACTTCTGGAAGCCAGGGAAATAGTTAAGCAATACCATAAGCGCAGAGTAGTTGATGGAGTCAGTCTTCAGGTTGAGAACGGCTCCGTTGTCGGTCTGCTTGGCCCCAACGGCGCAGGTAAAACCACCTCATTTTATATGATTGCCGGTTTTGTAAGGCCCACATCAGGCAGTGTGCTCCTCGCTGATGAGGATATAACCGGGTTACCTATCCATAAAAGGGCAAAGAGGGGCATCTCCTATCTTGCCCAGGAACCGTCGGTATTCAAGAAACTTACCGTGGAGGAAAATATAAGGATCGTACTTGAGCCTCTTGGCCTTGAGAATGATGAAATCGACTACAGGATCAACAGCCTTCTGGAGGATATGAAAATTCAAGCACTTGCCGGCAACAAGGCCAATACCCTTTCCGGTGGCGAAAGACGTCGCGTGGAAATCATGCGGGCTCTCGCCATTAAACCCCGTTTCATTTTACTTGATGAACCCTTTGCCGGCATCGATCCTCTTTCCGTTGCAGACCTGCAGCAGATAATCATTGCCCTCAAGAAAAAGGGGTTGGGAGTCCTCATTTCAGACCATAATGTACGCGAGACCCTGTCTGTCTGCGATCATGCCTATATAATCAGCAAAGGCAAAATTCTCATCAGCGGCAACGCCGAGGATATAGTCAAAAATGAAGAGGCCCGAAAAATCTATTTGGGAGAAAATTTCGCAATATGATACAATGGGATGGCATGCAAAAAAAGTACCAATAATTTTATTTTTGCATTATATTATTTAAATTGTTTATTGGTGAAAATGATTTTCTTTAAAAACAGTACGTTTCAACGTAGCACGGATTCAGAAAAAGGTTACTGCCGGATATGTCGCTTGCTTTAAAACAACAGCTCAAATTAACACAGCAACTGCTGATGACCCCCCAGCTTCAGCAGGCTATCAAGCTGTTGCAGCTTTCCAGGCTTGAACTGGCTGACACTATCCGCCAGGAAATCGAACAGAACCCCCTGCTTGAAGAGATCAGCCCGGGCGATGCTGATTATGAAATCAGCGCCAACTCTCTCTCTGCCACGGAAGAAATCCCGGACACACCGGAGCCGGAAAAAACCGGTGAAGTCAACATGGACGATGTTTCCTCCATGCAGGAAATAAACTGGGAAGATGATTATGCCAATTATTATGATGCCGGCTTTTCATTCACCAAAGAAACCCCGGAACGCAACCGTTTAACCCAGATTGATTTTCTCACCAAAGAGACAAACCTCCAGTCCCATCTCCAGTGGCAGCTTGCGCATGCAGAACTGAACAATGAACTTGAAGAGACCTGTCTTTTCGTTATCGGCAATTTGAACCCGAACGGCTTTCTCGAGGTAACCATTGAAGATATCACGCGAGAAATCGGCTGTGACCAAGAAACTGCATGCCGTGCCATTACTATCATTCAGGAGATGGATCCACCTGGTGTGGCAGCCACGGATGTCCAGGAGTCATTACTGCTGCAGTTGAAACGGCTGGGGCTCGAAGGATCCCTGGCAGCAGAAATAATCAAGGAACACCTGCACAGCCTGGAGTTGAAAAATTACGGCGACATTGCCAAGGCCTGCAGGAGACCTATTAAGGAAGTGCTGGCAGCCATAGAAATTATCACCCGCCTCAATCCATTTCCCGGCGAGCAATATGCTGAACGCGATGTACACTATATCATCCCGGATGTCTTTGTTCACAAGGTGGGCGATGAATATCTCATCGTTTTAAACGATGAGGGATTGCCCCGCTTGAAAGTTTCTACCGCCTACGAAGAAATTGTCGCAGGCGATACAGACGCTTCAGCTGAGACCAAGGCTTACATCAAGGAAAAACTCCGGGATGCAATGTGGCTCATCAAAAGCATGCAGCAGCGGCAGCGGACGATATACAAGGTTGTGGATAGTTTGCTCAGGTTCCAGAAAGACTTTTTTGAAAAGGGGGTTCAGCACTTGAAACCCCTTGTGTTGCGTGATGTGGCTGAAGATATCGGAATGCACGAATCAACGGTCAGCCGCGTGACCAACAACAAATACATGCATACCCCGCAAGGAATCTTTGAACTGAAGTACTTCTTTTCCACCGCCATTCCCCAGCAAGACGGGGAAGCTCTGGCAGCAGAGAGTATCAGGCAGCGTATTAAGAATATGATTAAAAATGAAAAGCCTGAAAAACCCCTTACTGACAACGCCATTTCCAAGATCCTGACCGAGGAAAACATCAAGGTCGCCCGCCGGACGGTTGCCAAGTACCGGGAGCAACTGGGAATCCTGCCTGTCAAGCACAGGCGCAAGCCAAAACTATAAGTTCCCTTCCTGAATCATCGAGCGGTTCACGGATTCAGGTTTTAAAGAAAGCCGACAGACATTCCGCCCTTTGCCACGACTGTTGCCTGGATGATGGAGCCGTTGTCTATCTGTATTGATCTGAAATCCCTCATCTCAAGACCCCGGAAATAAAGAACGAGACAGCGCAGAACAATTAGATGACTGACCAGCAGCAGATTTTGCATCTGCTCCAGGGCCAGTATCCGGTTCACGGCACCAATTGTCCTTTTTTGCACCTGATCAAGGGTTTCACACCCGGGCAGGTTAAAAGTTTGGGGTGCAGAAAGCCAGGTAGGATATTGCACACCGTATTCTTGCCTGATCTCATCCTTCGTCATACCTTCCCAGTGCGGGATATTGATTTCATCGAGTTCAGCAAGTGAAGAGACTGGAATATTAAGAAGCGCTCCAAGAATACCAGCTGACTGCATGGTCCGTTTTGCCGGGCCGCAGTATATGGCTCCAATCTTTTTATCGCGCAAACGCTCGCCAACTTGCTGCATCTGCTTGATGCCTTCTGCATTGAGGGTTTCCCCGGTTCTGCCCGCAAAGCGATTTTCCTTGTTGGCAGGGGTGATGCCGTGGCGGACCAGGTAGATTGTCGGCATAAGTTATAAGTGCTTACAATGGGCTTAAGTTTTCAAATAAAGAATTCAGGGTGCCAAGGGGGCCAAGAGGCCCCTGAACTCTTTATTTTCCTATTCTTCTCGGATGAGATTCAATAACTCCTCAACCGAAATCCTATTGCTTATTGCAGTTTCAGCAAGGAGGCTGTTTGCCAGATCTCTTTTTTCCTGGTGCAGCCTGACAATCTTTTCTTCAATCGTGTGCTTGGCAATGAGCCTGTAAATTGTTACAGGCCGGACCTGGCCGATCCTGTGGGCCCGGTCCGATGCCTGATCCTCAACAGCCGGATTCCACCAGGGATCCATGTGGATGACATAGTCTGCAGCAGTCAGGTTGAGACCCAGTCCGCCTGCCTTGAGACTTATAAGGAACAGGTCCCCCTTGCCCGCCTGGAATGCCTCCACTTCATATTCCCGCAGCTTCACGGGGGTCGAGCCATCAAGATAGCGGTACTCTATCTTTTTTGTATCAAGAAATGAGCGGATTATCCGTAAATGCCCAACAAATTGGCTGAATACCAATGCTTTATGCCTGTTCTCCAGCAATTCATCAACCACCTTCTCAAAAAGACGCAGCTTAGAACTTTCAATGTCAGTTTCAGGCATAACCAGCTTCGGGTTGCAGCATGCTCGGCGCAGCTTCATGATCTCGGCCAGGATTTTGACCGTATAGACCTTGCCATTATTTTTTCCAGCAGACGGAGTGTCTGCATTTTTTCTTTTTCCCGGGCTGGCGGACAGGGTTTTGTCAAGTGCGAGATTTTCAAGGGCCTGGCGGCGCATTGCCTCATAAAATGCCATCTCATCATCGTTCATTTCCACCTGCAGGGTGATTTCTGTGCGTGGCGGCAGTTCCTCCAATACCTGTGCTTTGCTGCGCCGCAATATGAAAGGTCTGATAAGTTTCTTCAACTTTCTCCTCACTGCCTGGTCCCCGTAACGCTCAATGGGGATGGCAAAGCGCTGCGTAAAGCTCTCATGCGAACCCAGAAGGCCCGGTATAATAAAATTAAAGAGATTCCATAGCTCGCCGAGATGGTTTTCAATCGGTGTTCCGGTGGTCAGAAGCTTAAATCTTCCATTAAGCGACATTGCAGCCCTTGAACGCTTGGTTTCCATGTTTTTTATGGCCTGTGCCTCGTCAAGGACAATGACCTGCCAGTCTATTCCGGCCAGGAGCTTTATTTCCTGCTGCAACAGGGTATAGCTTGTCACCAGCACATCAAATTCCTTCAGGGACTGGACCAGCTTTTTCCTGTTCCTGTTTCCCAGCATATGCAAGTTCAGGGTCGGGGCAAAACGGTTGGCCTCCTGCAGCCAGTTCATACAAACCGAGGTTGGGGCCACAACAAGTATTGGGCCGTTACAGGTCTTTTCAAGGATAATTGCCAGAGCCTGCAATGTTTTACCCAACCCCATATCATCCGCCAGGCAGGCGCCTCCTCCCCAGTGTGCCAACCTCGAAAGCCATTTATAGCCCTCGACCTGGTAATCCCGCAAATCGGCCTGCAACGTAGAGGGCACCTTGGGATCAAGCAGCTGCGCCTCCCTGATCAACTGCAGTTGCGCCGTCCACGTCTTATCTGCTTCAAGGCTGCCAATGCCTTGAATTATACTCTCCAGGGCCATAGCGGCCAGGGGATGTATCCGCAATGAACGGTCAGCTGTGTCCTGCCTGGCTTGCACCTCTGCAATTGAAGAAAAATCATCCAGGCGGCTGCGGAACTCATCGGTCAATGCAATAAACTCTCCATTGCCCAGAGGGAGAAACCTCCCTGAATTCCTGCGTGCCAGTTCCACAAGTCTTTTCATATCGATAACCAGGGACTCGTCGATGGACAGGGCGCCGGTCATGGCAAACCACGAAAGACCTCTGCTGCCCTTCATTCTGCGCATCTGTAGACTTAGTTTGTCCAGAGAGGCGATCTGCCGCACTGCAATACGTTGCCCTTCGGGCCATTCAATTATGACCTTGTCCATAATCTCCCGAAGCTCAAGCAGTACCTCCAGGCAGACATTCGTCTCCTGCAGCAGCCATTCCCGGCCTCTTGCTTCAACTTCCCTCAGGGTCGGGCATGCTTCCTCAACCTCCCGGGCCTTTTGTTCCTCACGAAGCAAGTCCCTCCTGGTCTGGAGTCTCTGCCCGTCAACTTCAGCCATAATATTTTCAGCGCCCTGTCCCGGCTTCAGATAAGGGCCTTTGGGGCCAAAAGGCTTGACAAACATAGCCAGCTTAAAACCTTCACCCAGGGGAATAAGCTGGATGTAAATCTGCGGACTGGCGGCAACCCCTTTCATCAGGTCTGTTTTGCCGTTCAAAGTGTTTATTGCTTTAGTGTCAAGAGCTATGGCCGAATGTACCGTCATGAAAGAAGAAAGATTACCCACGGCAGCCATGACCTCTTTGCTGTGTGAACTGGGAACCCGCAACCCGTTACTGGATATTATCCTCGCGATATCCTTATGTTTTTTTGTCACATCTATAATCTTGAAACGGGTGGGGGTTTCCCGGATAACCGCGATGCCTTCCTGGGAAAAATCCTTCACAAGCCTGACAAGCAAATGGTCCTCATACTTTTCAACAAGCAGTTCCGGCTCACCCTTGACAAACTCTACGGAAATATCAGGGGATTCCTCAAGGAAGAGCTGGGGATGGCCCACAATTGCCGGCAAGGTTTCCTTCAGATCGAAACGGTACGTGACATTCTGATTATTTTGTTCCCGTTTCAATGTTTTGCATATTTTCCGGTCATTTTCTGTCATAAAATCAAGATTCCGGCCGGAATAAAGCCTGGAAAGCGCTATAGGTCTCCCCTTGCTCCAGCCGCTGTCCGGATTATACCGTTGTTCCCTGGCTGATATACTGACCAATCCTTCCTGGTACCCAACCAGCCAGATCATGCGGCAGTTGCCCGCGGTTCTGACCGGCAGCGGCTCTGAATCCCCGGTAATACTAAGCAGCGCTTTCAATCTCCGCTTCCAAAGCTCTTCGAGAACTACCGCATCGGCAACAGATGCCATTCCCGTTACAGTGCCAATCTCTGCCGCAAAATCGAGCATTTTCTGATCCTGCTCGGCCCTGCCGATCAGTTCGGCAAATACCATGGCAATCCACTGAAATCCGCTTTCCCGGGCCCTGCTCCATAGCAGCCTGAGGGTATCATTTCCCTCCGCTGCACTCGACGGTGCAGGCAGGCTGCCACTCAGCCAGAATCGCAGCAGCGTCCCAAATAAAACGGTAATACTGTTAGCCCTGAAAATAGAGGAATTCAGGGCGAGGTCGGCTGTTCCGCTTTCCTGGGCCGAAAGAAAATGATCCAGCATTTCATAAGCGCCCAAAAGCATATTGCCGGGCTGTTGTGTACGTACCGTGTCAATGAATATGCGTATCCTTTCGAAACAGCTGACATCGCCTGTTTTCAATAATGCCAGTATGAAAAAGAGTCCCGCAATACTGGGGAAGAACATCCTCCGCCTGGACCCGATCCGCTTCAAATGCTGTAAATCTGCCTCAAACTGCTGCAGGGCCAGTTCATTCTTGCCCAGCATGAAGTTGATACAGCCGGCCATACCGCTTGCAACATACGATTCTGGATTTTCCCGCATAAGTTCTTTAACCTCAGCCAGGTTGCCGCGCCACAAGAAAAAACCAGACAGCAGACGGTGAAAAGGGAGTCTCTCTTCAGCAGGGATTGCCACCAGGGTTGCTCTGCTTCGCAGGTAGGAAAAAGGCCTGTCAAGAAGGGAAAGGTAATGCAGGGAATAGTTCAGCATCTGGCTCAGTATATAAAACTGCAGGGAGGGGGCCAAGGTCCTCAGCCAGACAGGGTCAAACGGGTTGTTGCAGGATCGGACAGCCGGGAAACGTTTAACATCCTGTTCTTCACACTGTTTATCGAGAACAGGGTGCATATTTTCCAGGTGCGCCACGTCGCCAGTGTACAAGCCGATCCGGTATTCTCGCATGGCCCGCATGCAACGCTGCGGGCCTTTAGGCTGGTAGAGTGAAAATGGGATCTCGTCCTGGACAGCCTGGGCCATATCCCGGTAATTTCCTGCTGCAACTGCATCCCTGCTTACAAGTTCAACAAGTTCATCCGGACAGCGGCAGTCTCTGGTAAGCAGTCTAAGATCCTGCAGTTTTTTCAGCAATGGAGCCAGGGTGGCTGAAGTCAGCCATTCGCCTTCCGGGCCCGTTAATCTGGCCCTGCGCAGACAGTTGGCAAAGATGATGCGGTTAACCGGTTCATAGATTATGGAGGCAAGGTAAAGAAGTGACCTCTCAAAAGGTGATAAGGTTTGATAGGCAGAGGGGATGGTTCCTGTGCTTGGTTGCTTTACTTCAATTATCATGGAAATATTAAGGCCTTTGCTAGAATGGTGGCCTTACAGTGTTTTCGCCTTAAATCAACGAGCTTCAGACCTTCAAACCGGAGGCTGCGGAGTAAAATACTCCACAATGCTGTCGACCAGGTCAGGTATTGTATATTCTGCCGGCTGCACATCCACATGCAAGCCGAACTGTTCAGCAGTTTTTGCTGTTATGGGCCCAATGGTGGCTACGGCTACCCCGGACATAAGCTCCTGCATCTCAGCCGGGGTATTTATATCCAGAAGTTTGATAAAATTCCTTACAGTTGATGAACTGGTAAATGTCACCATATCAACACGTTTCTCCTGTAAAGCCCTGCGGAGCTCTTCTTGAAGCTGTTCACCGGCATTGCTAACAGGTAAGACATTCTGATACACAGGGGCAAGGGTGACTTCGGCACCGGCCCCGGCCAGGGCTTCCGGCAGGGTTTCCCTGGCCTTCAAGGCCCTGGGTATCAGGATGCGCTGATCCTTGACCCCTGTTTCTATGAGGGATTCAGCCAGGCCCTCACCGGTAAACTCCTGCGGCAGAAGATCAGTTCGGATGCCCCTGCCCGCAAGGGCTTCGGCAGTTACCCTACCGACAGCCGCAATTTTCGGCCCCTTGAGGTCCCTGACATCCATTCCCAGTTCAAACAAACGTTTGAAAAAATAATCAACAGCATTTATGGAGGTGAATAACAGCCAGTGATAGGTCTCTATTTCTGCCAGGGCCTGGTCCAAAATCTTATAGGATGCAACGGGTTCGAGCGCGATCGTCGGATATTCAAGACATTCCGCCCCGTAATTCTCAAGAAGTTCTATCAGTTCGCTGGCCTGGTCCCGTGTCCGGGTAACTACGACACGCTTGCTGAACAGCGGTCTTTTTTCATACCAGTTTATTGTATCCCTCAGATTGACTACCTCTCCAATGACAACAAGTGACGGGGGTTTAATATTGTTTTTTCTCACAATTTCAGCAATATTCTCAAGGTTTCCCACAACGGTTCGCTGTTCCGAAGTGGAGGCCCAGCGCACTACAGCAACCGGGGTAAGCGGATCACGCCCGTACCTGATGATCTTTTCCGTGATGGATTGCAGGTTTTTAATACCCATGTACACCACGATGGTCCCGACACCTGTGGCAAGCTTATCCCAGGCTATGTTGCTGTTCGCTTTAGTTGGGTCTTCATGGCCGGTTACAAAGGCCACAGTTGAAGTATATTGTCTGTGGGTGATCGGGATGCCGGCATAGGTTGCCGCGGCAGTGGCCGAGGTTACCCCGGGCACCACCTCAAAGGGGATACCGGCTTTCACGAGCTCTTCGATCTCCTCGCCGCCGCGTCCGAAAATAAAGGGATCGCCGCCCTTCAACCTGACCACCCTTTTCCCGGACATTGCCCTGTCAACCAGCAACTGATTTATTTCTTCCTGGGTATGGGTATGCTTGCCGCCGCCCCGTTTCCCCGCATAAATAAACTCTGCATCCTTGGGTACATACTTCAGAAGCTTCCGGCTGGCCAGATAATCGTAAATCAAGACCTCGGCCCGTTCCAGGAGCTGCTTGCCCCTGATCGTTATCAAACCAGGGTCTCCCGGCCCTGCACCTACGAGGTATACCATTGGAGCGGAACGCTTTTCTCTGGCTTGTCTCTCCGGCAGCCTGCTGCTCTTTTCAGGGATCTTTTCCTTCTGTGCTCGACTCATGCCTGGCCGTATACTTCAGCAAGAATCTCTCTGCCGCCCATATCAAGAAGCTTGTTGGCCAGCTGGGTTCCCAGTTCCTTTGCCTCTTCACCGGGCCCTGTAATTGAATCCTTCAGCACCTCCTTGCCGTCAACCGAGGCAACCAGCCCGGTAAGTTCCACCTTGCCGTTCCGCACTTCCGCAAAAGCACCTATTGGTACCTGGCAGCCTCCTTCAAGCCGATGCAGGAATGCCCTTTCTGCCGCAACCGCCACAGTTGTTCTGGCATCATTGAGAAAGGCAAGGCCTGCCAGCAGTTCCGCATCATCCTTGCGCAGCTCAATGCCAAGTGCCCCCTGCCCAACAGCAGGCAGCATTTCTTTGGCTGTAAAGTATCCTGTTGCCCTGTCACTCATGCCAAGACGGTTCAGACCTGCTGCGGCCAGTATGATTGCCTGGAACTGCCCTTCATCAAGCTTGCGCAGCCTGGTGTCGAGGTTGCCGCGCAGATCGACAATTTTAAGATCCGGACGCAAGGCGGCAAGCTGGGCCCTGCGCCGCAGGCTGCTGGTGCCAACCGTTGCTCCCTGCGGCAGCTCGGCGAGATTTTTATATCGGGCAGAGATAAAGGCATCATGGGGATTCTCCCGCAACGGGATAATACCTAAATGCAGTTCTTCCGGGAGCTCAGAGGGAACATCCTTCATGCTGTGGACAGCCAGATCAACATCCTTGCGCAGCAGGGCCTCCTCAATCTCCTTAACAAACAAGCCCTTACCACCGACCATGGCTAATGGGACATCAAGAATTTTATCTCCCTTGGTCACTATTATTTCCAACTCCACCGAAACTCCTGGGTGCTGGGCTTCGATCTGTTTTTTGACCCAAGTGGACTGGGTAGTTGCCAGAAGGCTGCCGCGGGTGCCAATCTTTATATGCTTTCTCATGCCTGAAATCCTTTTCTGGTTATTTTTCTTTCAATTGTTTCAAACTGACAGTTGAGAATTGTTTTCAGGTAACGCCTGATTAATGACATGAACTGCAGCTGGAGCTGGAGCAGCTGGAACATCCAGAACTGCTGCTTGCCCCCCCTGATGAGGAAGAATCACCACTGCTCCGATGCGCAAAAACAGACATCTGCTTTTGCAGATCTCCGCTTTGGCAATCAGGGCATTTCGGCTTGTTGCTTCCCATGACGAGTGCTTCGAATTCCTTGCCGCAAGATCGGCAGATAAAATCAAATAAAGGCATCTGTTTTCTCCCAATTCAATAAATAATTTATCATGGCCGCTCTATCACGGTTTCATCCACGTCAACCTGATTGAAATTCTGCCAGGGGCATAGACCATCCCGCAGTATATCCCTATTGGGGAACTATCGTCAAGTTTTTGCATTAAAAGAGTGTTGCTGAAAAGTCGTTCCGGCCGGGGAGACAATAATAGACCTTTATCATTTAGTAATGATTAGCAATACACTGTATGTTTTTCAGGGGTGAAAAAGGAAATAAAAATGAGCGGCCGGAAAAGATATCCGGCCGCTTATATAAAAAGTCTTAGTTAAGTTCTTTCATGATGGCCTCTGAAACTTCGGGAATGGAGGGGGTCCCGTCTACTGATATAACCTTGGGCCCTTTAAGCTGCTTGAAATAATTGACAGCGGCCATCGTACCTGTAACCTCATCGTAGTAGATATCGTGCCGCTTATCAATGGCCGTGTCATCCTGGTCATCAGGCCGTGTTTTCAGGTCACCGCCGCAAACCCGGCAAACCAGCTTGCCTGCCTTTTCAACAGGTTTGATGGCATCAAAGGCGATATGGTTGGGGTGGTTATTGTCATTGACGCAAAGACGGCGTCCCGTGATGCGCAGCTTGGCAATATCCCTGTCCAGTACTATCTCGATGACATAATCGAGATCGATCCCAGCATCTGCCAGGGCCTTGGCTAAAGTTTCGGCCTGCACCTTGTTGCGCGGAAATCCGTCCAGCAGCCATCCTTTCTTGCAGTCGTCCTCTTTGAGCCTGTCAAGGATCATGGGGATGGTTATATCATCAGGGACAAGGTCTCCCCTGTCGATAAATTCTTTGGCCTTTTTCCCGAGTTCAGTGCCACCGCCGATATTCTGCCGGAAAATTGCACCGGACTCGATATGCGGCATGTTATATTTCTTCTGGACAATGGCGCCCTGGGTGCCTTTGCCGCTTCCATTGGGTCCAAATACCAAGATGTTCATGTGCTGCTCCTTTTTCTCAATACTTTTTTAATCAAAAACTTCCCTGTCTCTAAAATACAATCTCCTGGAGGAAACCAGGAAAATGAAGCACCATTCATTTTTTTGAAAGGGCCAATATATCCCATATGAAATTTGTTGCAAATAAAATATGTTTTTTGGAGGGTTCAGGCCTGTAAAAGTATTGTTTGCAAAGTTTTTTAGAACTCAAGCGGGTAGGATTACGACTTGAGAAAAAATGAAAATTCCCAGCCGGCGGTTATCAGCTGAAAAACAAAAATTTATACATTTTTTGTCTAAAAGCCGCCGACTGATAGCTCAAATCTCATAATCACTTTAGGCACTAATTTTTTGACATCAGAACACAAAGAAGGTAATTCTTGTACCCTTGCAGAGAAAATAATTGTATAAAGCCTTCCGAAAATCATACTTTGCAGGTTTATTTTAAATAATCATTTCGAATTTCAGGAGTGTTTGTATGCAGGAAATAAAGATTGGCTTGATCGGCTTCGGCACCGTGGGCAGCGGCCTGGCACAAGTTCTTTACGAACAGCAGGCCAGGCTGGAAAAAAGAGTCGGGGCTTCCATACGCCTGACCAAAGTTGCCGACATCATGGTGAAGTCCCTGCCTGAACACATTGCACAGGACGGCAAGGTTATACTTACCAAGGATGCCAACGACATATTTACCGACCCGGAAATCAGTATTGTAGCTGAGCTGATCGGTGGTATAGAGCCGGCCAGATCTTTTATATTAAAGGCAATCGGGCATGGAAAGCATGTCGTGACCGCCAACAAGGCTCTCCTCTCCCTGCATGGGCAAGAAATATTCGAGGCTGCAGCCAGAAAGGGGGTCGAGGTCGGGTTTGAGGCCAGTGTCGGTGGCGGCATCCCTGTGATCAAGTCACTCAAGGAAGGGTTGGTCGGGAACAAAATCCTTTCCATCATGGGCATCATGAACGGTACGGCAAACTACATCCTGACCCAGATGACTGACCACGCGGCCCCATTCGAAGAAGTACTCAAGGATGCCCAGAAAAAAGGATTTGCCGAGGCGGACCCAACCTATGATATTGAAGGTATTGACACGGCCCACAAACTGGTCATCCTCATGACCATTGCATATGGCACTCACATACATCTTGACCAGGTCACCACTGAAGGTATCTCCCGCATCCAGCCTGTTGATATTGATTTTGCCCGGGAGTTCGGTTACCGCATTAAGCTCCTGGCCATCAGCCGCAATCATGGCGATCATGTCGAGGCCCGGGTGCATCCCACAATGGTCCCTGAAGAGCACCTTCTGGCAAATATCAATGGCGCCTACAATGCCATCCAATTCATAGGAGACATGGTCGGCAACGTTGTGCTGTACGGGCTCGGTGCCGGCATGATGCCGACCGGCAGCGCTGTTGTGGCGGATGTCGTAGATATTGCAAGAGATATCCTGACTGACGCTGTGCAGCGGGTCCCGTCCCTTTCCTACCTTCCTGAACATTTTAGAACCCGCAGGATTACGCCCCTGGAAGATCTGAGGTGTCCCTATTATTTCAGGATGACCGCCCTGGATAAGCCTGGGGTCCTTTCAACGATAGCAGGTATTCTTGGCAACCATGGCATCAGTATCGAATCGGTTATCCAGAAAGGCAGGGGGCACAAGGAATCCGTGCCCCTTGTCATCCTGACCCATGAAGCCGGCGAGGCAGCAGTCCAGCAGGCTGTTGCTGAAATCGACGCACTGGATATTGTGACTGACAAAACAGTGAAGATAAGGATTTTGACCAATAACGGGGAAGAAGGGTAAAAGAAGGGCCCAGGGTGTCAATTTTAAACACCGTGCAGCTGCCTCAAGGCAATAAATTAAAACTTGCTGTATAGTAATGCTTACAGTTTAACAATCTTATTACTGTACATTATAAATCCTTATTAAAACCATCTCCTTGTGGCATAAATTAACATTAATGAATTGAAGAAATTGATGAGCAAAGTTTATGGAAAAATCATTTTCCCTTGAAACTCTGGCTCCTTGAACCCTTAACGTAAGCATTTCCAATGAAGTACATCATACTTGTCGGTGACGGCATGGGTGATCTGCCCCTGCCGGAGCTGGAATACAGGACTCCCCTGGAAACCGCAAATACCCCGGCCATGGATAGCCTCAGCCGGAACGGCGAACTGTTCAGGCTGCAAACCATACCACCAGGTATGCAACCGGGCAGCGATATCGCCAACCTGTCTCTCCTCGGTTATCAACCGCAAGATTTCTATACCGGCCGCGCCCCGCTCGAGGCTGCCAGCATGGGTATCGAACTGGCCGAGGGCGAGACTGCATACCGCTGTAACCTGGTGAGCCTGGAAAAGAACGGCCCCGAATCACTGGTGATGGTTGATTTCAGTGCCGGCCATATCCCTACAGCTGAATCAAGCATTTTAATCAATGGTCTGCAGGAGGAATTGGGATCCGACCTCTTCCATTTTTATCCAGGCATCGGCTACCGGCATCTGCTGATATCTAAAAATAATCTGCCGGGTCTTATAACTGTCCCTCCCCATGACTACATAGGCAAAAATGTTGCAGAGTACTGGAAACGGTACCTGCAATACCCTGAGTTGCAGCGCATGCTGGAATCAGCATGCAGGCTCCTCGAAAATCATCATGTCAATAAGCAGCGCTTACAAAAAGGCCAGCTTGCCGCCAATTCCATCTGGCTGTGGGGAGAAGGCAAGGCCCCGACCATGCCAACCATTGAGGCGCAGTTCGGCCTGAAAGGCAGCCTTATTTCTGCAGTTGACCTGCTTAAAGGCATCGGGGTATACGGCGGCCTCGATATTATCAGTGTCGAGGGTGCCACTGGTTATCTTGATACAAACTATGCAGGCAAGGCAGCTGCAGCACTTGAAGCACTGGTCCGCCAGGACTTTGTCTTTGTCCACGTGGAAGCGCCTGACGAGGCAGGCCATAAGGGCAGCATACCTGAGAAGATCCAGGCCATTGAGGATTTTGACGCAAAGATAGTAAAACCCATCTTCGCAGGCTTGCAGTCCATGGAGAAAAACCCGGATTTTCGCCTTGTGGTCTGTATGGATCACTTAACTCCCATCAGTATCAGGACCCACTCGGATCAACCGGTACCCGTACTGCTTTATGATTCCCGGCAACAGGGAATAAAAAGTGGGCTTCCCTACTCAGAGAAAAACGCTGAGAAGAGTGGCATCCTGCTATCAAGCGGTCGGGATTTTTTCAATAAACTGCTGCAAAGAGATAAAGAAAGGCCATGAACCTGTCCATGCCTGAACCAGTGCATACTATCAGCTACCGGGTGCTCTATGGAGATACCGACGCTGCAGGGGTGGTTTACTATGCCAATTACCTGCGTTTTTTTGAAAAGGGTAGGACCGAATATATGAGGGACCTTGTGGTGACCTACCATGAGATAGAAAGCCTGGGTTTGCTGCTGCCTGTTATTGAGTGCTATTCCAGATATAAGGCACCCGCAGCATACGATGACCTGCTCTCCATAGAGACCTCTCTGGCGGAATTAAAAAATATTTCCTGCCGTTTTAATTACCGCATCTACAGAAATGACTGCAATGAGTCCAAAACTTTCCTGGCCAAGGGGTATACCGTTCATGCCTCAGTTAACCGTGAAGGCAGACTGACTCGACTTCCAGACCAGCTTTTAGATAAGCTGAGCAAAATAGTCTCTGTTACAAGATAATCATTCAACAGGCCTCTTGACTTTTCTGGCAATTCCTGTAGTATGTTGCGCTCACATGACGCGGGGTGGAGCAGTCCGGTAGCTCGTCGGGCTCATAACCCGAAGGTCGGAGGTTCAAATCCTCCCCCCGCTACCAAAGAAATAAAAGGGTTACAGACTAAAACACTGTAACCTTTTTTCTTTTTATACCCTATTTCTACCCGGACAATTAAATTTCGTTAAATAAATTTCTACCTCAAAAAGAATAAAAAAAACCCTCAGAATTACCTGAAGGGGGAGGACACACCACTGCATTTTTCAGTTATTAAAGGATTGTGCTCCAGTGTACCTAAGCCATGGCAACTTCTGGAGGCCCCGGGGCCTCACGGCATCCCGGACACTGGAGCAGGTTGAATTTGTGGGTAATTGTTAATCTGCCTTAAATATATAAAAACTATTTTAGTATATATCAATCGCCCGTCAGTAGTATTTCTGGGAGTATTCTTGTTTGTCAGGAGGGAGGGAAATCCAGTCCTTTAGTAGTATCTATTCACTGTGGCTAACTGTTCTATTAACACTCAGCCCCCAGAATGGAAAAGCTCAACATGTGCAGGGGACATCTTGACTATTCAATTAGACTGTTTTGTTAAGTATAAATAGAAGAAATTGAAAATATAGATATTCAAGAATTGTAACGATCGTAATTAATATTTGAGATGTAATTTTAAGATTGAACTTCCTTCTTCATCTCCTCAAATTCTTCTTTGCTTATTTCGCCAGCAGCATATCTTTTCTTTAAAATATCTAAAGCGCTTTCAGATTGATGCTCACCTTTGAATAATTTTCTTAAAACAAATAGTATAATAAAAATTAAACAAATCCAGAAAATGATCATTATAAAGCCTCCACCCCAGAAAGGGCCATGCCCCCAGTCCCAGTAATAACCATGCATTTTTATGTACCAGAGTTTATTTTTTTAAGTTTGAGTAAAGCTTGGGATGCTCTTTTTTGCACAGTCATTGCAAATATCATGGGTAAAGTCGAGATCCAAGTGACTCTTCATATAAGCTTCAATCTTCTGCCAGTATCCTTCATCATTCCTGATTCTTTTACACCAAGCACAAATAGGAAGCATTCCGCTCAATGTCTTCACTTCTGCTAGTGATTTTTGCAAGTTTTTTATTAATTCCTCCCTGGCCAGCTTTTCAGCTTTAATTGTTCCGTAATAGAAACCTATAATTCCATTAAATAGTGTAAAGGAAAGGCCCCAGGGCAGCATAGCAGGGGAAAGGACTGTAGGATAACTCCCATGATACCAACCGTATTCAACATATTGGGTAAGGTATGTTTGGCAGTCATCAGAGATGCAAACAACATGACCAGGGGATGAAAGATAGAATACCCTGTAATGGCACCAGCGAGGCTGTATTGCAGAAGTATTTTTCGCTTTTTATCCATGACTACTTTAAAATGCATTTATTGTGCTGTGCAAAAGAAAAGAAAAGCGCCCTCCAATCGCTGGAAGGCGCTTTTCTGTAAAGAAGTTGCAGGAGGGGAGTAGAGTATCTAATGCCACATATTACCAACCCATCATGTGACCACCGCGACCCCAACCTGAGCCTCTCATCATGCCTGGGCCATGACTGTAAGCAAAACGATTATCAATTCCAGCTGCTTCTGCCTTACTTTCAAGGTCTGCTTCCAGATCATATAATTCGCCGGTTAATTTAGCTACTTTTGTCTCATCAGGATTATCCCTGCTTATCAGGGCGTTTAATTCACTTCTCTTGACCACAATTTCCTTGCGGATTGCCTTGGTATCATCCTTGAATTTCTCGATTGCAGCCTGGTCCTCTGCAGTGTATTCACGGCTTTCATTGTAGTCGTTGCCGCAGGAGCCAGGTCCGTAATTGTTTTCGTTGTAATATCTGCCGCCATGGGCGGAAGCTGCTTGAACTCCTGCAAACGTCAATGCAGCGATTAGCGCTGCTGCTGTTATTGTTTTTTTCATTTTTAAATACTAATTGCTCCGTATAAGTTTTTTTATGCTTAAAATTGTTATCAATCCCTGCCAATATTGGCGGCTAGCCTTTTAATTAATAGATATCAAAAGCCGTGCCAGATAAAGATTTCAGACTCGAATACTTTTTAAATTCAATTATATCAAGGTGATGAAAAACAGATTAAAGCGATATTCTTGCAGAGATGTTGTATCAGAATGTATCGTTCTTACCCATTTGTTATGCTGAGGTAGGGAATATTCTTCATTATTATTACTCAATGGAAAACAGTCCATCTTTCTTGCCACAACAGAAACTTTTTAGCGTTTATTTCCTGATTAGCACTGGGCTGGCAATGTTGACAGTATTATAGAATGTGCCAATCCTCTCTTGTTAAACCTTTGAGAAACTTCTCAACAAGATCAAGTAAATCTTTCTCAGCTGCATACTCAATGTGTTGTTTGAGCCGAATCATTTTATCAAGACTTGTGGTATTTTCCCATTGATCAAGTATAAGAGGCAGCGGAACACTCCAGCCGTTATCTACACGATATTTGTCCGGCAACATTTCCCATAATTCATGCCATTTGTTTGGTTGTGGACAAATACGACCTTCCTCGCAGACATACTGCAATAAACTTTTTAATTGATCAATGCTCAACATCAATACCTCCAAATCGTTTTTGCAAATATTGCATGTTGCATCCCAAGATTTGCAGCCCATAATGTGCAAAAAAAGAACCATTACAACTGGCAAAAGAACAACCATATAATATAATTATATTTTTTTACTGATTCAGGATAGTCAGATCAATTATCAGGTGTAACTTCAAGTTACATTTTTCTAGTATTATTTAAGGAGTGGCGGTCAATATTGCTTGCCAACATATTGAGTTTTTGCAGACTAAATCTTACTCAATATATCCAGTGGCAATGCTGACTAAGCTATTAATTAAGCTCAAGTTAGTTATACTTATT
>Ga0209742_10000203_pt1 | contig 34081 bp, 20 predicted proteins | sample DeeMarSeWOR38_10_FD_187462 | JGI IMG/M metagenome (GOLD analysis project Ga0209742, IMG submission 187462) | Marine sediment microbial communities from White Oak River estuary, North Carolina - WOR-3-8_10 (SPAdes) (version 2) | ecosystem: Environmental > Aquatic > Marine > Intertidal zone >...
AAAAGTGTCGCGGTGAGCTAGGTAGATGGTCGAAAGTCTCCGGGAAATTGTCATCGCGAGCGAGCAATAGCGAGCGTGGCGATCTCCCTTAAAGGATCCTTTATATGAGTTTATGGGGATTGCTTAAGTGTGCTTAGCACCCCTTGTCCAGCAAAAGAATCTGGAGTAAACCAGTGACACCCAGGATAAAAGTGTCGCGGTGAGCTAGGTAGATGGTCGAAAGTCTCCGGGAAATTGTCATCGCGAGCGAGCAATAGCGAGCGTGGCGATCTCCCTCACAGGATCATTTATATGAGTTTATGGGGATTGCCTCGGAGCAAAGAGGATCCCTTGCTAATGACATTATCTGTCTAGTTATTTTATGACCGTTTACTTGGTTTTTTGATATTTGTGATGATTTTTCAAGCTTTCCCAATAACATGTTAATTGATCGCGTCAAGCAGATAAAACCCGCAAATCTCCTGATACCTGTAGTCCTGGTTTGTGTGTTAGTCGGATCTTACCTTGGGCTAAAGCAGGTAACCAATCCTTATTTGCATATCAGTGTGGCTTTCAGTGAAGTAATGCGTTATCAAGATCAGGTTACATTCTTTGAAGAAGGCGCTTTCAGTAGTCAGAGGTATACCCCTGGTAGAGCATTATGGATGGTTACAGTCGGGAAGATCCTCGGTCTTGATAATCAGGTCACCTTGCAGTTCTTGCCAATTGGTTCCATCATATTGTCAATCGTTTATTTTGCCTTTTTCAAGAAGATATTAGGATCATACCTTCTTGCCGCACTGATGACGCTTCATCAAATGCTTAATCCTTCCCAATTAGGTGGAGTGTATAGTGTCTTTGCCTATGCCTTTGGCACCGCATTGTATCTGGGATTTGTCCTGCTCTTTTTGCGTTTCCAGGAGAAGGCAAATATTCGTGACCTTCTTCTGATCTTTGCCATTGTAATCGCAACCAACGCCATCCATTATGCTTTTACAATCTGGATTCTCATCACTGCCTTGCTGATGACGATCTGGGGTTGGGTTGCCAGGCGTTGGATGAATGCTGATCGACTTGCCTGGACCCCAGTTCTCACGATAAATCTTGTCTTATTTATTGTCGTCATCTTTTTAACATTCAATGATGTCTTTTATGATTCCTATCTCCCGTATGTTGGAGATATCGAGGTTTTGGGAGGGGGGTGGGCTACTTTTTTTAACCGCCTTCCTTGGGTTGGTCTCGGTGCCGGAGAAGCCGATTATGAATTTGGATACCAGCGCAACCAGTTGGTTAGTGCCTTAAGTACAACCCATCTTTTGTTTATCATCTTACCTGTTGCTGTCGGAATGCTCTTTACGTTAATTTCCTTTCGACGCAAATCCTCGATCGAAAGGGACAGTAATTTCTACGCAACACAGGCCATGGTTTGGGTGCTGGTTCTTACTGGTGTGATTGACCTGGTGATCTACAGCCTTCGGGGCAATATCGGGCTCAAATTCTTTGTTCTTATCTTCCCTGTGGCGACCATCTGGTTCCTTAATCAGCTGGGTGGGCGCCGTCTTGCCCTTTTTGGAGCATCAATTCTTTTAATCCTATCTTTGACAAGACTGGCCGTGGAATCTTCCCAGGGGTCTATCGGTGTAAGACCCATATCCTACAGTCAAACTGATACCTTTACTTCCTGGTACTTCGAGAACACTGCTGATCCAAACGCGCACATTTACTCTGATTTAAATTCCTATGGCAAGCTTCTTGTCAGGGGATCCTCTTATCATCTTCCCGGCTACTACCTCCCTGAATTGAGAGTTATAGATCCAGAAATTTATGATTGGATTTTAGGTAAAGAGATTCCCGGTGAAAATGTTTTAGCGCAGCTAAAGAAATCCTCCTACATTATCTTGGATGTATATTCTGACACACCTCTCAGGACTCCGTTCTGGCGCGAACTACAGCCATTAGCCTGGCATCGTCAGAGCGTAAATACCAATTCGGCTTCTGTGAAGCTTTATGATGATGGCATGATCTGGATATTCCAACCCTGACAGGTTTGAATTCCAATTGCTCGAATAAAGGTATTGATGAATAAGAAAAAATTTGACGTGATTGTCATATTCGGATTATCCATACTATTCTTGATTTTCTATATGTATTTCCCAGGGAGTTTGTTGAATACCTTGCTTGGTTTGCCCTTTATCCTTATCTTTCCAGGGTATGCGTTAGTATCAGCAGTCTATCGAACTGAGCATAACCTTGCTTTACCCCAAAGATTGGCGCTTAGCTGTGTGATCAGTCTGACAATCGTCACGATACTTGCCATTGGGCTTAACGCCATTGGCTACCTTAGCACCACCAGCCAAATCCTAGGGATTGAATTAATAATCATCGTGAGTTGTATCGTCGTTTTATATCGTCGGTTCCACAGGAACAAGGGCTCTCAGTTTGCCAAGGAACTGGGAGGCTACAAGGTTTACCAGCAATTTAATTCAATATGGGTTGCAATTGTTTTGGTCGTAGTTTTCATCATTTTCGGCATCATTATTAATTTGATCATGGAAGGGCAGGCGCCCACGAATACGACCGCTTTTTATCTCCTCGGAGCGGGTGGCAAGGCTGGGAATTACCCCGCCCAAGTAAATTTAGGGAGTCCCTTTCCAATCACCATTGGCATCATAAATAACGAAAACGAGCCCATTACCTACCATGTAGATCTGCAGATCGATCAACGCGATCCAGAATCCTTGGCAACCGTGGTTCTCAACCCAGGTGAGAAATGGGAGCAATCATTTGATCTGCTGATAGAGCAGGCGAACGGCTCAGAAGCGCTAGTTGGTTTTTACCTTCATAAGGGCTCTGCAGGTGAGGTTTACAGGTCGCTCCATTTCTGGGTTCAGATCGTTGAAAATGATTTGGTGAGTCATCTCAAAAAAATCATGCATTCACTCCTCTGACAAACGATATCAGGATTATTTTCATTGGTGCTGGTAAACTTCCTGGTTTCAACGAACTATCAAATACTTTTATTACGTCAGTTTTGGGGGGAATAAAAACGCGAGGGATTGTCTTTCCTAACAGCGGAGCTGTGAGGAATCCAGTGAAAAGATAGCCTCTAAAGTCCTTAATTTATAGGGAATTCTCGTCTCCCAATCTTTCGACAGTACCATGAAAAACATTCTCCTTATCACCATTGATTCATTGAGACCTGATCATATCCATCACTTGGGCTACTCGCGGCACACCACTCCCAACTTAGACCAGCTTGCTCGTGATGGCATCACATTTCAAAATGCGATCTCAAATGGTCCCAGCACCAGGTTTGCTTTCGTCTCAATCCTTGCCTCTGACTATTCCTTCATCCAGCCAGGGCTTGGTCTTTCAAGCGCCATCGAAACCACCCTTGCCGAAACCTTAGCGTCTTCAGGTTACGCCACGGCTGCTTTTCATACTGTCGGTTGGCTGTCCCATGTCTATGGATATGATCGAGGCTTCTCCGCATATTTTGATGAAACAAAATGGGGCCCTCTTGAAGGTCAGTTTAAATATCTTGTCAGAAAAACTCTCGGACGATGGCTTCCCCCAATGAGCAACATAATCTCATCTATTCGCAAGTTGCTTTCATTTGCTGGTCAATCGGGTCATCGCCTGGCCTTCTCGTACAGGCCCGCCCCAGAAATAAATTCAAGGGCCATTTCATGGATTCAAGCTCAACGACAACCGTGCTTTGTCTGGTTGCATTATATGGATGCTCACCTTCCATACTGGCCTAGAAATGAGCATTTGGTAGAGTTTCGCGGATCGGCTGTATCTGTCGAGCAGGCCATTTCTGTATGCGAGCAAGCACATCGTAATTTTTCGTCGCTCACTGGCGAGCAGCGCAAACTGCTTATCGATTTATATGATGCCGAAATTAAATATGTAGACCAATCGATAGCTGACCTGATTCAAGAACTTGATGACTGGCTGATTGTTATCACCGCCGATCATGGTGAAGAGTTCGGTGAACATGGTGGTTTTCACCAGCATTCGGTCTTCGATGAGATGCTCCGGGTGCCATTAATTATTCGGCCTCCAGATCATTCCGGAGGTCTGAGCATTCCCTCCCAGGTCTCATTGATTGACATCGCACCGACGGTACTTGACCTGTTAGATCTCCCGCCCGTGGCTGGCTTCTGCGGTGAAAGCCTTGTTCCATATTTTGATGGCAGGGTACAAGAAGATCGTTGCGTCTTATCTGGCTACATTGATCAGGCTGGCAGAGTCATCGCTTGCCGGGATGGAAAGTGGAAGTTGATAGTCAGTGAATCGCATACAAATAGATTATTTGATCTTAAATCAGATCCGTTAGAAAAGAATAATATGATCCACAAATATCCCGATATTGCAGAAAAACTCGAAAAGTTCATCCGTGACATCACATCAGAACCGCTTGAAAAGTCCGCCAATTTCGGGGATCAATCCGGCCTCACTGAAACTTCAAAGGAGAGACTCCGCGATTTGGGTTATCTGGATTTTTAGTATCTGGGAAATTCTATATTTAGTCAGACCCGGATAAAGGAAAAACGCCAGATAGCGTCATTGTTTACTCTCGCAGAGTCTGCGAGGCCGAACAGCGCAGCTGTGAGGAATCTCTGGAAAGATAGCCTTCCAATTCCTTCATTTTTGGAGATTCCTTGACCCCCGATCTGCCATTTATTCATCTTAGTCCCCTTTAACTCACTACGATGTCAAGTCTTTCCAATTTGCGCGAATCTGGATCAATCCTTGGATTGGTCGATTTCATCTTGCGCAGCGAACCCATCTGGGTTCCCTTGATCTTGCCCCTCTTTTTCCATCCCAGTTTCGACCCCTCTTTCATTAATCTCGCTGTCATCGGATTATCACTGGGATTATTTCCTTGGGTGCTGCGCCGTTGGCGTTTGGGCTACTTCTCTCGACGCTCACCACTCGATCTTCCAATTTCCCTTTTTCTCATTAGCGCGGTGATCGGGATATTCATTGCTCAACTCCCCGAATTTGCGCTGGCTCGTTTCTCGGTCCTGGTTGGTAGTCTGATTTTTTACTACCTGATGATTAACAACGCCAGAGATCCTTATCTCCGCATCTATCTGGTTCTTTTGGTATTCTTTGGGCTGGTTGTCACTCTTCTTCTCCTCACCCAGTTATCTCGTTTTACCATCTATCCTTGGGGAAATAAAATGCTGGTGGCGTTGCAGCCCGGTTTCGATTGGCTGCTTGCTTTACCAAAAATCCAGTTCGAGAATGTTTTATTCTGGAAGATCAACCGCAATTCGCTTGCCGGACTCAGCATGGTCATCTTGCCCCTGACCTGGCCTATTCTTCATCTGCGTCCACGCTGGTTGGCCCGTGGTTTTTTTGCCATAACCTCGTTCTTGTTAATTTCCGTTTTGTTCTTTAGTGCCGGAGTCAGTGCCGTATTTTCTCTTTGCGCTGGACTGTTCGCGATCATGCTGCTCAGTGGTAAATATCTTGGCGCGCTTAGCATGGCCGGTTTGCTCCTGCTCTTCCCAATCACCATGCTGATTTTATTTCCAGGAAGCGTTCTACTCAGCTATCTGCTCGCTAACATCTCCATCCGGCTTGATATTTGGCACAGTGCTCTTAATCTGATCCGGGATTTCCCTCTCACCGGGGTAGGTTTGGGGATGGAGAATTGGCGCCTTGCATTACCATCCTATGCAGTGCCAAAGTTATCTGCCATTTATGCTGATCAGGCTGGTCGCATCCATATGCATGCGCATAGTTATTATCTTCAGACTTGGGTCGAGCAAGGAATTCTTGGATTTATCGCTCTTGTTGCCCTTGTCGCAGTTGCTTTCTGGCTGGGAGCTGCTTATTTAAAAAGCACTGTTGGATTTCGGCGGATGATCGTCTTCGCTGCTTTTTGGAGTTTCGCTGCCTTATCGATCCATAACCTGGTTGATGCTGGTCCGGCTTCACCAGCTGTTTTTGGCTTTTGGGCTGTGTTGGGTTTAATGATCGCAGCTGGGCAAGGCACCCAACACCATCCTGGTCGTGGTGCGAAAGAACTGCTGATCAAGAAGCTGAAGAATTCAAGCGGGGACTCCGCCACCCATTTAGAATAACATTCTTCTACATCTACACAGGAGATTTTCGTTGCCCTCGCTGTATTATTCTTGTTGACATTAGCTTGTCAGTCTCCTATTTCTTCCTATTCCACCTTGAACTTGATTTCTTCGTTTGATTCAACTCTCTGATAAACTGTCATCCAGGTGAAATGAAGATAAGCAGATGCACTTAATCCTCCCATCCAATGCCAATCTGAGATAATCTTTCAGGATCAAAGACAAAAGGTAAAAGGCTGTGTCCTTTGATAGGACGCAGCCTTTTTGATCCACAGGCTTTTTCAATTCAGGACATTGATGATTTCAAAAACAACGATCACAAAAAACGCCATCAACAATGGATAGATGCCCATGTTAAGTGCGCGACTCATCCGTTGTAATCGGCTGTCTGCGGTCACGCTTATGAGTTCTTTCAGGACCAGTAAACTGATTAAGACTAAAACACCGATCGTCGCTAGTGTGCTTGCTAAGGGACTGCTCGTCAGTATGGACACGTTTGAAAATGTTACGTCGATAGGATCGAAATTCCCAATCTGCGCAAATAAAACAACACCGTCATAAATATTATATTGCAAATGTATCGCGTGTCAATTTACTCGCCCTTTTAATAATCAAGGTCTGAGTGAATGAAATAAGTCAATCCTGGGGATCATCAATAACAGATATGAAAATGCGACCATTTTCATTCACAATTTATTTGTTGTGGTTTGTCATTTGAGCAATGGGTTTCAATTTTGCTCTTTCCGATGTAATCTCTCGGACGTGTTGTCTTATTCAAATCCTTCTCGAAATCAATTCAATTTGGAAATCTTGGCATACTGCTAATGTATTCATCCTTCTTTCTGACTAGTTTCATCCTCTCTTACCAGCCTCATCACTTCATCAATCGTAACCAAGTTCATATCCCCACTGATTGAATGCTTCAGGCATGAAGCTGCAATCGCAAACTCCAGGGTATCCTTTTCTTCCATACCCGTAGAAATTCCATAGATCAATCCTGCAGCAAATGCATCACCTGAACCAACACGATCGACAATATTAGAAATGTCATACCGTTTGCCAACCATGAAATCGCTTCCATTGTACAAACATGCAGACCATTTGTGATGATTGGCATCAAAGATCTGGCGCATAGTTAAAGCCTGAACTTTCAAATTAGGGAAATTTGCGAACATTTTATTTGCGAGAGTTTCATAGTCATCAACATGCAGCGCACCGTGTAATCCATCTGTTTCCCAACCGTCATTATCGAGTGATATTCCCAATGCTCGCTGGCAATTCTCAACATTCCCAATACCGATATCCACATAATTCACCAACTGACGCATAACTTCCGGTGCTGATTTCCCATAACTCCAAAGTTTACTGCGGTAGTTATAATCACAAGAGACAGTTAATCCAATTTCATGCGCTGCCTTGACGGCTGTCAGTGATAATTCGGCAGCAGATTCGCTGATCGCTGGCGTGATTCCAGTGATGTGGAACCAATCTGCCCCCTCGAATATCTGCTTCCAATCAAATACATCCTGTACAGCTGCAGCTATAGAAGAGTTTGATCGGTCATAAATGACATTCAGCGGTCTTTGATTGGCGCCAGATTCGAGGTAATAAATCCCCATCCGATTTCCCCCACGGTGAATAAATCGAGTATCCACTCCTTTTCCCATTAGGAATTGGATGCAGGCATCGCCAATAGCGTTATTTGGCAGCGCGGTCACAAATGAAGTATCTACTCCAAATAGAGCCAGAGATGAAGCAACATTAGCCTCCGCTCCCCCAAAAGTGGCTTCAAGGGTGTCGGTTTGCAGCAAGCGGGTAGCCCCCGGTGACTTTAATCTCAGCATTATCTCCCCAAATGTGACTACTCTTGTGCTCATTTTTCAGGACCTCACTTCAGCTACCAATTTCATCGCTTCCTTAATAAGCAGCGTGATTGCATTGAACTGGCCAGCATTGATCAACTCTTTTTTAACCATCCAGCTGCCACCACACGCCAGAACTTGAGGTAGCACTAAGTAATCCTTCAAGTTATCCGCATTGATCCCTCCGGTGGGGAGGAAGCGCACGTGCTGGTAAGGTTCGCTGATCGCTTTCAATGTCCTCACCCCACCGAGTGCTTCAGCTGGAAAGAATTTACAAATTGAGAGATTTTTCTTGAGCGCCAAGTTTATCTCTGTTGGCGTAGCGATACCGGGTATGATTGGAACATTCTGGCCAATACAGTATTCGACGATCTCTTCATCAAAGCCAGGTGTGATGATAAATTTTACTCCTGCCTGAATTGCCTTATCTGCTTGTTCAACCGAAAGTACGCTGCCTGCCCCAACCAGGAATTCTGGATGAGCCTTTACCATACTCTGAATCGCTGTTTCCGCAGCTTTACTGCGAAAGGTGATTTCAGCGCATGGTAAACCTCCTTCATGGAGAGCATCACCAAGTTCCAATGTTTGGGCTGCATTCTCAATAGTGATAACCGGAATAACGCCAAATGCATACATCTGGTCTGACACATTTGTCGTTATCATTGTCACCTTCCACTTGTCAAGATTAAATTATAGGCTGTCGATTAATTAAATCTAAATGATCTGGGTAATCAATAAGCGCACTGATTTGATATTTGCGTAGTATAGAAGATGACCATTGATCAATAAAGTCTGTACTTCTGGACCCAACTTTCGTTTTAGCAAAATTGACTCATCGATTTGGATGTTTATTGAAATACGAGCCCCCAAGATATCAATCATGAGTGCCTCGGAAAGGATATTAAATTTCTTACCTGATGCCAAGACATTTGGTTTGATCTCATCTGTAAAATTATTATTGGTGAATCCTTGTAGACTCACGTACAACCAATTCCGCTTCAAGCCTGGGGATAGAAACTGTTTCACCTTTTAAACGAGCCAGTATAACCTTTGCCGCTTCTTGACCGAGTTCTACTGCCGGCTGCCGAACAGTGGTCAAAGGCGGGATCATGAAAGATGCAGCGGGTTCATCGTCGAAACCTATAAGCGATAAATCCTCCGGAACCCGAATCCCTCTCCGGTATAAACTAAGCCTGGTTCCATAAGCCATCTGGTCATTTGCTGCGAAAATGGCGCTAAATGAGATTCCCCGTGAAAGCAAGGTTTCCACAGCCAGGACTCCCGATTGACGCCTGAAATCTCCTTCCACAATCAACCCCTGAATGATATCTACTCCCGCCTCCTCAAGAGCCATCTCATAGCCCTGCTGTCGAGCCGCAGCATCAGGATGATCGGCACGGCCGCTAATATGGGCAATGCGCTTGTGACCAAGTTCAAGGAGATATTTTGTTGCCTTGAAAGACGCTGTTATATTATCTATATAAATACAATGGTCTTCAAAATCAGGCACTTCCCGGGCGACTATTATGAGGGGAATCTGTGTGGAAAGTTGACTCAGCTCATTCGGTGTCATGAACCCACCGATGATGATAAGTCCATCAATTTGTCTCTGCACCATCGCCATGATCGCTTCGTACTCGATTTCAGGCTCCCATTGCCCATCCGCAAATATGGGGAAATAGTCAGTGCCATAAAGGCCTTGTACAACGCCTTGCATAATCGCATCATAAAAAGGGCTGCCGAAGTTTTGGGTTATAACTCCAATTGCCATAGATTGACCACTGGCCAAACCGCGGGCGAAAACATTGGGTTGATAATCTAGTTGGGCAACAGCAGCCAGAACTGCCTCGCGTTTTGAATCGGATACTTTTACATTACCCCGCAGAACTCTTGAGACAGTGCTGATAGACACATTCGCTTCGCGAGCAATGTCATCGATAGTAACAGCGTCTTTTCTTAACATAGTGGGTAAGACCTCGTCAAATATCTGAAACCGCTTTCATAATTATACATCCATTTCAACACTTTAATCAATTATTTATGGAAAAAGTGACCTAAATCATGCTTTTATTGATGACATTCATATTGACATACACGATAAAATATGATATTATGAAAACGCTTTCATGATATAGGTTCTTTAGCACAGAATATGCGAGTGTTCACATTCAGCGATCGCTCAATAGTCTCAAGATAGATAAAGCAGAATGATCCAAAACAAGATTGTGCTTGTTTGCAGCCAACATTTCATCTTTTGATGATAGGTCAAGCTGAGCGTGATAGGTTTCTATAATTAATATTTGTCCTTCATTTAGATTAATTCTGGATGATAATTTTCTAACTTTCCCCAAAATAATGATTTCTGAGAATATACTCCTGGCGACATAGGATGAGGGTTAAATACATCCTTGCATTAGCCAAAATATTGGCGAATTTCTGGAGGTGTAAATGGATTGAATTTCCCAATTATAGATTACATTAAGATAGAAGAAACACTAATAAGAAACATTTAGAAAACCTTTTTGGAGGAGATTAAGAATGAACAAAACTCGTTGGTTAATCGTAACCATATTTGTAGTATTTGGCTTGCTCCTTGTAGCTTGCGCAAGTGGGACGGCTACTGAAGCACCCCCAGCTGAACAACCGCCAGCAGAACAACCACCCGCGGAAGAGCCTCCGGCAGAAGAACCGCCAGCGGAAGAACCGCCAGCAGAAGATATGGAAGCGGTGACGCTGCGCGTCCTCACCTGGCAGAATCCTCCTACGGTGGAATTCGTGGAGGCTTTCAACGAAAAGTTCGAGGCTGCCCATCCCAATATCACCGTGGATTATTCGGTTGTAAACGCCAATGACATACAAACGGTAACCCAGACTCGCCTGACTGCCAATGATATTGATGTTATCGCCATGTTCGGCTTTGCCAATGCCGCCCAGCCCTTCATGTCTGAGGTCGAGCCACAAGCCTGGCAACAACTCGTCCAGGCTGGTCTCTTGATGGACCTGACCGGTCAGCCATTTGTTGACAATTACGACGAAGCAACAATCAGGGATGCCGGAACAGTCGACGGCAAGGTGTACCAGGTCAATCTCGGTCGTGTTTCTTACAGCGGCACCTACTACAATAAAGACCTCTTTGCAGAGTATGGCGTTGAAGTCCCCACGACATGGGACGAATTGGTCGCCGCCTGCGAGACCTTCAAGGAAAATGATATTGAATGCATGACGAACGGTGGGGCCGATGGCTGGCCCATTTTCGTCGGCGCTTACGGGCTGCTCGGGGCCTTGTACCCTGATCAGGCAGCTATGGTCGAAGGACTTTGGACTGGAGAGCTTAAGTGGGACGACCCAGAGACCCTGGAATTGTGGGAGAAATATCAGGTCTATGCCCAGGAAATGCTCGAGCCGGGCACCAGCGGCATCGCCGGTGATGCGGCTCCTGGCCGCTTCGCCTCTGGCGCAGTAGCCATGTTCCCCAACGGTGTCTGGTACGCTGGGGCGATTGAAGACTCCGAACCGGATTTCGAATGGGGCTACATCCCCTTCCCAGGCAGTGATAATGCCGAAGACAACCAGTATCTCTTTGGCAAATACGATATGGGTTGGGCGATTGCCGCCAACACACCCAATGAAGAAGCGGCGCTGCTCTACCTGTCAGAATTCTCCGAGCCGGATAACTACCAGGAGTTTGTCAATGCGGTTGGGTTCATACCCACCCAGCCGGGTGCGACCCTCGATACGCAGGTAGGTCAGGAAGTTGCTCCCTATCTCGAGAACTTCCTTGTTGGTTTTGAGCAGTTCTGGTCCGCTCCTAAGGGGGCAGGCCAATGGGCCAACGGCTCCCAAGGGGCTGCGTGGTTCCAACCCTTCGGCGAATGGGATGATGCTGCTGCTCTAGCACAGCAGTCCCAAGCGGATCTCCAGGCTGGACTCGATACCCTTGAGTAAGTAAAATCTAGTTTTCGTGTAGGCTTCTCGTCCCTAATGGGCGAGAAGTCTACCTCTCTAATTTCTTGGAGGGTAGCTGCGATGACTCAATATCTTTTTGGCACAAGCTGGAAAAGATGGCTCCCTTTTCTTTTCCTTCTGCCCGGGTTGCTGGCCTACTTCATCATTGCCCTTGGTCCTTCGCTGGCCACCAGCGTTTTCTCATTAACAGATGTCAGCGGCATCCCAGGTATTCCCATCAACTGGATCGGGTTTGAGAATTATGATGAATTTCTCTTACGAGGCCTGGCATCACGCGACAACCTGGCCGCGATTACCCGCACCCTGATCTTCATGTTCTTCGTGACGACTATCCAATTCACCCTTGGTTTGGTGGTAGCCTTGCTGCTGAATCAAGGATTAAAGGGAACCAGATACTTCCGCGTGCTCTTCTTCATGCCTGTGATCTTGGGTGTCACTATCCAGGGCCTGATTTGGACTCTTTTCCTCTATCCATTGGGTGGTCCTGTAGCATCAATAACGAATGATTTCTTAGGTTTGAACCTAGGGTTTCTAGGCGGTCCACCCCGAGAAGCTTTTGCCTGGGTCATCGTCGTTCAGATTTGGGCCAATATGGGTATCACCATGGTGATCTTCCTGGCCGGTTTGCAGACGGTTCCCGAAGAACTGTACGAAGTGGCCGAGATTGATGGTGCCAATACCTGGGAGATCTTCCGCAATGTCACCTGGCCTCTGATCACCCCGGTGGTAAACACCAACCTAATCCTGAACATTATTGGCTCCCTCCAGGCCTGGCAGCTCTTCCTGGTGCTGACTGGGTATAAGGCTGGGACTCAGGTCATGGGTTATCTGGTATACGCCGAAGGCTTTGGCCAAACTTCTGGAGGTGCTGGGGCGAGTTTCCGGCAAGGATATGCGGCCGCCGCTTCTATGGTCCTTTTTGTTATCGTGTTGGTTCTGGGTCTATCTACCCAGTTTCTGGTGCAGCGTAGAGAGCGGAGGTTATTAGGATGAGCACAATCACTTCTGATGAAGTTCAATCTGCAGCGACAACGACCGTGGAGAAACCCAGCAGGAAGCGGAAAATCAACTGGTGGCGCATTCTTTCATACCTGGTTTTATTGATATTTGCCATCGTCTATCTGGGTCCACTGTTTATGCTGGTGAATACCTCTTTAAAGACAACACCAGATTTCTTTAAGAACGCCACTTCTCTGGCAACATCGCTTAACTTCGACAATTTTGTCGAGGCATGGGAGAAGGCCAGCTTCCCGAGACTGCTGCTCAATTCGGTGATTTACACCGCGGTGTCGACGACGCTTTACATCATCACAGCTATTTTTGTGGCCTTCCCGCTCGCCCGCGGCCTCGTACGTGGACACAAATTCCTTTACACTTTGTTTGTCATTGCCCTTTTCCTGCCAGCGGCTTTGATCCCTCAATTCCAGTTGATACTGAACTTGGGTCTGTACAATAACCCAGTCGGGTATATGTTATTCTTCTTGGTAAATCCCATTGGGATCATCATCCTGGTCGGGTATATTCGTACTCTGCCCAGAGAACTGGATGAATCTGCGGCGATGGATGGCTGCGGCTACTTCCGATTTGTTTGGCAGATCATCATACCGCTTTCTAGACCGGCGATTGCCACGGTGATCGTGCTGCATGCCATCGGCATTTGGAACGAACTGATTCTACCGACCATTTATCTGACGAGCGAGGAATACTTCCCAATTACCCGCGGCCTGATCGTCTTTCAAGGTGTCTACGGCAGCGACTGGCCCACTTTGGCAGCTGCGGTGATGATGATAACGGTTCCCATGCTCATATTATTCCTCTTCCTTCAGAGGCACATGATCTCTGGCCTGACGGCAGGAGCCGTGAAGGGCTAGTGGAATCGGGAGTGATATCGCAGGAGTAAATTCTCAGTTTTAGCGCTTGGCTTGCAGTCAGTCGGTTGTTGCCCCAATCTGATACTTCCAAGGTCCCCTTGGTAGTTCGCAAAGGCTTTAGATGAGGGCGAAGACTTCGCGTTGATTTAATAATTGCCTGAATGTGCCACAGGAAGGTTATTTTTATACGCGCTTGGGTGGGTGAGGTCGCTTCTCATGATCTTCAATATGACTATTAGATTCCACTGTGTCTTCCAAATTACCTCATCGTTAACGCTTCGCCAATCAGTTCATCCTTATCAATCCTGCGGGTTGATTTGCTTTGGTGTTGAAGATGTCATCCACAATCAAAATCAAAGACGTTAAGACGATTTTGACGCAGCCCGGTCATTCGCGCTTGGTCATCGTAAAGATAATCACTACCGAACCGGACTTATCTGGTTTGGGGTGCGCCACCTTCACGCAGCGCATTTATGCTGTTCAATCTGCCATCGAAAAGCACTTGAAACCCTTTCTCATCGATCGTGCAGTCGATAATATCGAAGAAATCTGGCAGATGAGTATGGTGCATGGTTACTGGCGCAATGGCCCGGTGCTGAACAATGCCATCTCCGGAGTCGATCAAGCATTATGGGACATCAAGGGCAAACTTGCTGGAATGCCCTTGTACCAACTCCTTGGTGGGAAAACCCGTCAAGGAGCGGCGGTATATGTCCACGCCGATGGTGATGATGCTTTAGAAGTTGAGGACAATGCCCGCCGGTTAATCGACGAGGGTTTCCACTATATTCGCATCCAGATGGGTGGGTATGGCGGTAAAAATATTGATCATTCAAAGCCAGAAAATGCCCCCGAAGGGAATTACTACGATCCGCGAGCTTACAGCCGGAACATGCTGGAGATGATCGAGCACATCAGGGTTCAACTTGGTAATTCAATCGAGCTGATCCACGATATCCATGAGCGTCTTCACCCAATTGACGCAGTGCAGTTTGCTAAGGACGTTGAGCGTTACAAGTTGTTTTTTCTGGAAGATGCATTGGCTCCGGAAGACATTGGCTGGTTTAAGACCATCAGGCAGCAATGCGCTACCCCACTCGCCATGGGTGAGCTGTTCAACAATCCACAGGAATGGCAGTATCTGATTTCAGAACGATTAATTGACTTTTTGCGCATGCATGTCAGCCAGGTGGGTGGGATAACCCCTGCTCGCAATATTGCTATCTTTGCTAACATGTTTGGCGTCCGTACTGCCTGGCATGGTCCGAGCGATACCTCTCCGGTTGGACATGCGGCAAACCTTCATCTTGATCTCTGGGCGCCAAATTTCGGTATTCAGGAATGGTATTGTCCGTCAGAACTGGAATACGAGATGTTTCCTGGATTACCGAGAGTTCGTGATGGCTATCTTTACCCGAATGACCAACCAGGTTTGGGAATCGACATCGATCAGCAGCTGGCAGCAAAATACCCCTGCCAGGAGATCGTTGAAGAATGGACGCAAACTCGCCTTCCGGATGGAAGTCCTTATCGTCCATAAGAATTAATAAAAGTACCTCAGGAAATTCTAGAATCGATCTTGGCTTTTGAAGGTTGACATGCAGATTGAAGAGCAGTTTCAAAGATTAACCCCGCGCTACCCTGAGTTGAAAGGGCAGGTAGCGGTTGTCACTGGAGGAGCCAAGGGCATCGGCCGTGGAATTGTCCTTCGCCTGGCGCGCGAGGGCATGCGTGTTGTCATCGCGGATAAGGACGAAGAGTCTCTTGATCTTGTGATGGACTCGCTGCAGAGATTGGATACGAGGGTCTATGCCTTTCTAGGAGATTTGAGTTCAGCGGAGGTCATAAAGAAGCTGTTTGAAAAAACTATTGAGATATTTGCTGCTGTTGATCTTTTGGTCAATAATGCAGCCAATCTCGACCGGTTTCGGCTTCTGGATGAGCACGAAGATATTTTGGACTACCAGCTGGCGACCAACGTTCGTGGACCGTATCTCTGTTCTGCTCAAGCAGCAAAATTGATGAGTCAGGCGGATGGCGGCAACATAATTAATATCTCATCGGTGGGTGGGCTTCGCGCCCATTGGATCGGTTTTCCTTACGATGTAACCAAAGGCGCGGTTGACACGATGACCCGGGCGATGGCGATCGATCTGGCCGAGCATAACATCCGCGTCAACGCCATTGCACCGGGCGCGATTCGAACGATACGAACGCCCCCCTCAGATAATCCTGCTGTTCAGGAAATGTCTGCTCGCATCCCATTGCAGCGCTTCGGTTTGATAACTGAAATCAGCTCCGTGGTTGTTTTTCTTGCTTCTCCGGAGGCGAGCTATATCACGGGGCAGATTATTTACGTGGATGGCGGTATTACATCGCAATTAGCCCCACCAGGGCAAAAACTGTGAAATTAAATTTTTGATCAAAATAACTGTATCCAAGAACAGTAATGGCATTTATTGCAAACAACGATTATTGTATGCTTCAAGACTTGATGTCCAGGAAATCTCAGTAATGAAAACTCAATTACTTATCATCGTGATCTTAATAGCATTTCTAATTGCTGGGTGCCAGGTTGAAGAGCAGGCAGATCCAATAATCACCCAAACAATCACACCATCATCTGAGACATTAATTGATGGACCAACCGATTTACCAACAGAGGTACCAACCGAGACAAGCATTCCTACATCCACTCCTTTGCCACCGCCCCCGCAGATCCCAGTAGCGGAAGAGCAAGGATGGGAATTGGTCTGGCAAGATGAATTCGACGGAGATGAGATCAATAAGTCGAATTGGACTTTTGATATCGGCGGTTGGGGTTGGGGGAACGGGGAAGCGCAGTATTATACCGATCGTCCTGAAAACGCCCGGGTAGAAAATGGCTTGTTGGTTATCGAAGCCCGCCAGGAAAAATTTGAAGAGAGTTATTACACCTCTGCCAGGTTGCTAACTCAAGGTCTTCAATCTTTTCAATATGGACGCATAGAAGCACGCATTAAAGTCCCCCCTGGAACGGGTTTATGGCCTGCATTCTGGATGCTTGGCAGTGATTTTGATCGAAACCCAGAAGATCCCTTTGACAGCAATTGGCCTGAAGTTGGCGAGATCGATATCATGGAGTACGTTGGTCGGGAACCAGATCTCGTCATGGGTACAGTTCATGGTCCTGGTTATTCTGGATCTTTAGGGAGAAGCAAGTGGAATCGCCAGGATTTTGATATCGCAGATGATTTCCATACCTATGCCATTGAGTGGGATTATGATGGTATCAGTTGGTTTTTCGACGGTGAAGAATATTTTACCCTTGAACGAGAAGCGATAGGCGACCTGGAATGGGTCTTCGATAATGAATTCTTCATCTTATTGAATTTAGCACTGGGTGGGCAGTTTGCTGGACCGATCGGTCTTGATACTGAATTCCCAGCCAACCTCTACGTAGATTACGTGCGCGTTTATCAGGAAGTACCGTGAGTAGGATTTTGTTACTGTTCGCATTATTCGCATATTGTTGAGATCTTCTTATGTCGCATTCTGAAATTATCCCTAATCACACCGATGCTGAGCAAATATTCTTTGACGATTTTAAGTTGGGTGAGTTGGATAGGACCAAGTGGAATGTGATGATCACCGAAAAAGTCTATAACAATGAACAGCAGGCTTATATCGATTCTCCAGAAACGATTTATGTTGTCGCCGGTGATCAAGTTCCAGGAGCGAGCAATGGAGTATTAATTATTCATCCCCGCTATCGGCCGGGTTTTGTGACAGCAGATGGTAAGACTTTTGATTTTATCTCCGGCAGGATCGATACCAGGGATAAGTTTGATTTCATGTATGGGTCAACAGCAGCACGTATGATGCTGCCATCCGCTTCAGGGCTTTGGCCAGCTTTTTGGATGTTGGGCTATGGGCATTGGCCTGCCTCCGGCGAGATAGATATCATGGAATATGTGGGCGAAGCGGATTGGGTCAGTGCAGCAGCGCATGGTCCTGGCTATTTTGGGGAAGCGGGGTTGGTCAACAAGGTTTATTTTGCAGGTGAAGATGATGCCACCTCCTGGCATGTTTACTCCGTTGATTGGTTCCCGGATAAGATTGTTTTCAAAGTAGATGGTGTACTCATATATCGCGTCACACGTCCAATGACTGATTTTTTTGGTCCTTGGGTGTTTAATGATAATAAGTTCCTCATTCTAAATTTTGCGCTTGGCGGTACATATCCATTTAAAACAAATGGTGTCCAAACTCCATATTACGGGATTCCAGATCAAACGGTTCGAATGATTGAAAAAAACCAGATCAAGGTTGCCGTAGATTGGGTTCGGGTTACCAGAAGCGATTCAACAGGTGAAATTTGAAATTCGAATTCTTGATTTCCCCTGCAGGGATAACGGCAAGTATGCATGAACTCCTGCAGCCAAGAAATCACAACTTCTTGAGTGTTACCAAGGTGTTATCTTTGCTTGTCCTGATTCCTGTGATCATTTCGTCGGTGGGCTGCTCGAGAAGTACGGATGTTCCCCAATTCTCCACCTCAGATCAGGTTTCTTCGACTGTTCAAGCTTCTGAGGATTTCGTCATAAATGATGCAGTTTCATTGCAGGAGTCAACTATCACTTGGGATACCTATCAATACGAATTGACTGAGAATAATCAGATTGTCGCTGGTTCTTACGATGGAGTGACCAAAACTCAAAGGGTATTCAATACCTGGGTCCTAGAAAATAAATATTTGCGAGTCACCCTGATTCCAGAGTGGGGTGGACGGATCATATCCATTTTCTATAAACCAACTGGACATGAGCAGCTGTATCAAAATCCGGTCGGTGTACCTTATCAAATTGGCACAGGTGTCTTTTATTACGATTGGTTGATGGTATATGGAGGCATCTTTCCCACTTTTCCAGAACCAGAACATGGCAAGACTTGGCTATTGCCCTGGGATTTTCAGGTTGTCAGTGAATCAGATCAAGAAATTATCGTTGCCATGTCGATCAAAGATGAGATCGAAAACCCTTCCGCACCGCGCCAGTACGATCTCGGTCCAACTGGTCTCGAATTGACCTTCTTCGTGTCTCTGAAAGCCGGTCGGACTGCACTAGATACCGCTATCGAGATCCGCAATCCTGGGGAAGAAAGTGTTGAGTTTGAATATTGGACCAATACGACTTTAGCCCCAGGTTCTGATCCTCTCAATCCAGAGACAACTGCTGGTGCTGAGATCGTCGCTCCTGTAGAAATGATAAAGATTCCAGGGTATTGGCAAGAGATAGCCGCCCAAGAGAACGCAACTGAATTTGTCGATGTCTATGACTTCGAGAACTTAAAGCGCTTTGAAAATTGGCCCGATATGGGAATTGCTTATGCCTTTCCGGACATGCAGGGCGCCAATTTTTGGGGAGTCATTAACCATGATAACGAAGAAGGGATCTTCCGGATCGCAGATAATACCCTCACACCCGGACTGAAGATATGGACCTGGGGATATCCGCATAGTTCAACTTTGGATCCTCAGGCCTCTGCAGATGAATCTCGCCCCTACATTGAGCTCTGGGCGGGTGTAACTCGTGAATTCTGGCAGAGGGCTTCGTTTCCTGCCAATGATCATGCTCAGTTTACAGAGATCTTTAGCCCCAGTGTTGGATTATCGAATGTAACTCATGCCAATGAGAATTTTCTTGTCCACTTGACCAACACAGGTCACTCATCGGTCGAATGCCAGCTATTTGGAATGTTTCCAGATCAGACTGTGGAGATTTCTATGCAACTCGATGGACAGGAATTTTCTAGGGCAGAAGAAATGTTGGATTCAAAAAATGGTAATGATTGCTCAAAGCAAATTCCAGATTCTTCCACTGGCAGCGTTCTCAAACTCGTGATTGAAAGCCAGAATGGAGACCTCCTCTTCGAGGGCCAAATAGACATGTCCAATAACCTGTGAAATGGTAGCTTTGGAACAGGGTTTTTAGTAACTCATGCCTAAGATTTTGAAGATGCATTATTACGATCTGAAATTCTACTCAAGCTTATATATGGGCTTTATCATATCAAAATTCCGATTAATTATTTTAGTTGCATTTATCACCATCTTTACATCCGCCTGTGATTCTATACAATCCGAAACTCCTTCCAATGTCTCAGAATTATCAGGCACGCAAGCCCCACAATACTTGGATTCAAGCCAACCGATTTCTGCTAGGGTCGAAGATTTGGTCAGCCGGATGACGTTGGAAGAGAAAATTGGTCAGATGACGCAAGTTGAAAAAGACAGCATTCAACCAGGGGATATCACCAATTTTTTTATCGGCTCGATCCTCAGCGGCGGTGGAGGATCACCGGATGAAAACACCGTTGACGGATGGGTAGCGATGACGGATGGTTTCCAAAAGGAAGCCCTGGCGACTCGCTTGAGTATTCCGCTCATCTATGGGGTGGATGCGGTACACGGTCATGGCAATCTTTTCGGTGCGACAATTTTTCCGCATCAGATCGGTTTAGGGGCAGCTGCAAACCTCGACCTCATGTATCAGGTCGGTCAGGCAACAGCGAAAGAAATGCTGGCTACCGGCATCCCATGGAATTTCGCTCCTGTTCTGGCGGTTCCTCAAGACATCCGCTGGGGTCGTACATACGAATCCTTCAGCGAAGATACGGATCTTGTGACGGAACTCGGAGTTGCCTACATGCAGGGATTGCAGTCGCTCCCAGATGATTTCACTCCTGCTCCTGGGCAAACTCACTATGTCCTCGCTACTCCCAAACACTTTTTGGGGGATGGCGGTACGGAATTTGGTTCATCTACCGAATCCAGATACCTGCTTGACCAGGGAGATATGCGCTTGGATGAAGCCAGTGTGCGCAGCCTGTTTTTGCCACCATATCAGGCTGCTGTGGAAAATGGCGCCATGAATATCATGCCCTCGTATAGCAGTTGGAATGGAACCAAGATGCATGCCCAGGAATATTGGATCACTGATGTGCTCAAGGATGAACTTGGATTTACTGGATTCGTTGTTTCTGATTGGGGTGCAATAAACCAGATTGATTTTAATTATTACACATCTGTGGTTACCGCGATAAATGCCGGTGTTGATATGAATATGGTGCCCAGCGATTACAAGGGATTCATTAACGTGATCAAGATGGCGGTTGAGAATGGTGACATTTCAATCTCGCGCATCGATGATGCTGTCCGCCGCATTCTTACCGTAAAATTTCTGCTTGGTCTGTTTGATCACCCCTTTGCTGATCCCCAGCTGACAAATACTGTTGGTTCTGAAGCACATCGTGAATTGGCTCGGCAGGCTGTTCGGGAATCGCTGGTCTTATTAAAAAATGAAAACAATGTTCTCCCAATTGATGAAGATATAGACACAATATATATTGCCGGGCGAGCTGCTGATGACATTGGACTTCAATGTGGTGGGTGGACGATCACCTGGCAGGGTGCCTCAGGAGATACTCAACAAGGCACGACGATTCTCGAGGGCATTCAGAATGCTGTCTCAGCGGATACTGAGGTCGTTTATGTTCCAGATGGTGATTTTGATGGTATAGTAGATCTAACAATCGTCGTGGTGGGCGAATTTCCCTACGCAGAAGGCGTTGGTGATAAAGCCGATCTAAACCTGTCTGGAAAAGATACTGAGATCATCAATAAAGCCCGGGTGCACAGTGAAAAGGTGATCGTAATCATAATTTCCGGACGACCTCTGATCATAACCGACCATTATCAAGATGCAGATGCATGGGTGGCTGCCTGGTTGCCTGGAAGTGAAGGGCAGGGCATCGCCGAAATATTATTCGGAGATTATCCCTTCAAAGGAACGCTGCCTTTTAGTTGGCCACGCGACATGGATCAACTTCCATTCGATTTTGAGGATCTCCCCACGGAAGGGTGCCAATCCCCATTGTTTCCAATGGGTTATGGTCTTAATGTTAGTACTACCAGTGCACCCGATTTGCTCGATTGTGAATAGGTCGAAGGACGTTTAATGGTTACCCAAAAAACAATTAACAGACAAGCTGGATTATCCATAAAAGACCAGGTGAGCTCGCTGCTCGGACGAATGACATTGGATGAGAAGATCGGGCAGATGACCCAGGTCGATCAGCGTGCTGTCGAGCCATCAGATGTGACTCGTTTTTCTCTAGGTTCAGCATTAAGTGGTGGGGGTTCAAATCCATCTCCGAACAATCCTCGAAATTGGGCGGAAATGGTATCCCGCCTTCAAGAAGCTGCCTTAAATACCCGCTTGGGCATTCCACTTGTGTACGGTGTGGATGCGGTGCACGGGCATAGCAATGTCGTCGGGGCGACGATTTTTCCACATAATATTGGTCTGGGAGCAACCCGGGATCCCGATCTGGTGGAACGCGTCGCTCGCGCAACAGCTTTGGAAATGAGTGCCACGGGTGTTTATTGGGATTTTGCCCCTTGTGTAGCAGTGCCGCAAGACCTTCGTTGGGGACGCACGTACGAAGGATTCAGCCAGGATCCAGACCTGGTGGCCGATTTGGGTTCAGCTTATGTCCGTGGGTTACAAAATACATCTGAATTTGGGTCTCCAGGCACGGTATTAGCCTGTCCCAAACATTTCCTGGGGGATGGTGGAACAACCTGGGGGACAACTCAACATGCTGATTGGCTGTTCGATAATGAACAGGCAGCAGATTATCGCTATAAGATCGATCAGGGCGATGTACAACTAAGCGAGACCCAGTTGCGTAATATCCACTTAACTCCATATATTGCAGCCATAAATGCCGGTGCACGATCCATCATGGTCTCATTCAGCAGTTGGAATGGTGTTAAGTCACATGCCAATCATCATTTACTAACCGGTGTTCTTAAGAGTGAACTTGGCTTTACTGGTTTCCTGGTCTCAGATTGGGGGGCCATCGATCAACTTGACGCGGATTATTATCAATGTGTCGTCACATCCATCAATGCCGGATTGGATATGATCATGGTGCCTTTTGAGTACCAGCGCTTTATCAGTAACCTCCAAGATGCGCTAGAAAATGGGGATGTGTCCCCCGATCGAATTGACGACGCCGTGCGTCGAATCTTGACTGTCAAGTTTGAACTTGAACTATTTAAGCGGAAGATCGCTGATGAACCCAGTTTGAATATCGTGGGTAGTGAAAACCATCGATCGCTTGCTCGCGAGGCAGTTCGCAAATCTCTGGTCTTATTGAAGAATGACCAAAATCTAATTCCATTAGACAAAAACATCGCTCGTATCATCATTGCTGGATCTGCTGCTGATAGTATTGGTCTTCAATGTGGTGGCTGGACCATAGAATGGCAGGGAGGTCGCGGAAACATCACCTCGGGAACCTCACTTCTGGATTCCATCTACCAAACAGTTTCTACTGAAACAAGCGTACATTTTGATGAATTCGGAAACTTTTCGCAGGGAATTCAAGCGGAAGTGGGTATCGTTTGTTTGCACGAAATCCCGTATGCGGAAGGAGTTGGCGATCGTGCGGATCTTTCTCTGACAAGTGATGACATCGATCTGATTCAACGTGTAGGGACTCGCTGCCAGCAACTGGTAGTCATCATCTTCTCAGGTCGTCCATTGGTCATTACGAATCAGTTGCCCTTAGCGGAAGCATGGGTTGCTGCTTGGTTGCCGGGTACTGAGGCGCAGGGCATTACCGATGTTATCTTTGGGGACTATCCTCCGCAGGGCAAGCTGCCTTATAATTGGCCGCGCTCGGGATTCCAACCGAATCATGGTTTAGAGCGAGTGGGAACAGGTGATATTGCCCCCCTGTTTCCATTCGGCTATGGTCTTCGTTGACTATGATCAGGGGCATTTACGTTTCGATATTTTTATTGGCTTTATCCGGTAATTCCCCTTTTTCCTCCAGGGTTGGGGTGAAAATGGGACCGGAGAAGGGAGGGAAAAGGTAACTTGGAACTTTACATTTTTTAATATCTACACCTATTGGTCGGAAAAAATCAATCTTACCTGGATTTCTATGCACAAGTATCCAATCTTCGGGAAGGAGGTGACAATCTGACAACTCTGCCAAATATCCGTACGACTATAAACTTACCATGGAGATAATCATGAAACTTAAAAATATACATCAACCACTTACTCTCTTACTCACTATTTTTACCCTTGTTAGCCTGTTCTCTGTACCACTGATAACCGCGGCAGCCGTGCCGGACGCAGTTGGCGTGGTGATCGACGACTTTGAGGATGGCGACTCCTCTGACTGGGGTTTCTTCGGTGGCAACAACGCTGGTGGGGGTGGCGGCCTGCTCGACGACCGGCCCTATGAGGGCACCTACTACTTCAGCACAGGCTGGGGCGGTCAAGGATCCGCGTCGGTCTTCTACGGTGGCGCGTTCAGGAACTTCGAGGACACCGCCCAGATCACGCCACCGGCCGATCCCTGGTTCAACGTGTGGGTCCTCAATCAGAGCGATGCCACGGTTGACAGCTACACCCTCGAGATCACCCTCCGTGAGGACCTCAACGGCGACGGCTGGACTGACGGCGTCGAGGACTCCTTCCGGCTCGACACCACCTTCCCTTCTTCGTCTTTCGACGATGAATGGACGCTGGTCAGCGCACCGCTCAGCGGCTTCAGCGATCTCGGCACCGGCGGCGACGGCACCTTCAACGGTAATCTCGACGAGGTCGTGATCGTCATATCCGGCGTCGTGGGCGGCAGTGGCTCTACGGTGGAGGTCGACTTTGACCTCTTCGCCTTCAGCTCCGGCGGCCCCCTAGCGTTCGACGAGGTCGTGTTCGACGACATGGAGCATGGTGACCCGTTCAACAATGGTTGGTTCTCCTTCGGTGGCTCTGTGGGCGGTGGCGGAATCAATGCCAACAACGCTGACCTGCCCCCGGCCAACGGCGGCGCCTTTTCGCTCGAGACCGGTTGGGGCTCCGGCGGGACACCCGGGTTCTACGGCGGCTTCGGGCGCACCAACCTGGTCGATATCTCGGGTACCGATCACTTCAACTTCTGGATCAACCCCGACGCCGGCCAGGACTACACGCTGGAGATCAACCTCCAGGATGACGACAACGGCGACGACGCCATCACCGATCCCGAAGACGACGAGTTTCAGTACAACTGTGTTGTGTCGGCGGCCGGGCCCTGTGCCACCGCCGGCGGCGGCTGGCAGCTCGTGTCGATCCCGCTCGACGACTTCTTCGACGACAACTCGTTCCTGACGGGCGGCAACGGGATCCTCGACCCGACCGCGGTCGCCCGGGGCGGCAATGGTCAATTGATCAATGTCGTCATCGCCGTCATCGGCAACTCGGGCAGCGACGTGAACTTCCGCACCGACTACTGGGCGTTCACCCGCGGGCCACTCGTGCCTGACTTCCGCCGTGTCATCGACGACTTCGAGAGCGGCGTTGCGCCGGGGACACCTTGCGCTCCCAACGTTCCACCGCTGAACTTCTGCACGTTCAGTGGCGCCGGTAGCTCGGTCGCCATCTCCAACCCGGCCACGCCACCGGCTCCGGTGCTGCCCGCTGTCGGCACGCCCAACAACGTACTCCAGATGGACGTTGACGTGACCTCCTTCGCCGGTTTCATCCACGGCTTCGAGGCTGGCGGGGAATGGGTGTCGCAGGACTGGTCTACCAGTGAGGGCTTCTCGCTATGGTTCCATGGCACCGGTTCTGGCACTACCGTGTTCATCGACATCCTCGACAACCGCAACCCGGGCTCTACTACCGACGACGCTGAGCGGTGGACGGTCGACTTCGTCGATGACTTTGTCGGCTGGCAGCAGCTCGAGTTCCCCTTCACCAGCTTCACCCGCAAGGAGATCGGCAACGGCGCCCCCAACGACGGCTTCACCCTCTTTGAGGTGCACGGCTGGGCGCTCGGCACGCTGGGTACCGGTGGGCCGCGCACTTATTACATGGACGAGGTAAGTCTCTACGGTATCGCCGAGCCACCCGCCCTGGCGGTGAGCTTTGCCCTCATTGACACCCCGATCGAAGAGGGGACGACGGGCGACGTCACTGTGAAGTTGAACCGCCCATTCGGCTCCGAGGATCCGGCTCAGGTCAGCGTCGACTTCGCGACCGACATCGCCAGCGCCATACCCTACGAGGAGTACACCCCGACCTCGGGGACCCTCACGTTCACCAATGGCGGGCCGACGGAGCTGACCTTTCCGATTGAGACCTTCGACGACACCAAGTTCGAGGGCGACGAGCGCATCGTGCTCCTGCTCAGCAATCCTGTCGACGTCGAGCTGGGCTCGACCCAGGCAAGGGCGCTGATTGTTGACAACGACCTGTTCGATCCGCTCCTGCTGGACGACTTCGAGCAGGGCGCGTACCTGTGGGACGTCGCCGGACCGGTTGAGCTAGAGGTCATGCGCCTGACTGACAGCGACCCTGAAGCGCGGCCCGGCCAGGACGCCTTCGAGAACGTCCTAACTGCGACTGTGCCACAAAGTGTGGACATTGAGGTTGAAGGACGCGTCTGCAACCAGGGCAACGGGGTAGTCCCGATCGTCCTCTACAGCACGCCGGACTTCGATGCCACCACCGTGGATCACACGACGGTGTCGATGGGAACGGCAACCGAGACGCATGTCGACAAGAAAACCGGCGTGGCGCAGCGGCACGAAGAGGACGCCAATGGTGACGGACTCACCGACCTCGTCTTCCACTTCCGCTTCAACGAGAGCGGGCTGCCCTGCGATCCCGACGTAATACCGTTCAACGGATTCACGTTCGACGGGCAGCCGATCACGGGCGGTGGCTCAGACGCCGCGTTCGGTCGGGATTTCCCCATAGGCGAGGACTGGACCGGCACCGAGAGCCTGTCGTTCTGGTACTACGGCTCTGGTGGCGGTGAGGATGTCACGCTCACCCTGAAAGACAACCGCGCTTCCGACCCCGGCCCCTCCGGCTGGGACCTGGTCTGGAGCGACGAGTTCGACGAAGCAGCGGGCACACCGCCCAACCCAGAGAACTGGACGCACGAGATCGGCGACGGGGCGCTGAACGGCATCGAAGGCTGGGGCAACTCTGAGCTCCAGTACTACACCGACGACCTGGCCAATGCCGCCACCGACGGCAACAGCAACCTGGTGATCACGCTTCGGGAAGCAGACGGCACGCAGCAGTGCTTCTACGGAACCTGCGAGTACACCTCGGCCCGGCTGCTGTCATGGCACAAGGCCGAGTTCGCTTACGGCCGCATCGAGTCGCGACTGCTGGTCCCTGACGGTGGCAACGGCCTGTGGCCGGCGTTCTGGAGCCTGGGCACCGATATCAACCGCAACCCCTGGCCCGGGGCTGGCGAGATCGACTTTATGGAATACGTCAGCCGGCTGCCGAACGAGATCTTCGGCACGATCCATGGGCCCGGCTACAACGGCGGCAACAGCTTCGGCGGCATCTATGACTTCGGCGAACCAGTGTTCAACGATTACCACACCTTCACGGTCGAGTGGGAGCCCAACCTGATCACCTGGTACGTGGATGGAATCGAGTATCACCGGGCGACGCCGGACGACGTATCACCGAACGAGTGGGTGTTCGATAAGCCCTTCTACCTGCTGCTCAACTTCGCTATCGGCGGCAATTTCGGTGGCCCGGTCGATCCGGATAATACGTACCCGCAGGCTTACGCGGTCGACTACGTCCGGGTCTATCAGGGTCCCGACACCGCCGAGCGGTTCGAGGCATCGTTCACCGACAACTTCGTTGGCTGGCAAGAGGTCACCATACCGATCACAGACTTCACCCGCAGCACCGATCAGCCGGCCGGCGCGCCGGATGACGGCCTGGGCCTGGACGAGGTCTGGGGCTACGGCTTGGCGATGCCGGAAGGTAATGCCAGCGGCCAGGTGAAGCTCGATCTGTCACGTCGGGTGCTCTTCCCACCACCGACAGAGCTGGTCGTCACGACGCTCGACGACAGCGGGCCTGGTTCGCTGCGGGAGGCCGTCAGCCTCATCGCCGACGACGGTCTGATCACGTTCGACCCGGCGCTGGCAGGCGGGACGATCGGGCTCACCTCTGGACAGCTGGTCGTCAACCGTTCGGTGACCATCGACGCCTCCGCCGCGCCTGGGGTGATCGTGAGCGGCGGCAACTCGTCCCGGGTCTTCCAGATCGAGGCGACGGCGACTGTGTCCATGAACGACCTCGAGGTGGCCGATGGCGCTGCCGCTCCGCAGGGCGGTGGCATCCTGAACTTCGGCACGCTGAACCTCGACCGGGTCGTGGTGCGGGACAACGCCGAGACGAGTCCAGGGCCGGCGAACTTCGAGTTTGGCGGCGGTGGCATCTACAACGGCGGCGGGGCCACGCTGAACCTCACCGATAGCACGGTTCGTGACAACGTCAGCAACAACCAGCCTTCGGGTGGGATCTACGGCTTCTTTGGGAGCACGATCAACATCACCCGCAGCACGGTCAGCGGTAACGTGGCGGCGACGGACGTGGCCGGCGGTTTGCGATCGCTGGGGAATGCCACCATCGTCAACAGCACGTTCAGCGGGAACGTGTCGACGGCGTGGCACGGCGGCGCGATCTTCCACACTGACGGCCAGCTGACGGTGACGAACTCCACGTTCAGCGGCAACGTGGCGCCGTCCGGCACGGCTTCGGGCATCCTGGTCGCCACCTTCGGCGCACCGGCCAACGCCACGCTGACCAACAACGTGCTCGAGGGCAACGGCGGCGCCTTCGCCTGTGCCATTGAAGGTGGCGGTGCGGCGACGATCACGTCGGGCGGGTTCAACGTCATCAGCGATGGCTCGTGTAACCCGATCGCCAGTGACCAATCGTCCACCGATGCCTTGCTCGAGCCACTCGCCGACAACGGCGGGCCCACACTGACCCATGCCTTGCTGGCCGGTTCCCCGGCCATCGACGCGGCCGACAGTGCCGTATGTCCGGCCACCGACCAGCGTGGTGTGGCTCGTGATGCAGCTTGTGATGTCGGCTCCTTCGAGTTTGTGCCCTAGTTATTGGCGTATATCAATTCACTTTTTATTCACCATCCCGAAGAACTCCAAGTTCTTCGGGATGGTGTGAGAAATGAACATGACCGACTACTACATTGATCAGAACAGCCGTTTTGTAATTAAAGATTTCTCCAAAAAACGATCTTTTTCAAGTTTCCTGCCAGGAATTGCAGGTATGTTGGGTATTCCTTTGTGGGTCTTCTATGTGAATCGAGGCCAGGCGATTGCCAGCTTTGGTGTGAAGGATAAAGATTCCCCTATCATGGAATTCCAACCAGCCAATAAAGCGTACCGCATGACTCCCTACGAAGGCTTCCGCACCTTTATTAAACTTCAACGCAATAATTCAACCTCATTTTACGAACCTTTTGCTCCGTGGTCTTCAGGGGATCAGTCCCAAATGTTCATTGGCATGAATGAGTTGGAAATTCAGACAACTAATCTGAAAAATGGCTTAAACACTACTGTGCTCTATTTTCTTCTTCCCAACGAACCGCACGCTGGTCTCGTCCGGCAGGTGACCATAAGTAATATTAGTAAATCAGCACTTAATCTAGAGATCCTCGATGGATTGCCGATCGTCATCCCCTATGGCATCAGCAATTGGGGGCTCAAAGAGATCAACCGCACATTAGAAGCCTGGATGGCTGTTTTTAATCTGGAGTCAGGTATCCCCTTTTATCGCCTTTTAGCCAGCAGCGATGATACTGCTGAGGTTTCAGACATCCAGTCAGGGCACTTTTATCTTAGTTTTGATGCACATGGAAACTTACTTCCGGTTTTTGCAGACCCTACGGTCATCTTTGGTCACCAATCAGCGCTTCATTCACCTGAGAATTTCAACCAGCTGCCTCTGAATGAGCTGGTAGATTTGCCCCAGATCACGAGAGGCAAAACACCTTGTGGCATCACTGGTTTGAGTACGGTGCTTGAACCGGGCGAGCAGGTCAACTTGAACAGTGTGATTGGCCATGCTGGTGATCTCGATCTCATAACCCGGCAGCAAGATCATCTCCGGCGACCTGGTTATCTCCAGCAAAAAAGATTGGAAGCCAATCATCTGACGGAGCAGATTACCAGTGTAATACACATGAAGAGCGGTGTCCCAGAGTTTGACGCCTACTGCCGCCAAACTTTTTTGGACAACATCTTGCGGGGAGGTTTTCCCCTGATTTTGCCAGATTCCATCCAGCCCCGATTCGTTTATCATCTCTATTCGCGCAAGCATGGTGATCTGGAACGGGACTACAATAGTTTTCAATTAGCCCCCGAACCGTATTCACAGGGAAATGGCAATTATCGCGACATTAATCAAAATCGGCGCAACGATGTTTTCTTCGAGCCGCTTGTTGCTGAATTTAATGTTCGCACGTTTATGAACTTGATCCAACCCGATGGTCATAATCCGCTTGTCCTTCTCGGGAGCCTGTTCACCATACCAGAACAAAAATTGGAAGTCGTATTAGAGATGGCCTCCTCTCCGCAAAAGTTGCGCGAGATCTTATCTCGACCCTTTAGACTGGGTGAGTTGTTTACCGCGATCACCGAGTTGCAGTCAGATGGAGTGCTTGATCAGGATTTATCCCTGAATAATATTTTGGAACAAGCCAACCAACACATTGAAGCTGAATTTCATGAAGGCTACTGGATCGATCATTGGACTTATAACTTGGATCTTATCGAAGATTACCTCTCTGTCTACCCGGATAAAGAAGAAGAATTTCTTTTCGGCCAACCAACCTATACTTATTACGATGGTAAGGTCATAGTCCGGCCTCGATCTGAGAAATATGTCAAAGTAGATGATCGAATTCGCCAGTATGGCGCCATCTTAGAAGACGAAGAAAAATCCGCACTCATCGCCAGTCGTAAAGAATCGCCGCAAGTCGTGCGAGGGGAGAATGGAAAAGGCGATCTCTTCCTATCTACACTCTTTGAAAAGCTAACTTTACTCGCACTGCTCAAGTTTACGACCTTCGATCCTGAAGGAATGGGGATTGAGATGGAGGCTGGCAGGCCGGGCTGGTATGATGCGCTGAATGGTTTGCCGGGCTTGTTCGGATCTTCTTTGCCTGAAACTTTCGAGCTTCAGCGACTGCTTGATTTTATGCAGCGGATTCTAAGTGATTACCATCCTTCGATCAATTTGCCACAGGAAGCTGCAGCATTGCTTCGAAAAACCATGCTGCTTTTGAATACCTACAACACCAGCAACGATCCTGAGCGAGCTTTTATCTACTGGGATGATATGGCCTCAGCGCGGGAGGAGTATCGCCAGCGGGTGAGACTTGGTTTTTCTGGGCATCTGGAAACCATATCCCACGACGAATTATTAGATTGCATGGGGAAAATGAGGCAGAAGATCGGAGCAGGCATCGATCGGGCGTTATCTATTGATAGCAATCCGTTGCCGACATATTTCTACTACGAAGTTGTGGATTACGACTATATACTTGACGCGCATAAGCATCGTCAACTGGATGCACAGGGTCGGCCTTTCGTGCGTGCTCGCAGCTTCAAGCGTCATACCCTTCCTCCCTTCCTGGAAGGACCCACGAAATTATTAAAGATACTTGATGATAAACAACAGGCAGAGCGACTCCATTCTCAGGTTATGGAAAGTCCCCTTTATGATCAACCGTTAGGGATGTTTCGCGTCTGCACCTCCCTGGCTGGAGAAACACATGAAATCGGGCGCGCCCGCGCCTTCACTCCGGGTTGGTTGGAGAATGAATCAATTTTTACGCATATGTCATATAAGTATCTCTTGGCTTTGCTTCAAGCAGAACTATATGATGAATTTTTCACGCATTTTCCGAAAGCGCTACCACCGAATATGGATCCGCAAGTTTATGGTAGGAGTCTATTGGAGAATTGTTCATTCATTGTCAGCAGTGCCCACCCGGATAAAAGCCTTCATGGTGCTGGTTTTGTTGCCCGGTTGAGTGGTGTTGCAGCAGAATTCCTGAGTATTTGGCGCCTCATGATGGTCGGAAAGAATCCATTTTATTATCAGGATGGTAAACTTCTCCTTTCCTTTAAGCCGGTTCTTCCCGGTTGGCTGTTTACTGAATCAGGAACTGTTACCTTCACATTTCTGGGGCATACAGCTGTCACATATCACAATCCTGGCCGCCTTGATACTTATCAACCAGGTGTGGACTCATACCAGATTGTGCTGTATCTGGAAGAAGATCAGAAGGTCACTCTACAAAAAGGTGTTATTGTTTCACCATATGCGGAGATGGTACGCGCAGGTCAAGTCAAATTTATTGATGTATTCCTGAAGGAGAATTTATGACGAATTGGTCCTTTATCGATGGCTCCGGTACTTTTACCTTGCCGGACCCACACCTTCATAACTATATTTACTTTCCACTCGTAAACGAGGTCGGTATGATGTCCTCGTTATCGCCAACACTCCACGGAGATATCAAGACAGGACATAACTCGTTCTTGACAACACCGGTATCCGTGGAAGATTTGCATAATTCAAGGTCGGGTCGTAATTTCTGGTTATATATAGATGGCTTTGGGCCTTGGTCGGTAGCGGGTGCTTCAGCTCGTCAGAGAGCTGGCTTGTATGAGTCCTCCGAAGCTGAACAAGTGACGCTGGAGGCGGGCCTTTTGTGGCACAGGTTAACCCGGGTCAACTTGCAGGCAGGAATAAAGGCTGAGACGACAAATTTCATCCCTGCCAATCCTGATCATGTGGAATTGATGCAGGTAACTGTAACCAATATTAGCGAGCAACCCTTGAATATCACACCGACCGCTGCAGTCCCTATCTATGGGCGTTCTGCAGACAATTTGCGAGACCACCGCCATGTGACCTCCTTACTCCACCGCATTTGGACCGAATCACATGGTGTCTTCGTAAAACCGACCATGTCATTTGATGAACGAGGCCATACCCGAAATACGGTTTCCTATGCAGTTTTGGGGGTAGAAGAAGGAGGGGTTCCTCCGCTTGGTTTCTTCCCGGTTGTTGCTGATTTTATCGGCGATGGAGGCACTTTGGAATGGCCCGAAGCGCTTGTCAAACAATCCGATAAATTCGTTCCTGCTGGATTTAAGCTAACCGGATACGAAGCCCTGGGCGGTTTGCGATTTAACACGCATTTGCTGGAACCTGGTGAAAGTCGCTCATACATTGTGATCATGGCTATTCTCGATGAAGGATCTGACCCGCATGAACTTATCGCCCGCTTTGGCGGTAAGGATCAATTTCAGCATTGGCTTGCAGAGAATAAAGTATTTTGGCGGGAAAAGATCTCGGGGCTTACCTTCAAAACTGCAAACGCTCGCTTCGATGGTTGGCTGAAATGGGTTGCGCTTCAACCGATCCTGCGTCGACTTTTTGGCAACTCATTCTTACCCTATCACGATTATGGTCGTGGTGGCAGGGGCTGGCGCGATCTTTGGCAAGATACCTTGGCTCAGCTGATGATGGAACCCGATGGTGTCGATGATTTACTGTGGAATTATTACGCTGGAGTCAGGATGGATGGCAGCAATGCGACCATTATTGGATCTAAGCCTGGTGAGTTCAAAGCCGATCGCAATGATATTCCCCGAGTTTGGATGGATCATGGCGCTTGGCCCTGGTTGACGACAAAATTCTATATCGATCAAAGTGGTGATCTGGATTTTCTAATGCGCAAGCAGGCGTATTTTATGGACCGCCATGTCGACCGCTGTCGCTCCCACGACAAGGATTGGCATGATGGATTGGGCACCCGGTTGATTGACCGTAATGGTGATGTGTATCAGGGATCCATTTTGGAGCACCTCTTGGTTCAGCACTTGACAGCATTCTTCAATGTTGGTGAACACAACAACATTCGTCTGGAGGGTGGTGACTGGAATGACGGCATGGATATGGCCGCCGAGCGCGGGGAGAGTGTCGCTTTCACTGCGCTCTATGCCAGTAACTTGCGCCAGATCAGCCAGATGGTGACAGTCTTATCAGAATCTGGGGTTGCCGAAGTGGATGTAGCCGCAGAGCTTTTACTGTTGCTTGATACCATCGGTGATTCAGTAAACTACGCGTCGGTCGCAGAAAAGCAGGATAGGCTGGCAGCCTACTTTGCCAGCTGTCGGAACAAAGTCTCAGCTGAGAAAGTCGCCCTCCCTGCCCATGATCTGGCAAGCGATCTGGAAGCGAAAGCGGCCTGGCTCGTCGAACACATCCGTGACAATGAATGGATTCAGGATCAGGAAGGAAATGGCTGGTTCAACGGTTATTATGACGATGATGGGATTAGGGTTGAAGGGGTTGATCGGGATAATGTTTGTATGACGCTGACCGGG
>Ga0209742_10000204_pt1 | contig 33979 bp, 27 predicted proteins | sample DeeMarSeWOR38_10_FD_187462 | JGI IMG/M metagenome (GOLD analysis project Ga0209742, IMG submission 187462) | Marine sediment microbial communities from White Oak River estuary, North Carolina - WOR-3-8_10 (SPAdes) (version 2) | ecosystem: Environmental > Aquatic > Marine > Intertidal zone >...
GCGTGTTGCCTGGAAGCTCTGCAGCGTCTTGTCGTAGGCGAGCTTCTCCTCACGCATGCGTGTGAGCATTTGCTGGATGGCCTCGTGACTCTTGCCGGAGAGCGCGCGCAATTCCTTCAGCTGGTTGTCGAGGGCCAGTCGGCGCGCGTCGATCATGCCGCCGGTGGACTCGATCAGGGAACCCACCTCGCGGCTCACCTTCTCGCGAAGCAGCTGTTGTTTGACTCCGACCAGATGCTCGCCGATGGCGCCTTCGAGCTTCGCCAGCCCGCTGCGCGCGAGCAGCGCCATGTCGCCCTTGACCTTTGCGACCAGACCCTTCTGTGCCGAAACCGCATATACCTGCTCACGCGGAATGCCCAGTGCCCGGGCAGTCTCATCGACCTGGCGGACAAGGCTGGTCTCGTAGCTTCCCTCGGCGCGCAGCTCATCCCAGAGCGCGTCGATTTTGTTGAGTACGGCGAAGCGCCCAGTGGGCCGAGCGCCGGTTGCCACGCAGACGTGATTGTTCCAGACCTCGAGATCCGACTTAGTCACGCCGGTGTCGGCTGCCAGCACAAACAGCACTGCATGTGCGTTGGGCAGCATGCCGAGGGTTAGCTCGGGCTCGGTGCCAAGGGAGTTGAGTCCCGGGGTGTCGAGAATCACCACCCCCTGCTTGAGCAGCGGATGCGGGTAATTGATGATCGCGTGCCGCCACACCGGAATCTCGACGCGACCTTCGGATGTGAGCGTGGGTCCGCCGCCGCTGGTTCGCGCGTCGTATAGCCCAAGCGCCTCGGCATCGCGCACGCCGACCGTCTTGGTCTTGACCATCTCCTTGAAGGCCTCGGCCAATTTTTCCGGAGAGCCGACCTCGAGCGGCAGCACCGTCCAGTTGGTCGGTGCGCGTTTAAGCTCGGCGATACTCACCGACTGCTTGCGCGATTCGATTGGTAGCAGCTTGATGCAGGGCGGGAACTTGTCGTCGTAGCCGATCTCGGTCGGGCACATCGTGGTGCGGCCCGCCTCCGAGGGCAGCAGTCGCTGCTTGTGGTTGGCAAAGAAGATCGCGTTGATGAGCTCGGTCTTGCCGCGCGAAAACTCGGCGACCATCGCGACCGTAAGCGTGTCCGAGCGCAGTTTCTCGACAAGCTCATAGAGCTTGAGGTCTTCCTCGCCGCTCGCGAGGTTCTGTTTTTCCAGCCAGCCGTGGTACTCGTCAACCAGTCCAATCAGCTCATCGCGCCAGTTCTTCAGCGCATCGATGCGTTGCCCCAATGGGCCGCTCTCGAGCAGATCCGTTTCGATTCTTGTCTGTGAACGACTCATGAGGTCACTGGTGGCGCGCCACTTCTCCGTGCACGCAAACACCCCGCGGCCGCTGGCGAAAAATCGCAGGCGGTGCGCGAGAATCCGCGTATACCTTGATAAAAATCTAGCCCAGTGCGGCGGGCATGCAATGACCGCCAATCCGCCGACCGCTCAAGGCCAGTCGAATCCGGGTGGCAGGTGTCGGGGCGACCGAACGCGAACACGCTTGTGTCGCCCGCTGGCCCCATGTTCGAGTCGCACCATCGAACGCGGTACGTCGAATACACGGGCCAAAAAGATGATCAGGCGGTCGTTGGCTTTGCCATCCACGGGCGGGGCGGCAATTCGAATCTTCAGGGCCTCCCCTGCGATCCCGGCCAGTTCGTCGTGGCTGGCGCGCGGTTGTAGGTGGACGATCAGGACGAGGTCCGGTCCGTCGCGACGGCACCACGCCGGCACTTTACAGGCCCAAGGCCAGCCGATAGAGCTGGGGCGTCAGGTGATCGACCGCCATGATGAGGAGCTGGATGACCACGAGCGCCACAATGGGCGAGAGATCGAACCCGCTCAGTGTCGGGATCAGCCTTCGCGCCGGAGCGAGCAATGGCTCGGTGAGTGAAATCAGTACCGCACCGGCTGGATTGCCGCGCAGCCCGTACGGATTAACCCATGACAGCACCGCACGGATGATGATGGCGAAAAGAAAGACATAGAGCGCGAGTTTTACAAGATCCACGCTGGCGACCACGAACAGTAGAAAGGGTGACAGCGTGCCGAGGTTACTCAGCATTCCGACGATATACAGCTCCAGCATCTGGAAGGCGTACAGCAGCAGCACGGATGCCCAATCGATGCCGAGAAACCCGGGAATTAGGCGCCGCAGCGGCTTCAGAAGAGGATTGGTAAGTGCCACGACGAACTGTGAAAACGGATTGTAGAAATCCGCGCGAACGACCTGGAACAGGAAACGCAGCATGAGGGTCAGGACGTAGAACCCAAAGGCCACCTGAACAAGAAAAACGAGCGCCTGCGTGAAGAAGCTCATGCGTTCTTTCCGAACAGCCGGGCAAGTTCATCGGCACGCTGAATAGCCGCACGTACCGCGTCGCGGAACATAGTACGAATGCCGCGCTCTTCCAGCACTCGCACCGCCTGCTCAGTGGTGCCACCGGGCGAAGTCACGCGCCGGCGCAACATCGCCGGCTCCTCGTTTCCCTCAAGCGCCATCTTGGCTGCGCCGTAGGCGGTTTCCAGCGCGAGCAGCCGCGCTTGCGGTGCCGGCAAGCCGGCGTCGATGGCCGCGCTCTCGAGCGCTTCCATGGCGAGGAAGAAATAGGCCGGTCCGCTGCCCGAGACCGCAGTCACCACGTCCATCAGCGACTCGTTGTCGACCCAGATCGCTACGCCGACCGCGCGCAAGATCGATTCGGCCTCGTTGCGCTGGTCTTCCGTGACGAGCGCATTCGCATGCATGCCGGAGGCGCCGCTACCGACCAGGGCCGCAGTGTTCGGCATGACGCGCACGATCGGCAGTTCGGCGCCGAGCCAGCGTGCAAGGTCTGCGAGACGCACACCAGCCGCGACCGAGATTACCAGCGGTCGTTTCGGCTGTACGGCGGCTCGGATGCTCCGCGATACTTCGGCCAGTGCTTGCGGCTTTACCGCCAGCACGAGAATGTCGGCTACCGCCGCAACACTCGCGTTGTCCGCGTGCGTCGCCACCCCCAGGGCCTTTTCGGCCCCGTGGCGTTGGTTTGCATCCGGATCGGCCAGCAGCAACCGGGATTTCTGCCAGCCGTTCTGGATCAGGCCGCCGGCCAGGGCGCGCGCCATGTTGCCGGCGCCAATGAAGCCGATCAGCGGCTGGGAGGAGCCCGTTCTCATAAGGGTCGCCAGTGTAACAGGGGGTCGCGGCATGCGGGAGCGGGGGAAAATTGCCGGAAATCGCCTTGAGAGCGGGGACCCGGCGCATATACTAAAGTCTAGTTTCAGCCCGAGAAATTTTTCTCCAACTATACCCGGCCATTTCCGGAGCGTTTCATGGATATCGCGGAACTGCTGGCGTTTGCCTACAAACAGAACGCCTCCGACTTGCATCTGTCATCGGGTCTGCCGCCACTCATTCGCGTGGACGGCGACATCAAGCGCATTAACGTGGATCCGCTGGACGATCGTACCGTCCACAACATGATCTACGACATCATGACTGACAAGCAGCAGAAGGATTACGAGGAGTTCCTCGAGACGGACTTCTCCTTCGAGCTGCCGAATATTTGCCGTTTCCGCGTCAATGCGTTCAACCAACTTCGCGGCCCAGGGGCGGTGTTCCGCGCCATTCCTTCGAAGGTTCTCACGCTTGAGCAGCTGAATGCCCCGGACGTGTTCAAGAAGATCTCCGACCAGCCCCGCGGCATCGTGCTGGTGACCGGGCCGACCGGCTCCGGAAAGTCCACCACACTCGCGGCCATGATCAACTACATCAACGAGTCGCGCCACGAGCACATCCTTACGGTCGAGGACCCGATCGAGTTTGTGCACACCAGCAAGAACTGTCTCATCAATCAGCGCGAAGTCGGAAAGGACACGCTCGGCTTCAACAACGCATTGCGAAGCGCGCTGCGCGAGGATCCCGACGTGATTCTGGTCGGCGAAATGCGCGATCTTGAGACCATCCGCCTGGCGCTGACCGCGGCCGAGACCGGTCACCTCGTGTTTGGAACGCTGCACACGTCCTCGGCGGCGAAGACCATCGACCGCATCATCGACGTGTTCCCCGCGGCCGAGAAGGACATGACCCGGGCGATGCTTTCGGAGTCGCTGCGCGCAGTGATCGCACAGTCGCTGCTGAAGAAGACCGGCGGCGGGCGCTGTGCCGCGCATGAAATTATGATCGGCACGCCGGCGATCCGAAATCTGATCCGCGAGAACAAGGTCGCGCAGATGTATTCGGCTATCCAGACTGGTCAGGCGCTCGGCATGCAGACGCTCGATCAGTGCCTGATTGAGATGGTGCGCACCCGGCAGGTGCACGTCGATGAGGCCCGCACCTACGCCCAGAACAAGGACATGTTTAACGCGCCTGCGGCTGGTGCCGCCGCGGCCGGAGCGAAGCGCTAAATGAACTTCATCGATCTTCTGAAGTTAATGAAGCACAAGAAGGCCTCCGACCTGTTCATCACGGCTGGGGTGCCGCCCGCTATCAAGGTCGACGGCCGCATTATGCCGGTGACGAAACAGGCATTGACGCCGGAACAGTCGCGCGCCTTTGCCTTCGGGATTATGAACGAGGAACAGCGTCGGCAATTCGAGGCGCACAACGAGTGCAACTTTGCCATCGCTCCGCAGGAGATTGGCCGTTATCGTGTCAATGTCTTCATGCAGCAGCAGCGCGTCGGCATGGTGCTGCGTACCATCAACACCGAGATTCCGCGCTTCGACGACCTGCATCTGCCCAAGGTGCTGGCCGATCTGGCGCTCACAAAACGTGGTCTGATCCTGTTTGTAGGCGGTACCGGTAGCGGTAAGTCGACTTCGCTGGCGGCGATGATTGGTTACCGCAACGAGTATTCCTACGGACACATCATTACGATCGAGGATCCGGTCGAATATGTGCATGAACACAAGAATTGCATCATCTCGCACCGCGAAGTCGGTGTGGATACCGAAAATTTCGAAATCGCGCTGAAGAATACCCTGCGTCAGGCGCCGGATGTGATTCTGATTGGCGAGATTCGTGCCCGCGAAACGATGGACTACGCGATCCAGTTCGCCGAAACCGGTCACATGTGTCTCTCGACCCTGCACGCCAATAGTGCCAACCAGGCGCTCGATCGTATTATCAACTTTTTCCCGGACGAGAAGCGCCAGCAGCTGTTGATGGACCTGTCGCTCAACCTGAGGGCAATCATTTCGCAGCGCCTCATTCCGATGAAGGGAGGCAAGGGGCGTGTGCCGGCCGTGGAAGTGATGATCAACTCGCCGCTTATTGCGGATCTGATCATGGAAGGCAATGTGCCGGGCATAAAGGAAATCATGGCCAAGAGCTCCGAGGCGGGCATGCAGACTTTTGATCAGTCGCTCTACAACCTTTATGAGGCCGACCTGATTACCTACGACGATGCGCTGCGCAATGCCGACTCGGTCAATGACTTGCGGCTGCGCATCAAGCTCGAAGGCAAGGACTCCAAGAGCCGCGAGCTCGGCGAGTCAATGCGCAATATTACCTACAAGTAGTCGACCGTCGGACGATCGATGACGAAGAAAAACCAAGGCCCCGCTCGGGGCCTTGGTTTTTCTAGGCCTGGCCCGGCGTGGGCCCGAAGACCACGCGCCCCCCGACCAGCGTGTGCGTAACCCGTCCCTGGAATTCCCAACCATCGAATGGAGTGTTGTGTCCGCGCGAGACCATTTGTGCGCTGGAGAGTGTCCAGCGCGCATCGGGATCAAAAATGCAGATATCGGCGGTCGCTCCGACGCCGAGATGGCCGGCATCGGTACCGATGATTTCCGCCGGTTTGCTGGTCAGTGCTGCGAGCGCCTCCGGTAACGTCATTACATTTTGCTCGACAAGCTTGAGCGTAAGCGGCAACAGCGTTTCCAGGGCCGAGATGCCCGGAGCGGCCTCGGCAAAAGGCGCGAGCTTGGCGTCCGGTTCATGCGGCTGGTGATCCGAGCAGATCGCGGCGATCGTGCCGTGCTTCAGGGCCTCGCGCAGGCCGTCTCGGTCCTCTTCTGCGCGCAACGGCGGCAGTACATGGCACTGGGTGTTGAAGAAACCAATATCGTCTTCCGTAAGATGAAGGTGATGCGCGGTAACGTCCGCGGTGACTGGAAGACCGCGGGCCTGCGCCTCCGCCACCATTGTCACGGCGCGCGCGCTCGACAAGGCGCAGAAGTGCGCGCGTACGCCGGTTTGCTCAATCAGCGCGAGATCGCGCGCGACCCCGACAGTTTCGGCCGCTTCCGGAATTCCGCGCAGTCCGAGCCGGGCACTCACCTCGCCCTCGTGCGCGCAGCCGTTGGCGCGCAACCACGGATCTTCCGAGTGCAGGAACACCGTCAGATCAAAACTCGCGGCGTACTCCATGGCGCGGCGCATGATGAGGGTGTCGGTAATTGGCGCCATCGCGTTGGTGAGGCCAACGCAACCCGCGTCGTCGAGTGCGACCATATCGGTCAGTTGGGTACCCTCGAGTCCGCGGGTGAGCGCGCCGATCGGATGGATGAAGGCCAATCCGAATCGCCATGCACGGTGCTGGATCATCTGTGCCATGGCGGGCGTGTCGATCACGGGATCGGTGTCGGGAGGACAGCACAGCGTGGTAATCCCGGCGGCTACCGCGGCGCGGGTTTCCGACTCGATCGTCGCCTTGTACTCCAGTCCGGGTTCGCGCGGTCGCGCGCGCAGATCGACCAGTCCGGGGCAGACAACCAGCCCCGTGGCATCGATAGTGCGCTCGATCCGAAAGCCTTCCGGCGCCTTTCCGATACCGGCCACGAACCCCTCGGCATCGACAAATACGTCCATCCTGGCATCGATCTGATTGGAGGGATCAATCAGGCGGCCGCCACGGATGACGAGGCTCATGCGGGCCTCCCGCTTTCAGAGCTGCCACCCATGATAAGTGACATGATGGCCATTCGAACCGCAATGCCATTGGTGACTTGCGGCAGGATCACCGATTGCAAGCCGTCAGCCACCGCTGAATCGATTTCGAGACCGCGGTTCATTGGCCCAGGGTGCATGACAATGGCGTCGGGCTTTGCGCATGCGAGCTTGTCGAGCGTAAGACCGTACAGGTTAAAGTACTCCTGCTCACTCGGGATGTGTGCCCCACGCATGCGCTCGCGTTGCAGTCGCAGCATAACGATGACGTCCACGCCCTCCAGGCCTTCGCGCATGTCGGTGTAAGCCTTTATGCCGAGGGACTCGTGCCCGGTTGGCAGCAGGGTGAGAGGTGCAATGACGCGCACCTCCGACGTGCCGAGCGTATTAAGCGCCCGGATCAGCGATCGCGCCACGCGCGAGTGCATGAGGTCGCCGACGATGGCAACCTTGAGATGTTCGAAGCTGCCTTTGTGCCGACGGATAGTGAAGGTGTCCAGCATGGCCTGCGTGGGATGAGCGTGTGCACCATCACCAGCGTTAATGATGCGCACGTGCGGCGGTACATGCTCGGCGATGAGATAGGCCGTGCCGCTCTGGTTGTGGCGCACAACGAACAGATCGGTGTGCATGGCTTCTAGGTTGCGCACCGTATCGAGCAGCGTTTCGCCCTTGCTGGTGCTGGACGCCGAGACGGCGAGATTGATCACATCCGCCGACAGACGCTTGGCGGCGATTTCGAAGGTGGTTCGCGTGCGCGTGCTCGACTCGAAAAACAGATTGACGACCGTCTTGCCGCGCAGCAGCGGCACCTTCTTGATTTCACGCTCGCCCACCGAGATGAACGACTCGGCGATATCGAAGATCTGATGGATGGTTTCCCGGGAAAGCCCGTCGATAGTCAGAAAATGCCGCAGGCGCCCCTGACTGTCGAACTGGAGGTTTCCCGTCATCCCCCTGCCTCCTGCAAGGTGAGCGCCAGCGAATCGGGACCGGCGAGTTTCACATGTTGTCCGGACGCGAGTTTCATCGGCAAGCCGACGACTTGGGCGCTGATCGGCAACTCCCGTCCTTCGCGATCCACCAGTACTGCAAGCGTGACGGACGCCGGCCTGCCATAGTCGAAAATCTCGTTCAGTGCCGCACGGATGGTTCTCCCGGTGTGCAGCACGTCATCCACCAGGATTACATGGCGATCCTCCACACTCACTGGCAGGTGCGACGCGCGGACCTGCGGGTTCATGCCGATGCGCGTGAAGTCATCCCGATAGAAGGAGATATCAAGCGTCCCGAGCGGATCGGTGAGCCCAAGAAGCCCGTGCAGGCGGTTCGCGACCCAGGCACCACCCGTGTGAATGCCGATCATCAGCGGACGGCGATCGAGTAGTGGGCGAAGCTGCTCGGCCATGCGCGCCAAGGCCTGTGCGACATCAGGTGCGTCGCTCATTGCGCGTCTCCCGGCAGTTCATTTAGGAAGGCCTGCAAGATGGTCTGTGCTGCAAGACGGTCCACCTTCTGGCGATGCCGCCTCACGGGAACGCCGGCCTCAATCAGGCTATCAACCGCGGCACGTGTCGACAGGCGTTCATCCACCATGTGCACGGGTAGATTGTACCGCTCGCCAAGGCGTTCGCCAAAGGCGCGCGCTATGCGGGTCATGCGGTTGGCGCTTCCGTCCATGTTGAGCGGAAGCCCCACCACCAGGCCGCCGGGTTTCCACTCCTTAACCAGTCGGTCCAGCGCCTGCCAGTCCGGGGACTGGCGCGCCACGTGCAGCGTAGTCAGCGGCTCGGCGAGCCGGGTGTGCCGGCTGCCGACAGAAACGCCCAGGTACCGCTCGCCGACATCAAATCCGAGGAAGCGTCCGGCCGCCGCGCGATCAGGCATGCGCCGTCACAACGCTCATGCGTGGCCAGTCTCGCCGGAGAGGGTGGTGAGGTCGACACCAACCAGGGTCGCGGCCGCGCGCCAGCGCTCCTCGACCGGCAAATGGAAGATGATCTCGCGTGATGCAGGAACGGACAGCCAGGCATTATCAGCGAGTTCACGCTCCAGCTGGCCAGGCCCCCAACCGGCGTAGCCAAGCGCAATAAGGTAGTGATCCGGGCCTTCGTGACGGGCGATGGCATCGAGAATGTCGCGCGAAGTCGAGACGCCCAGCGTGTCTGTCACCGGCAGTGTGGCTTCCCAGTGTCCGAGCGGCTCATGCAGCACGAATCCGCGATTGTTCTGCACCGGACCGCCGAGATACACCGACTGCTCTGCTTCGGGCCCAGCGGGGGAGATCTCCAGTTGCTCGTAGACATCGCGCAGCTTAAGGTCGGTTGGGCGGTTGATTACCAGTCCCATTGCTCCCTCGGCCGAGTGGTCGCACAACAGTGTAACGGTGCGCGTGAAGTTGGGATCAGCGAGCCGCGGCATCGCGATCAGGAAGTGATTGGCTAGCGAGGCAATCTGAGTCATGCCCGTACAGTATCCGGCAGGCAAACCGGCCGGACAAGTCGCGGCGCTACTCAGTCGCTGGTGAGTGTTTCGTTGAACTTCCAGGTACGGGTAATGTGGAGAATATCGATGTCTGCGCGTAGCTGCGGCGGCAGCGGTGCAAAGGGAGCGGCCAGCTCGACAATTCGCACTGCGGCATCGTCGAGCAGCTTGTGGCCGGAGGACCGGCGCACGGACACGGCGTTGACGGTCCCGTCCGGATTGAGCGAAACGTCCAGCACCAGGCTGCCTGTGAGCTGCCGGCGCCGGGCTTCCTCCGGGTAGTTGAGATTGCCGATGCGTTCGACCTTGGCGCGCCAGGCGTCGAGGTAGGCAGCGTACTTGTACTCCTGGGTGCGGGCGTTCAGATACTTGCGCCGCGGACGTTTCTGCAGTTCCTGAACGCTGCGCGCGATTTCGGCGTTGAGTCGCGCGCGCTCCTCTTGTGCGGCGCTTCGCTCGATGAGGCCGGGATTAAGGGGCTCCATGCGTGCTTCTTTCTGTTGCCGGCGCGTCGGGTCAGGTCGAACCTTGCGCGGATCCCGGTCGGTCATGAGCTCGGTCTTTTCCCGGCTTCCCACCACCGGCGCCTGCGGTATCGACAGGATCGAGAGCGTGTCGGTGGGCCGATCGGTGATCTCACGCACCGGGAACGGACTGCGCGCGATGTCGGGACGTTCGCTGTCGCCGCCGCCGTCCTGGTTTGCTTGGGCAAGGAACTCCGGATCCTTTGGTGCGGCATCGCTCGATGTCTGGACAAGAGTGATTTCCAGCGTGGGCAGGCCATCAAGCGCGCGCAGATGGGGTAGCACGAACCCAAGGCCAAGTATCAACACTACGTGCAGGAGCGTGGAGCCCGCGAGGCTAACGCCAAAGCGGTCCCGCGGCGCGACTTGCGCCAGCATGATGAAGGGATGGCGGGCGCTTGCGGCCGGCGCGTGGAAGAAAGAACCGGGATGTCCCATATCTTATGGCGCCAATCCGAAGTAACCCGCAGCCAGACCGTGTGTGGGACGCAGTCGCTCCAAGGGACTCATGCCGCGGCCCGTGCGAGAGCGCCCGCCTCCTTGAACTCACGCGCGGCAGCGAGCAGCGCGAGGCGTGCGATCACCCCGTAGGCATAGAAGCGGTTCGGTGGCGCGTCCGGCTGGCCAGACGGATCGGGGTAGCTGCACGGCTCGACAAACGCGAGCGGCTGAAAATGCATCCCCGGGCTGTTCAGATTTTCGTCGGGGCCGCGCTGCGTGTGCACGCGATAGAAACCTCCGACCACGTAGTGGTCAATCATATAGACGACGGGTTCGGCAACAGCTCCCTGCATTGCATTGGCTCCACTATTCCCTACGCCGGCGGCAAGCGCCTCCGTGGCGCTCCAGGTTTCAAAGGTATAAACGCCTTCCTGGACCAGCACGTCGGTAACGTCCTGACCTTCCTTGATATGCGCCATGCGGGTGCGTTGCTTGCGATTCAGTTCACGCACGTCTTCCGGGCTCTTTGCGGTCATGATCGCCATGCCGTAAGTGCCGGCATCGGCCTTCACGATGGCGAACGGCGGTTTGTCCACGCCATACTGGCGATACTTCTCGCGCACTGACTTGAGGATCGCCTCCACGTTTGCGGCGAGGCATTCCTCGCCGTCGCGCGTCTGGAAGTTTATCTCGCCGCACCTGCGAAACATCGGGTCGATGAACCACGGGTCAATATCGATCAGCGTCGCAAACTCGGCCGCGACGGCCTGGTAATGCGCAAAGTGGTGGGACTTGCGCCGCTGTGACCATCCGAGCGCCAGCGGCGGCACCACGGGCTGGGCAAGACCCTCGAGTATGGGGGGCCGGCCGGCGGACATATCGTTATTGAGCAGCACCATACAGGGCTCGAAGTCGCCGACGCCCACCTTGTTGCCCGAGCGTACGAGCGGTTCGAGCCGCACGCTGCGCCCGGACGGCAGTTCGACATCGCGGGGTTCCCTGAGGTCGAGAAGCAGAGAGCCAATCCGCACCTTAATGCCAGCTAGCTCCAGCATCTCGATAAACGAAGCGAGACTCTCGAAGTAGTGAACGTTGCGGGTATGGTTCTCGGGCACCAGTACCGCGCCACGTGCCACCGGGCAGACGCGTTCGACCGCAGCCTGGATCGCCTGGACGCTGAGTGGCCGGAAGGCCGGGTTGAGATTATTGAATCCCGCCGGAAAGAGGTTGGTATCGACGGGCGCCAGCTTGAATCCAGCATTGCGCAGATCGACCGAGCAATAGAATGGTGCGGGGGTTTCCTGCCAGCACGCCCGGAACCACTGCTCAATGGCAGGCTGCTGGGCAAGGAGATGTGCTTCCAGTTCAAGAAGGGGCCCGGTAAGTGCCGTGGTCAGGTGCGGCACCACCGAACCTGGACCAAAAGTTGCTGGTGAATCCATGAGGCTCATCGGACTAGATCCATGTTAGCGCATTTGCTCTGTAACTCGTTTAGTCGCATGGCCTTTGGCATGCTTAATGCAATGAAATTCCCCGATTTCTGGCCACTGCGGGTCATGATTACGCCCGCCGGGGCGGCTTCTGTGCAAACAGCGCAGCCGTGAGCCGATGGACTATAGTGTTGGAAGCAGTGGCTCCGGCCATGCTAGACGTTGGATTTTAAGGGATATTTGTGCTACGAAATCATTATCCTAGCAATGGATTCGCACAAATTACCTCATAAAGGAATCCGCGCAGCCTGGCCATCGGCCTCCGAATGGTGCATGGAGCGATGAACTCGGCAGGGGTGGAAGCGTGTGACCGTGAAAGTAATGATCATTGATGACAGCAACACGATACGGCGTACCGCCGAGGCCTTGCTTAAGAAGGCCGGCTACGAGGTATTCACCGCGGCCGACGGATTCGAGGCGATGTCGCTGATAACCGACAATCACCCCGACATCATATTCGTCGACATCATGATGCCGCGGCTGGACGGTTACCAGACCTGTCAACTGATCAAGGCCAACAAGAAATTCCGGGAGACGCCGGTCATCATGCTGTCCAGCAAGGACGGACTGTTCGACAGGGCGCGGGGCCGCATCGCGGGATCGGAGGAGCACGTGAACAAGCCCTTCACTCAGGAAGAGCTGATCGACGTCATCAATAAGTATGTGCACTAACCGCGCGCTGCGCGGCACCAACAACCTTCAGAACACAGTACACACGGAAACGGAGCAGGCACATGGCGATTAAGAACGTGCTGGTGGTGGACGACTCTCCCACGGATCAGCATCTCCTTGTGGAGATCCTCAAGAAGAACGGCTTCACTGTGAGCACCGCGACCACAGGTGAGGACGGCATTACCAAGGCCAAGCAGGCCAAGCCCGATCTCATTCTGATGGATATCGTGATGCCGGGCATGAGTGGCTTCGAGGCGACGCGCGCTATTTCAAAGGACCCCGACACGTCCGGGATCCCGGTGATTATCTGTTCGACCAAGGGTCAGGAAACGGACAAGGCCTGGGGCCTTCGCCAGGGCGCGAAGGATTACATCGTCAAACCGGTCACTGAAAAAGCGCTCATGGAGAAGATCAAGGGTCTGTGATGTCGCCGGCCAGACAGGATCCGTTGGCGCTCCTGCGCAGCATGCAGCAGGAGAGCGTGGCCCAGGCCCCCGCGTTACCGCAGGAAGTGGAGGCGGCGGTACTGTGGTCGGGCGTGGCGTTTCGGTTGGCCGACATGATGTTGGTCGCGCCGCTCGATCAGGTGCTTGAAGTGTTGCCGGCGCCACAGTCGACGCTGGTGCCAGGGGTAAAGTCGTGGGTAAAGGGTGTCGCGAATGTGCGCGGCAACCTGATCACGATCGTGGATCTGCCGGAGTATTTTGGCAAACCGTCGGTGTTCGTCGATGACCGTGCGCGGTTGCTGGTGATGAACATGCCGGGTTTGCACGCCGCGTTGCTGGTCAACGAGGTGCTGGGATTGCGCCACTTTGACCCGGAGGTCGAGCGCCAGAATTTGGGTGGCCTCGATGATCCGGTGCTGGCGCACCTCACTGGTGCGTTCCTGCGGGACAACGTGTTGTGGGGGGTGTTCGACATGAAGTCGCTGGCTGACAGCCTGACGTTTCGGCACGTGGCGGCCTGATCGAAAGGGTTTTTTAACAAACTTAACACTGGGTCCCACCGGACCTGAAAGAGCGCGAGGTAAATAGTCATGGCCAAGAAAGGCAACCTGATTGATCAACCGTCCGAGGACATAATCGACCTCGCGGGCGATCGTATTGCCGGCGAGGATTTCGTCGACGTCCAGAAGTCCGGGCGCTTTGCGTTGCCGAGCTTCTCGGGCGGCGCACTGGGAGTGATCACCAGCCTGCCAGTGCTGCTCATCGGCATGTTGGTCTCGCTCATGTTCCTGGTCGGTTTTCTCGTGCTGAACGCGCAGCGAACCGAGAAGGAATCCAAGTACATCGAGCAGTCGTCGCAGCTCCTCATGCTCTCGCAGCGCCTCGCCAAGGACGCGCGCGAATCGGTGCTTGGTCAGGCGGTGGCCTTCAAGACGCTCAAGGAGTCGCGCGATCGTTTTGATCAGATCGTGACCGGCCTGAGGAACGGTAACCCGGCACAAGGCGTCCCCGCGAGCCCGCCGGAAATCGCTGACAAGCAGCTCAGGGAAGTCATCAAGCTCTGGGGTCCGAAGCCCGGCGAAGGGGTGCGCGCGCAGGTTGACCAGATTCTCGGCCAGGAAAAGGCGCTGTTCGCGATGCACGATCACGTGCTCGCCATTAACCAGCTTTCGCCGCTGCTACTTGCCATCTCCGACGAAATCGTGGAAATGGGTGCTAGCGCAGGCATGAAACAGCAGCACCTCTACCTTGCCTCCCGCCAGGGCATGCTCTCGCAGCGCATCGCGAAGGACGTGAACCTGTTCTCGCAGGGCGGCAATGAAGCGGCGGTGGCCGCTGCGCAGTTCGGCAAGGACGCCAAGCTCTTCAAGGCGTCCGAGGCGGAGCTGCGCAAGGTGCTGCCGAAGTCGCTGGCCCCGAAGCTTGATGAATCGGCCACCATCTTCGGCCAGATCAACGGGCACATTGAAGGCATTCTCGGTAGCGCGGCCGAGCTGTTCGTCTCGCAGCGTGCGAGCCAGAACGTATTCGAGCAGTCCGATCCGTTGCTCAAGAAGTCGCGCGAGCTGGTTGAGGGTTACACCGGTCTCGGCGTCGAGCGCGCCGGCCTGCAGGTGGCGATCATCGGCGCGGGTGTTGCCTCGATGTTCTTCTTCCTGTTGTTCGCCTACAAGCTTGTGAGCGACGCGCGTCGTCGTGCATCTGAGAGCGCCGAGCAGAACCGTACCACGCAGGACTCGATTCTCAAGCTGCTCGACGAAATGGGCGACCTTGCCGACGGTGACCTCACTATTCAGCCGGAGGTGACCGAGCAGATTACGGGCGCGATCGCGGACTCGATCAATTACGCGGTACGCGAAATGCGCAGCCTGGTATCGCGCATCAAGAACGCGGCTTCGCAAGTGGCAGTTGCTTCCGAGAACAGCCGTCAGACAGCTACCGAGCTGACCGAGGCGGCGCTGCGCCAGGCCGCCCAGATCACCGAGGCCACGGGCAAGATGATGACCATGGCGCGCTCGATGGAAGACATGTCCAAATCGGCCGAGCGCTCCGCCGAAGTGGCGCAGGGCTCGGTGGCCACCGCCAAGCGCGGCGCGCAGGCGGTGCAGGACACGATCCGAGGCATGGACGAGATGCGCGAGCAGATTCAGGAGACGGCGAAGCGAATCAAGCGTCTCGGTGAGTCGTCCCAGCAGATCGGTGAAATCGTCGAACTTATCAATGATATTGCCGAGCAGACCAACATTCTCTCGCTGAATGCCGCCATTCAGGCAGCCATGGCGGGTGAAGCGGGTCGCGGCTTCGCGGTGGTCGCGGACGAAGTGCAGCGCCTCGCGGAACGTTCCGCGGAGGCGACCAAGCAGATCGGCGATCTGGTGAAGACGATTCAGGCCGACACCAACGAAGCGGTGGCCTCGATGGAGCAGGCGACCAACGGCGTGGTCGAGGCTACGCGCCTTGCCGACGCCGCCGGTCAGGCGCTCGGTGAGATCGAATCAGTGTCCGAACAGCTCTCGAGCCTGATCGTTAACATCGCCCGTGACGCGCACCGCCAGTCCGAGTCGGCGACCGACATCACGACCAATATGACCAAGATTCAGGAGACGACGACTCTCACCAGTGCGGGTACCCGCCAGGCGGCGGAATCGATTGGCAAGCTCTCGGACCTGGCGCGCGAGCTGCAGGCTTCGGTGGCGGGCTTCAAGCTGCCGGCCTGAGGAGCCGCTTGAACCGGCGCCCGCATCACGGGACGGGTCACGCAGGATGCGCGCATCAGGCGCGCCGGCGTGACCCGAGGTTGTTACGGCCATGAGCACTCAATCCAAAGTCGATCCGTCCACGCTTGGCTGGGTCAAGCACGAGATCGACGAGACCCTCAAGCAGGCGCGTCTCGCGCTCGAGTCGTTCAGCGAGAATACCGGGGACAAGACCCGGCTGCGCTTCTGTGTCACGCACCTGCATCAAGTCGTGGGCACATTGCTCATGGTGGAACTTGATGGGGCTGCAATGCTGGCGCGCGAGGTTGAGCAGCTCGCCGAGGCTATTCTCAACGACCAGGCCGAAGCAAGTTCTGAAAATCTTGAGGTTCTGACGCGCGGTATCCTGCTGCTGCCCGATCATCTGGCGCGTCTGCAGGTGGGTCAGCGCGATGCGCCACTCAAGCACATCGAGCTGCTCAACGAGATGCGTGCGGTCCGCCAGGCCGAGCCAATCTCGGCGCTCGATCTTTTCGCGCCAGACATGTCAGTGCGCCCACCGAGTACCGGTGCCGAGCGCGCCTCGGACGTCGACTACCAGGCGCTGGCGCGTCCGTTGCGGGGGCTCTTCCAGGGCGCACTGCTCGAGTGGCTGCGCAACCCCGCCAACACCTCGCCGCTCGCGCGAATCGCTGAATTTTTCGACGAACTGCGGCGCCAGGCACCAGTCGGCGCGCTGGAGCAGCTCTTTTGGATCGCCGGCGGCATGGTGGAGGGACTCCTCGACGGGGGACTCGAGCCAACGCCGGAGCGCAAGAAGTATTTCGCCCGACTTGATCAGCAGATCAAGAAGATTATTGACGGTGGCGACAAGACCGCGCTGCGCAAGTCCAGCGAGGAAATAGCGCGCGGCCTGCTCTATGAGGTGGCGCAGGCGAGTTCCGGCGGTGAGCGTGTTACCCAGCTCAAGCAGGCCTTCGAGCTCGACGCTTTGCTTGCCCCGGGCAGCATGCAGGGAACTTCTCTCCCCACCCCCGAGGTACTGGCCTCGGTCGCGAGCGCGCTCGGCAAGGAAATCGAGACCGCGCAGGATCTGTTGTCGAGCTATTTCGATCCGCAACAGCCCGACGAAAGTGCACTCGAGCAACTGCTCGATCTCCTGGGCAAGATGACCGGAACGCTCGATATGCTCGGGGTGCCGCCGCTCAAGGAGCTGGTTGACGCGTTGCTCGAGACCTGTCGCGCGATCATTGAGCAGCGGCTCGAGGAGCCAGCGGACGCCTCGATGCCGATGGCGCAGGCACTGGTATTGGTTGAAAACAGCGCGCGCGAGATGCAGTACTCGCCGGCAGAATGGCGCGGCCAGATCGACCAGGCTATTGCTCGGCTGCGAGCCTTCTATGCGCCGGAGGGGGGCGGGTTGGTGCCCAGCGGCATTGAGGTGAGCGATGCCGATCTCACCGAGCATGAATTCCGCCAACTGGTCGGTGTCGTCGGTGGTGAGGTCGGCGTGAACCTGACACGCATCGAGGAGTTGCTCGAGGCGTTCGCCACAGATACCACGCGTCTCTCCCAGCTGGATGAAGTGCCGGGCTTGCTTGCGCAGATCCAGGGCGCCATGCAAATCCTGAATCAGGAGCAGGCGGCGCAGCTCGCGGACGTCGCGCGCACCCACGTCGAGGAAATACGCGCACAGGCGCTCGTGCCGACCGGAGCAGTGCTCGATGCGCTCGCCGTCTGTATTGGTACCATCGGTGCCTATCTCGACGGCCTGAAAGCCGGTCGCCAGAACCTCGAAGGACTTATCGAGGGAGCGATGGAGGACATGGAGGCCTCGCTCAATGCGGCGGAGGCGCAATCGCCGGCGGATGCCCCTGCGCTGGTCACGCGCGTGCGCCACGGTCTCGAGAGCTGGTTGCAGGATCCCTCGAATGACTCGGCCCGCGGTCGCACCCAGCAGGCACTTGTCGAGCTGGCGCAAATTGCCCGCCGCCAGGGTGAGGACAAGATCGCCAAGATTGGCGACGAGACGGCCAACCTCATCCGGCTGGTGAGCGATGGCGCCGCTGAGCTGAGCGACGAGATCGAACAGATGTTGCGCCAGTCGCTGCAGACGTTGATCGACCTGGTTGGCCGGCAGCTCGCGCCGGCTGCCGCGCCAGCCCCGACCCCGGTCCGCTCGACGCCCACGCCATCGGCGGCCAAGACGCCGCCCCCGGAAGCGGCCGATGAAGAGATCATGCAAATCTTTATCGAGGATGCGCGCGACGTCTTCAACAACATCAGCAAGGAATTTGAGGTCTGGCGCAACAACAACGAGAACGCGGCATCCCTGACAGAGTTGCGCCGTGGTTACCACACAATCAAGGGCAGTGGGCGCATGGTCGGCGCGAGCACCATCGCCGAGTTCGCATGGGCAATCGAGAATCTGTTGAACAAGGTGCGCGATGGCAAGATTGCCTTCGATCCGCGCATCATCGATCTGGTGGGCCGTGCGCAGGACGCCATCCCGCAGCTGGTCGACGAACTCGAAAGCGGCACCCCGCCGACGGCAGATGTCGAAGGCATGCGCGAGGAGGCGTGGGCCTTTGCGGGCGGCGAGGCGCCAACAGCGACGTCCACATCACCGGTATCGGTAGCCGCACCCGCGCGAGTAGCAGCATCCCCCTCCCGAAGCGCGGGCTTGCCGCAGCTCGACGGCACGCTGCTCGAGATCTTCACCAACGAGGCACGCGGACACCTTGAGACACTGCGCAATGAAATTGCGGCCTGCCGCGCGGCCGGCTCGGCGTGTCTGGTGACGCAGGCCCTCTTCCGAGCCACCCACACCTTGGCCGGCAACGCACGCTCGCTTGACATCCAGATGATGGTTGGCGCCTGCGCCGAGACCGAGCGATTGTTTCATTCTTTGCAGACCCAACAGGTTCCGCTCGATAGCCACCAGATCGAACTTGTTGCTCAGCTTGAGGCCACGGTCTCCGATCTGGTCGCAGCACTTAACGGAGCGCCAGGCGACGCCGCTGTGCTTCGTTCGCGTTTTGATGAAATCGCACGTGCCTTTCACGACGAGTCGGTGGCAGCGAATGCTCACACCGAACCGGCACGTGCGCCGAGTGCCGCGCCGATGCGTCCCCAAGCGAGCCCGGCACCGGCCCCGGAGCCCGAGTCGCCCGAGTTCATTGCGGAACCTCCGGAAGTGGAGCCCGACAACGAGCCATCCGCGCCGCCAGTGGCGTCCTTCCGCGAAACGGCGGCACGCAGCGAGCCGCCTGTTGCGCGTGCGCCGGAGCCGGTGGCTCGCGCGCAGGTTGCGGTATCCGAAGACACCGAGATAGCCGAACAGCTCGACCCGGAGCTGCTGGAGATATTCCAGGAAGAAGCGGTCGATATTCTGAGCGTCGTCGACGAATCGCTGACGCACTGGCGTGCCCGACCCGACGAACGCTCAAACGTGCTCGAGCTCAAGCGTGCGCTGCATACTCTTAAGGGTGGCGCGCGCATGGCCGGGGCGATGATCATGGGCGAACTTGCCCACAATACCGAGAGTGCGCTGAAGCTGGTCGAAGATGGAAAGATCAGCGTAAGTGCCGATCTTTTCGATACGCTCGATGAGGCGCATGACCTGCTGGTGACCATGCTTGATCGCATCCAGGCCGGTCGCCCGGTTCCAAGCGGACAGAACCTGAATGCGCGCCTGCAGGCCTGGATTGCAGGCGAGCCTGTGCCGCCGCCGGCGCGCGCCGTCACGCCTGTCCCGGAGACGGAAGTGCGCGCTGCGCCAGCGCCGGCAATGGCCCCGCGCGCCGTCGAACCGACCGTGCCAGCAGCTCGCAGCCCCGAGCCGGCGGCTGCCGAGATGGTGCCGCGCGAAAGGCGGCGAGAAGAGGTACCAGAAGCAGCGGTTGCGTCGACTGCAGCAAGCAACGCTACGCTCGCGGAGCCTGCGGACGAGCGCCGCGACGAGACAGGGGAAGAGGGCGCAGCTTGGCCATCCACCATGGAGCGGCGCGGTCAGATCCGCGTCAACACCAATCTCCTCAATGAACTTGTCAATTATGCCGGCGAGGTATCCATTGCCCGTGCCCGCATGGAGCAGCAGATCTACGGCTTCCGCGACAATCTCGGGGAGCTGTCGCGCAACGTTTCGCGCTTTCGTGACCAGTTGCGCGAGCTGGAAATCCAGTCCGAGTCGCAGATCCTGTATCGCGCCGAGAGCCAGATGGCGGGTGGTCGCACCGACTTTGACCCGCTGGAGTTTGACCGCTTCTCGCGCCTGCAGCAGCTCTCGCGCAGCCTGACCGAGAGCCTGCACGATCTTTCCACCATCCAGATCAATCTGGGTAATTTCATTGGTGTGGCGGAAACGACGCTTGCCCAGCAGGCGCGTATCAATACCGACCTGCAGGAAGGTCTCATGCGTACGCGCATGGTGGCCTTCTCGACGCAGGCCGGTCGTTTGCGCCACATCGTGCGCCAGACGGCGCGCGAACTAGGCAAACGGGTCGAACTCGATCTCACCGGCGCGGATGTGGAAGTCGATCGAAATGTGCTCGAACGCATAGTCGGTCCCTTCGAGCACATGATCCGCAACAGCATCGATCACGGTATCGAGCCTGAGCCCGAGCGGCGCAAGCGCGGCAAGCCCGTGACCGGCAAGATCACCGTAGCCACCGCCCAGGAAGGCAGCGAAATCGTGCTGCGCTTCTCGGACGACGGAGGCGGCCTCAACACCGATGCGATTCGCAAGAAGGCGATTGAGCGCGAATTGATTAACGCGGATGCCAACCTCGCCGAGGATGAGCTTGTCCAATTCATCCTAATGCCGGGATTCTCGACCGCCGAGAAGATTACCCACTTGTCGGGACGCGGTGTGGGCATGGACGTCGTGCATACCGAGGTGAAGCAGCTCGGCGGCACCATGACGGTCGATACCCAGCACGGGGTCGGCACAACGTTCACCATCCGCCTGCCGCTCACGCTCTCGATCGCGCAGGCACTCATGGTCTACGTCGGCGACCAGCAGTTCGCCGTGCCGCTCGCCTCGGTGGCCAATATCATCGAGTACCCGGTCGAGCAGTTGCACGCCATATCGGTCGGCAAGAATCCACTGCTCAACTGGAACGATCAGGTCTACCCGTACATGAGCCTCGCGACGCGCCTCGGTGTGGCGTCGCCGGCGCCGGTCAATGGCAAGAAGGTGCCCGTGTTGCTGGCGCGCACTGGCACGCGCGAAGTCGCGATGCAGGTGGACGGGCTCGGCGGCACGCGCGAAGTGGTGATCAAGCCACTCGGGCCGCAGCTCGCGGAGATCAAGGGGTTGGGCGGCGCGACCATCCTCGGTGACGGTCGCGTGATCCTGATTCTCGACGTTCCGGGGCTATGGTTCCGCGAGGACACGCTACGGGTAGGACACCAGATTCAGCAGCCGGTGGCCGCCGCGCCAGCGGAAAAGGAACATCCGACCGTGATGGTGGTGGACGATTCGCTCACCGTTCGCAAAGTCACGAGCAAGCACCTGCAGAAGCGTGGTTACGAGGTGATGGTGGCAAAGGATGGTATCGATGCTGTCGAGCAGCTGCGCGAGCGCGTGCCAGACCTCATGCTGGTTGATATCGAGATGCCACGCATGGATGGCTATGAGCTGACGAGTCGCGTGCGCTCCGAAAGCGGACTAAAGCACGTGCCAATCATCATGATCACTTCGCGTGCCGGTGCCAAGCACCGCCAGAAGGCCTTCGACCTGGGCGTGGATGTTTATATGTCAAAGCCCTATCAGGAAGAAGACCTCCTCAAGAACATCGAGACGCTGCTCGCACGCGGTCATCTGCAATAGGCAGACGACAGGCACGCAGCCGCACTGGAACCATTCGTGGCACCATCCCAGCATCAATACCTGCGACTCGTGATCGGCGGCAGCACCTTCCTGCTGCCGAGCGTGATGCGCTACACGATCGAGCAGCGCGATGCGCTAAGCGAGAACACCGCGTCGCAAAGCCCGGTGGCTGCGTGGCGCACGGTGCGCGGCACGCGCTGGCCGGCCTATAGCCTGGGCCCCGACCTCGCGACGCGCCCGGCGGGCGATTGGCATCGTGCCGTGTTCCTGGAAGCGCGCCCGCAGAACGTTGGAATCATCGTCGACGAAGTGCAGCTGCTGCCGCGTGGCGAAACCGAGATCGCCAAGTTCACGCCGCTTGGTCCCGCCCCCACACGCTTCGGTCATCTCTTTGACGGCGCCTGGGTGTCAGGACGCGACGTGACGCTGGTGTTCGAGCCAACGGCACTTATTGGTTACCTGCAGTCGCTCGGGGAATAGCGCATGCGACGACAGAATACCGACCGCCTGTATGTACTGGAAATTCCGCTCGGCAACACCTCATTGTTGCTGCCCTCGGCCAAGATCGCCGAGGTCATTAGTATTGGCCGACTTGCGCCGGTGCCGTACGCGCCGGACTGGCTGTTGGGTGTCACCGGGTGGCGTTCGCTTGCTGTGCCGGTAGTGTCGTTTGAGGGGTTTCTCGGCGCGCACCGTATGTTGCCGGGGGCGGGCGCCAAGATTGTGGTCCTCTATCCGCTTACGGGCCGGAACGAATGGGAGTTCGTGTCGATCCTCAGTTCCGCCGAACCGCGCCCGCGTTCAGTGGAAGAGGCCGGACTTGTTACGGCACAGGAGGCCGATCTTCCCAACAGTCCTTACGTCGCGGGGGGCCTCAAGACCCCTGAAGGTCGCCTCCTGATCGTACCGGATCTGGAAGCACTGAAGACCACGTTTTACCCGTCCTGATCAAACATCCGCGTGCGGCGCGTCAGTTGCGTGTCGCGAATTCAATACCTTCCCAGGCAACCTCGGCGAGAAGATTAATCTCGCCAGGCTCGATCACGTAAGGTGGCATGAAGTAAATGACATCTCCCAGCGGGCGAAGCAGTACGCCGCGCGTGAGTGCATGCCGGTAGACGCGCGCCCCGCGCCGCTCCTGCGCGGGAAACGGCTCGCGGGTCGCCCGCTCTTTTGCCAACTCGATGGCGAGTATCATTCCGTGTTGGCGCACGTCCGCCACGTGCGGGTGATCCGCGAAGTGCGCGGTTGCCGCCGCCATGTGCGCGCTGAGCGAGCGATTGCGCGCCAACACATCATCGTCGCGGAAGATGTCTAGCGTTGCGAGCGCGGCGGCACAGGCCAGCGGATTGCCGGTGTAGGAGTGCGAATGCAGGAAGGCGCGGTGCGAAGGGTAGCCGTGGTAGAAGGCCGCGTACACCTCGTCCGTGGTGAGGCACACAGACAGAGGCAAGTAGCCGCCGGTCAGTCCTTTGCCGAGCAGCAGAAAATCTGGCGTGATGCCGGCCTGCTCGCAGGCGAACATCGTACCGGTACGGCCGAAACCGACCGCGATCTCGTCAGCGATCAGATGCACGCCGTGTCGTGTGCAGGCGGCGCGCGCCAGCCGGAGGTACTCGGTATCATGCATGCGCATGCCACCGGCGCATTGCACGAGCGGCTCAAGGATGACAGCGCATGTTTCCCGTGCATGGCACGCGAGTGCTTTCTCCAGATTTTCAAACGCGCGCCGCGCATATTCCGCACAGGGCTCACCGGGTTCGCGCTGGTAGCAGTCCGGTGAAGACACAGTAACGGGCTGGAGCAGTAGCGGGGCGTAAGTTTCCTTATAGAGCGCGACGTCCCCGACAGAGAGCGCGCCAAGGGTCTCCCCGTGATAGGAGTTGGCGAGATTGATGTAGCGACTGCGCTGTTCTCCGCGGTTTTGCCAGTAGTGAAAACTCATTTTGAGCGCGATCTCGACAGCGCTCGATCCATCGGAGGCATAGAAGCAGTGCCCTAGTCCGCCCGGGACAAGCGCTGCCAATCGCTCTGACAATGTCACGACCGGCTCATGCGTAAAGCCAGCGAGAATCAGATGCTCTAGTTCATCGAGCTGTGCCGCCACGGCCGCATTGATGCGCGGGTGGGCGTGTCCGAACAGGTTTACCCACCATGAGCTGATGGCGTCGAGATAGCGCCTGCCCTCGAAATCCTCAAGCCACACGCCGCGGCCGCGACGAATAGGAATGGGCGGGAAGACCTCGTGCTCCTTCATCTGCGTGCACGGGTGCCACAGCGCGCGCAGGTCGCGCTCGATGAGCGTCCGGTTGTCCATGGACGCTAGTTTCGAGGCTCGGTCAGCGACTGGCAAGCAGCGCGCGGCGCGTACCGCACGGGAGACTAGTATCCCCAGTATTCCTTGAGTACGCGACCGTGGTTCGCATACATCTCTTCCGTCGCGGATTCGAAGCGGGGGAAGCCGATACTCCTGAGCATCCGCTGGCCCTCGGGTGTCGTATTGGCCTTGAGTAGCGCTGCGCGAAGCCGCTCACGCATTTCAGCGTCCACCCGTGGCGAGGCCGACAGTGCAATATGTGGCAGCGGCTCGGTTGTCGTCACAACCACCAGGCCGCCTCCACGCGCCATCGCCTGGCTCACGACTGGCGTGGGCAGAATGGCCCCATCGACCTTGCCTTCCCGTACCAGCGCGACGCCGTCCACGGCATTGTTGACTTCAACGATTGCGGGTTGGCGCATGGGGTTGGGGAACAGGGCGTTCAGGCGTGCCGCACCGATTGACGGTTGGCCCAGCGAGGCGACAGGTTTGCCCGCCAGTTCAACGGGATCAAACACGATCTTGTCTTCCGGCACCACGAGGCTGTAGCTCACGGTGTCCGGGACCTTGACCAGCACCTTGTATCCCTGTTTGACCGCCCGGTAGTCGGTGAAGTGCGCGGCATCGAGCACGAAGTCGGCCTTATCGCCACGCCGGATAGTGTCCCAGTAGGCAAGAAAATTGGGCGATGTGTGTACCTGGCAAGGCTGGTTCGCGACTTGCGTGATGAACTGGCAGAGCGGCATAAATGCGCGCCGTGTATCTTCCTCGCTCAGAACGGGCTGTACATACAGCGCATATCCGGCGGCCTGTGCCATGCCGAGCGGCGCCATGCCTGCCATCATGGCGAGCAGGATACGCCGCATCCAGGTATTAGTTCGGCTGTCGACCTTCACCACGATCCTTGGCTTATGAGTTAGAGTGCCTGCCAATTTTTTGAGCATAAATCGTGCCGCCGAACATTGGCCGACCCGGGACATAAGATGATTTAATAATGCACGGGTGGCTTTTCCACTGGGCGTGATACCCCATATCTGTAATGTATTCCCTGAAACCAACGGGCCACGATCTGATGACCCAGGAGTAACAACCAATGGCCAGAACCGAAACCCCTGTCTGTGAATTTGGCAAGTCGGCGCCGGAATTCGCCCTGCCCGGTGTCGACGGCAAGACCTACCGTCTGGCAGATGTGCGCGGGCCAAACGGGCTGCTTGTCATGTTCATCTGCAATCATTGTCCCTATGTCCAGGCGGTACGCAGCCGCATCGTGCGTGACGTCGAGGAGCTGCGTGAACTCGGTATCGGTGCAGTGGCGATCTCATCGAATGATCCCACGGACTTTCCCGAGGACTCGTTCGAGAACATGAAGCGCATCGCGGTTGAATGGGGACTTCCGATGCCGTATCTCTTCGACGAGAGCCAGGAAGTAGCCAAAATATTCGGTGCGGTTTGTACGCCGGATTTCTTCGGTTACAACAAGGATCTCAAGCTCCAGTATCGCGGACGGCTGGATGAGTCGCGCAAGGAATCAGTGCCTAATGCGCGTCGTGACCTGTTCGAGGCCATGAAACAGGTTGCGCAGAACGGGCAGGGTCCACGGGAGCAGATTCCGAGCATGGGCTGTTCAATCAAGTGGAAGCAGGAGTCGGCGGCGTAGTGCCGCGATGATCAGCGAAGAAACCTTCTATCGCCCGGTCGAGCGGCAGCGTGCCACCCGCACGATGCCGGCCGAGACCTACAACCTTGCGCATCTGCAGCTGGCGCGCGCCGCAGCCGAGTGTGTGTTCGTGCCGATCCGCTCGATGCAGTATCTCGCGGTACTCGATGCACAAGAGTTTATCTTCGTCGATCGCGAGGGCCGCCGGTTGATCGAGGTTGCCTGGCAACGGTTTGCTCCGCAGACGCGCACGTCACTGGAAGATCCGGTCCCCTACGAAGTCGTCTATTACACCGAGCGGGCGGACGAGACCATGAAACGTCTGCAGGGCGCATTCCTCCAGTCACTGCGGGAACTGCAGCGGCGCGCGCCCGTGCCCGGTAGCGCGCGCGTTATTCCGCTGGCCACACGATAGCGATGCTTCCATCCACTGAGGCTTTGTCGCAGCTCATACGCGAGGCGGCGCGGACGGAACTTTTGCCCAGATTCGCCGATGTGCACCGGGAGACCAAGCACGACGGGAGCCTGGTCACGGCGGCCGATCTCGCCATGCAGCGCCGTCTGCGTGAGGCGCTGGCCGGTGGGTGGCCGGATATCGAATTCCTTGGGGAAGAGATGAGCGCGCAGGAGCATGCGGCGCTCGTGCAAACGGCGACGCAGCGCGACTTGTGGTGTCTCGATCCGCTCGACGGCACGACCAACTTCGCAGCAGGTGTGCCGTACTTTGCCGTGTCGCTCGCCTTGTTGCGCGACGGGAAGCCCGAGCTTGGGTTTGTCTACGATCCGGTGCGCGATGAATGCTTTAGCGCGCGGCGTGGTGACGGCGCGCAGCTGAACGGCAAACCTCTCGGCACGCACGAATCCCCCGGTGTCACACTCGCGCACGCTGTTGCCGCGATAGACTTCAAGCGCCTGCCGGGCCCGCTCGGCGCGCGGCTCGCCGCGGATCCACCATACGCTTCGCAGCGCAATTTCGGCGCAAGCACGCTTGATTGGTGTTGGGTTGCCGATCGGCGCTTCCATATATACCTGCACGGCGGTCAGCGCCTCTGGGACTACGCCGCCGGCAGCCTGATTCTGGCCGAGGCCGGTGGATTCGCCGTCACGCTTCAAGGCGAGGCCGTCTTCGCACTCGATCTGGCGCCGCGGTCTGTGGTTGCGGCCCGCGATGCGGCGCTGCTCAACGTGTGGTTGCGCTGGATTACGGCGCACATGCGCTGAACGGTGTGTCTCGGTAACAGATTCTCCTTATAGGCCGATAATCCGCAGCACCGTGTCGCGGTCCGGCTATTGCCGCGGGCCGGCACGTGAGGGAAAATGGCGCCCCTTAAAAATCCCGGGGGCATCCCGGGGTTGCCGCCGCGAGTACGCGAGGGAGGCGGCAATTTGGAACGAGTACAGTCAGCACTTCCGGCCCTCCCCGTGCTTTCTTGCTGTGACTACCGGGGCAGTTGATTGTGTTCCGCGCGACCTTAGCCTGTCGGCGGTCGCGGGAGTGTCGCCATTCTTGCCGCAGGCGCGGCGGGCCCGAGGGCAAACCGGTTTCTTTGACAAATTGAGGATCAAGCCATGACAGCAACTGCGACTTCCGCCAAGGCCGGTACCGGCCAGTCGACGCCAGGCCGCCGCGACCTCGCCAACGCGATTCGTGTACTCGCGGCCGACGCCGTGCAAAAGGCAAACTCCGGTCACCCCGGCGCGCCGATGGGCATGGCTGACATCGCCGAAGTCCTGTGGAATGACTTCCTCAAGCACAACCCGGCGAACCCCAAATGGGCCGATCGCGACCGTTTCGTGCTGTCGAACGGTCATGGGTCGATGCTCATCTACTCGCTCCTGCATCTGACGGGCTATGACCTGCCGATGGATGAGCTCAAGAACTTCCGCCAGCTGCACTCGAAGACGCCGGGCCACCCGGAGTATGGCTACGCTCCCGGCGTGGAAACCACGACCGGTCCACTCGGTCAGGGCATCACTAACGCCGTCGGCATGGCGATTGCGGAAAAGGTGCTGGCCGGCCAGTTCAACCGCGACGGGCACCACATCGTCGATCACTACACCTATGTATTTCTTGGTGACGGCTGCCTGATGGAAGGCATCTCGCACGAGTCCTGTTCGCTTGCGGGTACGCTCGGTCTCGGCAAGCTCATCGCGTTTTACGACGACAACGGCATTTCGATCGACGGACATGTCGAAGGATGGTTTACCGATGATACGCCGAAGCGCTTTGAGGCCTATGGCTGGCACGTGGTACGCGACGTCGACGGCCACAACCCGGATGCGATCAAGAAGGCGATCCGCGAGGCCCATGCGGTCAACGACAAACCGTCGATGATTTGCTGCAAGACTGTGATCGGCTTTGGCGCACCGAATCTTTGTGGTTCGCACGATTGCCACGGCGCGCCACTCGGTCCCGACGAGATCAAGGCCACCCGCGAGAACCTCGACTGGAAACACGAGCCATTCGTGATCCCCGCCGAGATCTATGCTGGCTGGGATGCGAAGAGCAAGGGTGCAGCCGCCGAAAAGCATTGGAATGAGAAGTTCGCCGCCTACAAGAAGGCGTTCCCGGATCTGGCGGCGGAGTATGAGCGGCGCATGAAAGGTGAGTTGCCGAAGGACTGGGCGGCCAAGAGTGCCGAATTCATCAAGAGCGTGGACGCCAAGGCCGAGACAATCGCTTCGCGCAAGGCGAGCCAAAATACGCTCAACGGCTACGGACCGGTTCTGCCCGAGTTCCTGGGTGGCTCGGCGGACTTGGCGGGATCCAACCTGACGATCTGGAAGGGCTCCAAGGGCGTAAGTAACACCGTCGCCGACGGCAACTACATCTATTATGGTGTGCGCGAATTCGGGATGAGCGCCATCATGAACGGCATCGCGCTGCACGGCGGCTTCATCCCCTACGGCGCAACCTTCCTGATGTTCTCTGAATACGCGCGCAATGCCCTGCGCATGGCCGCGCTCATGAAGATAGCCTCCATCTTCGTCTACACCCATGATTCCATTGGCCTCGGCGAGGATGGCCCGACCCACCAACCCGTCGAGCAGACTGCAACTCTGCGCATGATTCCCAACATGAGCGTGTGGCGTGCCTGCGACGCGGTGGAATCCGCCGTTTCATGGAAGGCCGCCATCGAGCGCAAAACCGGTCCGTCGTGCCTGATTTTCTCGCGTCAGAATCTGCCGCACCAGAAGCGCGATGCCACGCAGCTCGCCAACATCGCGCGCGGCGGCTACGTGCTGAGCGAGGCCGACGGCGGCAAGCCGCAGGCCGTGATCATCGCGACCGGTTCCGAGGTGGCGCTGGCAATGGAAGCGCAGAAGCTTCTGACCGCCAAGGGCAAGAAGGTGCGCGTAGTGTCGATGCCCTCGACCGACGTGTTCGATGCCCAGGACGCCGCCTACCGCGAATCCGTGCTCCCCAACGGTGTGAAGCGCGTGGCAGTCGAAGCCGGCGTGACCGACGGTTGGTACAAGTACGTTGGTCTTGACGGCAAGGTTGTCGGCATCAATCGTTTTGGTGAATCAGCGCCGGCCGGGCAGCTGTTCAAACACTTCGGCTTCACGCCGGAGAACGTCGCCAAGGCGGTCGAAGAGATTCTGTAACAACGTTTTGACTACAACACTTCTGGAGATTCGGAAATGGCAATTAAAGTCGGTATCAACGGTTTCGGCCGCATCGGCCGCATGGTGTTTCGCGCGGTCGCCAAGGATTTCAAGGAAATCGAAATCGTCGGCATCAACGACCTTTTGGAGCCCAATTACCTGGCTTACATGCTGAAGTATGACTCCGTGCATGGCCGCTTTCCCGGCGACATCAAGGTCGAAGGCAATAACCTGATCGTGAACGGCAAGAAGATCCGCCTGACCGCAATCAAGGACCCGACTGAGCTGAAGTGGGGCGAGGTCGGCGCCGATATCGTGATCGAGTGCACCGGTCTGTTTCTCACCAAGGAAACCTGCGAGAAGCACATCGCGGCGGGCGCCAAGAAAGTCGTGCAGTCCGCGCCCTCCAAGGACGACACGCCGATGTTCGTGTTCGGCGTGAATCACACCAAGTACGCCGGCGAGCAGATTGTCTCCGCGGCCTCCTGCACCACGAACTGCCTGGCGCCGGTCGCCAAGGTTCTACATGACAACTTCGGCATTAAGCGTGGCCTGATGACCACCGTGCACGCCGCTACCGCCACGCAAAAGACCGTTGACGGCCCGTCCAGCAAGGACTGGCGCGGCGGCCGCGGCATCCTGGAGAACATCATTCCGTCATCCACCGGCGCAGCCAAGGCCGTGGGCAAGGTGCTGCCGGAGCTCAACAAGAAGCTCACCGGCATGGCCTTCCGCGTGCCGACCTCGGACGTGTCCGTGGTCGACCTGACCGTCGAGCTGAACAAGGAAGCCACCTATGAGCAAATCTGCGCGGCGATGAAGAAGGCTTCGGATGGCGAACTCAAGGGCGTACTCGGCTACACCGACGAAAAGGTGGTGTCCACGGACTTTCGCGGCGTGAGCATGCCGTCAATCTTCGACGCCGACGCCGGCATTGCCCTCGACCCGACCTTCGTCAAGGTCGTGTCCTGGTACGACAACGAGTACGGCTATACCTGCAACATGCTGCGCTTCGTGCAGCATGTTGCGAAGTAGTCGGCTCGAGGCAAAGAGCAGGGGGCCCCGCCGCGCGAGCGGTGGAGATGCGACCGCCGGCGGGTCATCCCGCCGCCGGTCGGTAACCTTCAACCCATTCAGAGAAACCATGTCATGTCTGTTATCAAGCTGACCGATCTCGACCTCAAGGGTAAGCGCGTGCTGATCCGCGCCGACCTGAATGTTCCTATAAAAGAAGGCAAGGTCACCTCTGACGCACGTATCAAGGCCTCGATGCCGACCATCGAGCACTGCGTGAAGAGTGGCGCGAAGAGCGTCATGGTGATGTCGCATCTCGGTCGCCCGGAAGAGGGTGTATATGACGAATCGGCCTCGCTCAAGCCGGTCGCTGATTACATGACCGGTTTGATGGGCAAGCCGGTGGCGCTGGTCAAGGATTATCTCGACAAGGAGCCGTCGCTCGCCAACGGTCAGGTTGCCGTCCTCGAGAACGTCCGCTTCAACAAGGGCGAAAAAAAGAACGTCGACGAGACGGCGCAGAAGTACGCCAAGCTCTGCGACGTGTTCGTCATGGACGCGTTCGGTACCGCGCACCGTGCGCAGGCCTCAACTCACGGCGTCGCCAGGTTCGCGGCGATCGCCTGTGCCGGAATCCTGCTGACGGAGGAGTTGGACGCGTTGACCAAGGCGTTGCTCAACCCGAAACGTCCGATGGTTGCGATCGTTGGCGGTTCCAAGGTCTCGACCAAGCTCACCGTGCTTGAGTCGCTCTCCGAGAAAGTTGACCAGCTCGTGGTCGGGGGCGGCATTGCCAACACCTTCCTCGCCGCCAGTGGCAAGAAGATCGGCAAGTCGCTGGCCGAAACCGACCTCATCCCGACCGCCAAGACGCTAATGGAGAAGATGTCGAAGCGTGGCGCCACCATTCCGATTGCCGTGGACGTGGTAGTGGGCAAGAAGTTCGATGCCAACGAACCGGCGACGCTCAAGGATGCTGGCAATGTGGCCGACGACGATATGATCTTTGACATCGGTCCGAAGAGTGCACAGGAGCTGGCCGACATCATCATGAAGGCAGGTACGGTCGTGTGGAACGGCCCGGTCGGTGTGTTCGAGTTCGACCAGTTCGGCGCCGGCACCAAGAAGATCGCCGAGGCGATTGCAGCGACCCCCGCCTTCACGCTCGCTGGCGGTGGCGACACCATCGCAGCCATCCAGAAGTACAACATCTACGACAAGGTGTCGTACATCTCGACCGCGGGCGGCGCCTTCCTCGAATTCCTGGAAGGCAAAAAGCTGCCAGCCGTGGAGATTCTCGAGCAGCGCGCCAAGAAGTAGGCCTAAAGGGGTGATGGATGGTTCCATTGCCCCTTTTCCTGTTACCAGCAGAAGAATCGAATGCTCAGACGAACGAAGATTGTCGCCACGCTCGGTCCGGCCAGCGAGAGTCCACAGGTACTCGACAAGCTGATTGAGGCGGGCGTGGACGTTGTCCGACTGAATTTCTCCCACGACAAGCATGAAGTTCACAAGCGCCGCGCCGAAGAAGTGCGCGAGCGCGCCAAGGCCCTCGGTTGCGAGGTCGGGGTGTTGGTTGATTTGCAGGGCCCCAAGATCCGGATTGGCAAGTTCAAGAATGGTCCGATCGAGTTGGTCGAGGGTACACAGTTCATTCTCGACGCTGAGCTGCCGCTTGATGCAGGCGACAGCACGCGGGTTGGGGTCACCTACAAGGCGCTGCCGGACGACGTCAGCCGCGGCGATACCCTGTTGCTTGACGACGGGCGTATCGAGCTGTTGGTAGACAAGGTCTCGGACAGAGCGGTGCATTGCCAGGTGGTTGTGGGTGGGCCGCTGTCGAACAACAAGGGCATCAACCGCAAGGGCGGTGGACTGTCCGCCAAGGCGCTGACCGACAAGGATCGTGAGGACATCAAGGCCGCTGCGGCCATTCGGGCCGACTACGTGGCGATCTCCTTTCCGCGCGGCGCCGAGGATGTCAACGAGGCGCGCGCACTGTTGCGCGCCGCCGGCGGTCACGGCTGTATCGTTGCCAAGATCGAGCGTGCGGAGGCGGTCGCCAACATCGAATCCATCATCGAGGCCTCGGACGTCATCATGGTGGCGCGAGGCGATCTTGCGGTGGAGATCGGCGATGCCGCAGTGCCACCGATCCAGAAACGACTGATTCGGCTGGCCCGCGCGGGCAACAAGGTTGTGATCACCGCGACACAGATGATGGAGTCCATGATCGAGAATGCCATTCCGACCCGTGCCGAGGTGTCCGACGTCGCCAATGCCGTGATCGACGGAACCGACGCGGTCATGCTGTCGGCCGAAACCGCGGCCGGCAAGTACCCGGTCGCGGCGGTATCAGCCATGGACCGCGTTTGCCGCGTTGCAGAGCAGGAACTGGAGCCCATGCGCTCGCGCCACCGCATGGAGCACACGTTCGGTCGGGTGGATGAGGCGATTGCCATGGCGACGATGTATACCGCCAATCATCTTGGGGTTAAGGCGATCGCGGCGTTGACTGAATCCGGTTCTACCGCATTGTGGATGTCACGCATCAGTTCGGGGGTCCCGATCTACGCCTTGACGAGCCATGTCGAGACGCGTAGAAAGGTCACGCTCTACCGGGGCGTTTACCCGGTTGCGTTCGAGATCACTACGTCCGACCACGCTACGGTCAACCATGAAGCCATCGATGAGATGCGCCGGCGCGGCACGGTCCGGGACGGTGACCTGGTCATCATCACCAAAGGTGATCTGACCGGCGTCATGGGTGGCACCAATGCCATGAAGATTGCGGTGGTGAAGTAGAGCCGGCCCGGCTTGCGACACCAGCGATTGATACGAGTTCAGTGACTAAAAATCCCTTCAGGAGGACATTATGGCTCTTGTAACCCTTCGCCAATTGCTGGATCACGCCGCCGAGCATCAGTACGGCGTGCCGGCGTTCAACGTCAACAACCTCGAGCAGATGCGCGCGATCATGGAAGCGGCTGCTGAAACCGACAGCCCGGTGATCGTGCAGGCCTCGGCCGGCGCGCGCAAGTACGCCGGCGCCCCGTTCCTGCGCCACCTGATCCTCGCGGCAATCGAAGAGTGGCCGCATATTCCGGTGTGCATGCATCAGGATCATGGCACCTCGCCGGCCGTTTGCCAGCGCTCGATCCAGCTCGGCTTCAGCTCGGTGATGATGGACGGTTCGCTCAAGGAAGATGGCAAGACCCCGGCTTCTTATGATTACAACGTCAATGTCACCAAGACTGTGGTCGACATGGCGCATGCCTGCGGCGTGTCGGTGGAAGGTGAACTCGGTTGCCTCGGCAGTCTCGAAACCGGCATGGCCGGCGAGGAAGACGGCGTCGGTGCCGAGGGAAAGCTCGACCATTCGCAATTGCTCACAGACCCGAATGAGGCCGCTGATTTCGTCAAGAAGACCGGCGTGGATGCGTTGGCGATCGCCATCGGCACCTCGCATGGCGCCTACAAGTTCACCCGCCCGCCGACCGGCGACATCCTCGCCATCGAACGGATCAAGGAAATCCACAAGCGCATCCCGAACGTGCACCTCGTCATGCACGGCTCGAGCTCGGTGCCCCAGGAGTGGCTCAAGATCATCAATTCCTACGGCGGCGACATGGGCCAGACCTACGGCGTGCCGGTGGAAGAGATCGTGCAGGGCATCAAGAGCGGCGTGCGCAAGGTCAACATCGATACCGACCTGCGTATGGCCTCGACCGGCGCAGTGCGCAAGTTCCTCGCCGAAAACAAGAAGGAGTTTGATCCGCGCAAGTGGCTCAATGCCGCGACCAAGGGCATGAAGGACATCTGCAAGGCGCGTTACGAGGCCTTCGGTTGTGCCGGCAACGCCTCGAAGATCAAGGTGCTGTCGCTCGAAGCCATGACC
>Ga0209742_10000205_pt1 | contig 33900 bp, 35 predicted proteins | sample DeeMarSeWOR38_10_FD_187462 | JGI IMG/M metagenome (GOLD analysis project Ga0209742, IMG submission 187462) | Marine sediment microbial communities from White Oak River estuary, North Carolina - WOR-3-8_10 (SPAdes) (version 2) | ecosystem: Environmental > Aquatic > Marine > Intertidal zone >...
GCTTATTTTTTGATTTTTTTTGAATGTCTTAAAAAAAAAATAAAACAAGAAAAGATTTAATAAAAATTCTAATCTAAATCTTAGTGCATAAAAGTGTTCTTTATTAAAAATAATTAGATAGTAACTTGTGATGGAATGGTAAAAAAACTGGATACAAAAAAAAATATTCAATTAATCAAAATATTTATTTTATTTTTTTTATTTTTCTTATTATTAATAAGCCAAAATGTCCTTGCCCAAACTCAGAATCTGATTCTTGAATATGAACATCATTGGGATACTTATGAGACAGGAGGAACTTGCAATTTTGGCACATACAATTTTTTTGTTGGCGACATTGATAATGATAAAACATTAGAACTAATTACTGGAGGGATGAGTTATGATATGATTAATTCATCCAGAACAGAATTAAGAGCCCCTTTTAAAATTTGGAATTGGAATGGAGAAAGATTTAGTCTAGAAAAGAGCCATGAGTGGTTAGGTATTACTAGAAGTACTTTTGCAACTGATTTAGATCTTGACGGTCTTCCTGAAATAATTACAGGTGGCACAAAATCAGATGGAACAAACATTAATTCTATATTTAGAGTTTGGAATTGGGATGGCGCAAATTTACTACTAAAATCTGAATATGAAGGTATCTCATCAGGATCTATCTCAGCATTCGATTTTGATGAAGATGGAGTATCTGAGATAATCGTAGCAGGAACTAATACTACTGGAGCAAAAACATCAGCTCAATTATCAATTTTTAAATATAATATCAACACGCTTGAGCTCTTAGGGACTATACAATGGTGTGCTTCAAAAAGCGCAAGCGCAACATCAGTAGCAACATATGATTTAGATTACGATGGACAAATAGAAATAATTACAGCAGGATATGATAATGATCTTAACAATAGTAGTGGTCAGATAAGGATTTGGCATTGGGAGAATGAAGCCTTCTCTTTAATTGAGAATAAGGAATGGAGAATGGTAGAAGACGTTTTTGGAGTCACTATAACAGGTGATCCAATGGGCAACACTATCGTGAATAACTTAAGAATAAAAGATGTGGATTTAGATGGAATCTTAGAGATAGTAACAGGTGGATTTGCTTTTGATGGAGAAAAAATAAACGCACAATTAAAAATTTGGAACTGGGAAAATCAAATCTTGGTTTGCGAGAATAGTCATGAATGGATAACCAATGATGTTACTGAAATCAAAGCAGTTAGATTGGATGATGTCGATGCTGATAACCAAGTTGAGATTGTAACTGCAGGATTAACAGGAGCATATGGTGGCTTTGATGATGTTAATGTTCCCCCCGAACAAGGCCAACTAAGAGTATGGAGATGGAATGGAGAGGAATTATTCTTAAAATACAAAGAAGACTGGACTGTTGGGGATGGAGTAGTTGCTTGGAATGTTCAAACAGGAGATATTGATCAGGATGGGACAGTTGAGATAATAACTGTAGGATGCATGTATGTTTCTGCCTTATGTGATCCTGATCTAAGAATATATTATGTTGTTTTGGATCAAAATCCACCACACTATCTAATTGTAGTCATTTTAATAATAACTATGATCATAACTACATTGGTTATTCTTAAGAAGAAAAAATAAATTACATTTTTTTTATTTCTTAGATTTTAGAAAAAAAGCCATTGCTAAAACTATAGAAAAGAGAATAAATAAGGCTCCTAAAAAATCTTGATCAATAACAAAACCTGTTGGAGAGGGTATAGGAGCTATAGTAGGAGTTGGTGATGGAGTGAATGAAGGAGTGGGTAGTGGGGCTTGATCTTTCAAAAGAAAAACAGTCCAAAAGTAAGGATTAAATTCATTATTTGAAAAATCGTCAATAACAGCATGATATTCGCTAATAAGAACCTGATTAACATTCAAATAATGAGTAGAATTCCAATCCAAAAAAACCAAACAAACAAATCTACCAAAAGAATCAGTTCTAGAAATATCATCAATATCAAGGATTACAGTTTTATTCTCAATCAAACTCTCCAAAAAAACAGTAGATTCAACAAATCCTACTTCACCAAATTCTGGAGCATCAACATCAGCCAACCTAACAGTATAACCCTGAAAAGTACTAAAAGTATCCCCATCAACAACCTCAGTAACATAAACCTCAATCATATCCTCCCCAGAAGAGGGAGTTGGAGAAGGAAGAGGAACATAAACATAATCAGGAACATACTGTAACCAATCCCTAATTGGGTAGATAGCAGCTTCAACACCAACAAGTTCTTCAGGAAGATCCCCAATCTTCCATCCCTCACCAGTAGTCTCACAATAATAGTAGGTTTTTTCACCATAAGTAAAATAGTAACCATCAAGATCATCTCCTAAAATGCCAACCGCATAATGGTTAGGAGGACTAAGATAGACTGTACCATACCCCATAATCAATGTCAAAGTAGCAAACAATATTGAGGTATCTTCACAATCACCCCCATTATCCACCAAAGTTTCTATAGGGAATCTAGGATACTCATCATAACCAGAAGTAACATTATCAGAAGTATAATCCAAGCTTTGAACAAAAGCCAAAACAAAACTAACTTCATCAAAAGAACCATAACCTTCTCCATCAGCAGCCTCTTGGAGTTTCTCAGCAACCGATTCTATATAGTAATCATTTGTGGTGGTTAGAAAACCATAACCTACAGGACCATCTCTAAGTCTATCAAATACTGGTACGCTTTTGTATTCTTCATAAAGATATTGTGGAATAGATAAACTCCAAGTCCAAGTTTTCCCATCATAATCCCACTCGAAATCTCTGTAATAATAATTATCTTGACCATTAACTCTTATAGAAAAACTCTTTGTAAAAACGGTTAAAAATAATAAAGCCAGAAGAAAAACCATAAAATATTTGGTTTTCATTAACAATACGGTTTTGCTACTTCAATATTAGGTTTATCCAAAAAATGTTGAAAAGAAATTAATCAAATAAAAAAGAAAACCAACAACATTATAGACTTGTATATTTCTTATTCAAAATAGCAAGCATAGAACCTTCTTATAAAGCAAAATTCGTTTCTAATTCAGAACCCGTGTCTTTGATTATTGGATGAATTGTGCTATCCCCATAAGAATGAATTGAACTGCAATTGCTGCTATAAAAAGGGCATTTACTTGTGCGATAACTAGCGCGCCTGATTTACCGAGGAAGTGATAGATTCTCCTTGTTGATCTTAAAATTATCCAAGTTATGGTAAGAACAATAATTATAGCTACTGTAGTTATTGACATACCATATTGTTGAATGCTAAATATTGCTGTGGTAATGGCACCTGGCCCAACTAAAAGAGGCATGGCTATGGGTACTGCACCTACACTTTCAGGGGTTTTTTCCAGATCAATTATTCTTCCTGTGATTATCAATCTAATGGCTATAATTAAGAGCAGAATTCCTCCCGCTATTTGAAAACTATGAATAGAAATCCCAAAAATTGAAAAGATTTCTTGTCCTGCAAAAGCGAATAATAGGAGCAAAATAATACTAACTATTACTGCAGTGTTGAAGGTTTTTGCTCTTTGTTTTTTTGGCATTTTTTCTGTTAGACTCATAAATATTGGAATATTGCCAAGAGGATCAAGCATTATAAAAAGCACTAAGATAGCTTTAGCTATATTCAAGCTATTGTCAATTACGATTTCAAAAATATAAGTCACCTTTTTTTCTTTGAAACTAGATTTATAAAAGCCTTAGCATACTTGAAGAAATATATAAAAAAACTTTAATATTTCGCAAATGGAGCTTTAAATTTTGAAATTAGACAAGAAATATTTTGGAATCTTGGTAGCATTTTTCATGACTTTAGCTTTGGATACAACAATGACCTTTACAATGACCTCAATAAACGTTGGTTGGAATCAAAGTTTCTTTTCAAGTTTTTTAAGAAGTTGGATTATTGGTTTTATTGTGGCTTTTCCCACAAGTATTATAGTTATACCTTTAGCAAGAAGGTTAGCATCCAGACTGGTCTTAAAATAGATTGTATAAATAGAAATTTTTTTGCATAAATATAAAAATAAATACTTAGAATCTTAAAGATCTGTTCAGGTTAATAATCTCTAATACCAAGCACTACCAAGATACAAAATGATCTCTAATATTCTTTTTATTTTCTCATATTATCAAATAAGCTAAAAAAACAACTACCAAAAGAAAATAAAACATAATTGGAGAACGGGAAAAACTAATAATTCAAACAATTAGTAAACCAAAGTGTTTTATGTTGATTAAATTATAAAAATCATATTAAGATATCAGATATTTTTTATCACAATTATGATATAATAAAGACAACCAAGATCCAAAGTCCTGCAATTAAAGAGGGTTTATCATAACTCAAGAGATTAGAATTTCATTTTTTGAAACGCTTTGCCCAAAGTGTCCCTTAAGTTATACAAAAACCATTAATAAAGTAGGTATCAAAAATGATAAAGAAAAAACTAAGATTTGGATTTGCGCTATTATTGTCCATGATGACAATTGCAGCCCCCTTATTATTTATCGCACAAGGCCAAATTCAATCTTCTCCTCAACAAAATCTTGTAGTTTTATCAGAGAGAGCACAACAAGAAGTGGAAGCTTTAATTGATTGGATATATTCTAATGAGGAGTTGATACAAAAAATTGAAGATAATGAATTATTAACTGATCTTGAAGAAAAGGTGGTTTTATTTAATCAAGGCACCTCTTATGCAACTTCTAGCAAAACTGCATATGAATTAGAAGATTACGAGACTGCTGTTGAAGATGCGCTTGAAGCATTAAGGATTTTCAGGGAAGTAATCAAATCAATACATAACATTCTTTCAGAAGTGGGAGTGAACACAGAAGATATTATTGACATGCAAACCTTATTAGAAGCAATCTTGCGTGCTCAAGAAAAAATAGACAGATTAAGGGAGCTAGTATCAGAAGAAGATACTGAAACAATTGCATTAATAGATAATGCTGAAATTTATCTTGATAATGCTAAAGAAGATCTGTTCAATGAGAAAATTAATGAAGCAAAGATCAATCTTAGAGAAGCAAATCAGATTATCTCACAAATAGTTGCAATCATAAAAGATCAAGCTGAAAACTTTAATGACTGGCGAATCTTTAGTTATTGTGAAAGAATACGAGAAAGAACTAGAGAACGATTTCGTTATGGAAGGCAACAAGGAATAAACATTGATGAACTTTTAGAATCTTTAGGTTATCAAAGTGAGAATCAGTTTATGGAAACCTTAGAAGGCTTAATCCAAGAAGCTAATAACAATTCAGAGCAATTAAATAAAGCAATAGAAGATTTGGAGACGATTAGAGAAATGATTCAACAAATGGAAGAGACCATGACTCAAAGTATTAATCAGCACCAAAACAGATATGGTTCTGGTGGTAATGGTGCAGGCTACTCTAGTGGACAAAATAGTGGCGGTTCCTAAAAATTATCTATCTTTTTCTTTCTTAGAGTTTTTTTTATCTAAGTTTCACTTGATTCTCAAGACCTATTTTCTTAATATCAACAATCTCTAGCCTTTCAAGCCTTCTTACTAATCTCCAAAGACTAGTTCTGGGCATATCTGGAAATCTTTCTCTTATCTCAGCCTCGAATGCTTTACCATCATTATCAGCTAGAAATTGGATTACTCCTTTTTCCTCTTTAGATAATTGAGGATAAGCTTTGAATATTTTTTTGACATTTGGTTTCCTTTTTTTAAAGAAATATAGTAATCCGATAATTGTGATAATTATTGCTCCTAATGTTATAGCAAAATATTCTATAAAAATTAGAGTCTGTCCGCTATCTGTATCTTCTATTGAACTTGGAGGTAAAATATAACTTATTTCCCATTGATTTGGATACAAAGTAAATGTTATTATATTCTCTATAGTATCAATGGCACTTGGCATTTCACTTAGATAAATCACAGTTGAATTCTTTGGTAAACTTAATTTTGTGACAAATGAAACATTGATATTTAAACTCCAAACTTCAGCTTCTTTATTTGTTAATGCCAAAGTTTCGTATTCAATAGTAATTTTATTTGATCCTAAAGTGAATATTGTAAGATTATAATTATTGATTTCATAATCTACTGGAACTTGATCTTGATCAACAATCACCAAGTTTTCAACAGAGTTTGACAAAAGAGTAATTGTTATTTGTGGATAATAATCTTCGACAATAAGAGTTTGTGTGACGGATGATAAACCATCTCTGTAAATCTGTACTCTTGAAGATTCAACTATAAACCCTAAATTTGCATTCGCGCAAGATAAAGCAAGTAACTGAAAAACAATTAGCAAAAGGACTGGGGTTGCTTTTCTAGCGTAACGTTTCATGAGATTTCATAGTTTACTAAACACATTGTAATTAAAATTTTTATGTATCGCTACTAAAGATTTTTCAATAAATTATTTTTAAATAATATTTAAAAAAAGCCTATATCAATTAATCTTGTTTCAGGGATTAATAGGTTGTTTCTATTTTTGAAATGCTTTTTTCATAATGTCCCTTAAACCACACCACGCATATATTAAATCTGGTGATTTAAGATGATCACAAAAAAGGTAGGGATAAAAAAAATCAGTATCTTGCTTCTAACACTTTTATTTGCAATTAGCTTTGCATCAGTAGCCGCAACTTATGCTGAAAACGACCCAACAAACGATTCTCAAGGAGAAATTAAAATGCCTGAGGTTCCAGGTCTTCCTGAAAATGTGACTCAATATAATAAAACTGACGTTGTTCCGGTAGCTCAGACAGAGAAAGTACTAAGTGGAGAACCTGCACTTTTTGCTTACCAAAACACAACTATGCTCTTTAACTCTACTATGAACTGTAATTTAGTAATAACTTGTCAAGCCTCAGCTAACCAGAAAATATTTGCACTAACAATAGATCCAAACCAAACCATGACATTGAAATTGAACTTTAGTGATAATCCTCTACAAGGTGAAAAAGAGAGAAACAGGAATCTTAATTTTTATTCAAGCATAGAACCGGATGTTACAGTGAAACTAACTGCACAATTACGATTTTACATTAATCAAACAGAGCTTACTAAAGAATTAGGCTGGGAAATAAATCCTGAAAAGTTGACTTGGATGTTCTGGAATGGAACTCAAAATGAGTGGCAAAAAGTTCCTAGCTACTTAGATCAAAATGGATATCTCACTTGCAACACAGACCATTTTTCTATTTGGACTATCGGAGAATTTGAAGATCCTTCTGAAAAAACTCAAAATCTAGTCGACATGACCTTAATCTATGGTGGGATAGGTGCAGGATTAACAATAGTTGTAGCCCTTGGATTGATTTTATATAGCAAACGTAAATAGTTTAGAAATTCATCCTTTAACTTTTTTTTCTTTTTTTTTGATTTTTACAAATGAGCAATCAAAGAACACAAAAGTGTATAAGCTTACTAAAGAATAAATCTAAGCGAACAAGCAAATAAGGAAAAAAGAAATGAAGTCTAAACCAAGAATCTTGGTTGTTTTCTATTCAATGTATGGTCATATATTCAAACTAGCCCAAGAAGTAGCAAAAGGTGTGAATGAAGCAGGAGGAGAGGCTATTATAAAACAGGTAGAAGAGCTTGTTCCAGAAAAACATCTAAACAAACAAGCAAAACAAGCTAAAGAAAAAATGAAAGAAATAGAAATAGCAAATCCAAGAGAAGATCTCATAGATATAGATGGAGTTATGGTAGGAGTGCCTACACGTTTTGGAAATATGTGCTCGCAAATGAGGAACTTTTGGGATCAAACGGGAAGCATGTGGGGCAGTCTTATTGGTAAACCAGCAGCAGTTTTTACAAGTTCTAATACACAACATGGTGGACAAGAAACAACTCTAATTACTACACAGATAACCTTTTTGCATCATGGATGTGTGGTAGTTGGCTTGCCTTATTCTTTTAGTGGTCAATCAAGAATGGATGAAATAACTGGTGGATCACCTTATGGTCTGTCTACAGTAGCTGGAGAAGGACCACCATATGAAAGAGTGCCTACTGATAACGAACTTGAAATGGCAAAAGGATACGGTAAATATCTGACAAATATAGCTAGAAAATTAATGAAGTAAAAAAGCTATTATCTGCAATTTTTCTCATTTAAACCAAGTTTCCTTGGGTGTAGAAATTAGGCTTCTAAAAAAATTAAGAATTGAGCAAATTTTTTAGCTTGGTTCAACATGGATGGTTAAATCAATGTTAGGACAAACCGCTTTGATATCAGCTTCCAAATGATCATTTAGATCATGAGCCTCCTTAACACTCAAAGAGCTAGCCACAGATAGATGAAGCTCAGCAAATACAATAGAGCCACTTCTGCGTGTCTTTAAATTATGAAAATCAATAAAACGGTAATCATGCTGCTTAAGAATATCACTAATTATCTTCTCTTCATCAGAACATGATTGATCCATCAAACTATGTGAAGACTTCCAAACTAATCCAACACCCATTTTAACAATAAAAATAGCCGCTACAAAAGCTAATAGTGAATCCATATAATCCAAACCAATAATTTGACCAATAATCAAACCTACCCAGACTCCGATAGATGAAAGTACATCAGCCATCAAATGTTTAGAATCCCCTTCAAGCGCATTGGAACCAGTCTTTTTAGCAGTATTTAAAAGAAGAAGAGAAACAGCCAGATTAAGAGACGTAGCAAATACAGATATGACTATTCCTAAATTCAATTCCAATAAATATCCCACATCAGATAGACGCTCAAAAGCAGTAATAATTATGAAAAGAGCTGCAATAATTATTAACACTCCTTCAAGAAGACAAGAGATGTCCTCAATCTTCTGGTGACCATAATTATGACTTTGATCTGGATCTTTTTCTGAAATTGAAATAGAAACAAACATCATTCCTGATGCTAGAATATTAATTATTGATTCAAGAGCATCAGATAACAATGCAACAGAATTAGAGACAAAAAAAGCAAATAATTTGAGTACAAATATTGCAATTCCGCAGGTAAGGGCTATTATTGCTGCTTGCTTTTTTCTCATAATCAATAAGTGAAGACATATTTTGCTTTTAGGTGTTACTAATTATTAAAAATAATTTAATTTTGCCAAAACATATGGTCTATATTTTAACAACTGGGATCAGAGTTATTATAACAAGAATTTCCACTTTGCAATAAAATGGAACCAAGGTAAATACAAAATAAAAGAGCTGGAAAGATATATGGTTCAAACTTTGCTGAATTTTCTTCAAGGATGAGTATATACAATCATTAATACTTCAATGTCTAACTCTTTTCTGTCCTAATTTTCTAACATGATGATTTTTCAAACTACCTTTCTTCCTGGGAGCTCGCTCATAAGCAATAAGGGTCTCACTTCTTAGAATCTTCAGCTTTCTAATTTTATCATGAACCTCCCTAAGTTTCTTCATATTCTCCACATCAATCTTACAGTGAATATCAAATTCACCATAGACTAAAGACCCCTCGGTTACACCTTCAAATTTCATCAAATTTTCAAGAACCTGATGCTCAACCCCATGCTGAACTACCACCAAAATATAAGCCTCCACCTCTTTCTTGTTTGACAAAATAAATCAATCCAAATATAACATAAATTAAGATGAATTAATAAATGATTAACTACCCGAAATTCTATTATAATGAAACACTGATTCATTCAAAATTTTACATTCAAGAACTGATTTTTAACGATTATTTAATTGATTATATTATAGAATTTTTATAAAGAACTTAATCAAGAAAAGATAAGCCAAAAAAACAGTTAGTAAACTATTCTTGATCAAAATAAGATAATAAATTCAAAATATCAGAATTAAGATATAGAATCTTTAATCAAGGCTCGAAATTAAGAAGTTTATTTTTAATCTAAATTATCAAATGAAAATGAGATAAGCAAGCTAAAAAAACAATCTTGGATAAGCTTAACTAATCTAATTTCTTAAAAGTTAGGCTCTATAATAATTAGTTGTAGGGGAATGCAGGTTTGATTGAGGTTTGGATTGATGGATGTTGCTATCCAGTAAATCCTGAAGGAACGGCATGTATTGGATATGTGATAAAAAAGAAGGGATTAACCATAGCTAAAGGTTCCAAAATAATTGGAAAAGGTCAAGGAATGACAAATAATGTTGCAGAATACAATGCTTTAATAGCAGTTTTAGAAGAAATAAGAAAAAGGGCCCTGTATACTGAAGAAATTATAATTAAATCTGACTCTAAGCTTCTTGTCAATCAAATGAAAGGGAATTGGAAAGTAAAATCAAATTTGATCTATCCACTTTATAGGGAAGCAAAAAAACGTGCATATAATTACAATATCAAATTTAAATGGATTCCAAGAGAGAAAAACAAGGAAGCAGATGAAATGTCAAGAATCGCATTCACAACCTACTCAATAAAAGAAGATTCATCTACAGATTATCAAATAGATAATGATATGATTAAGGATTTACTTACTTTCAAGGGTTTTATTACAGAAAAAGAAGCACAAGAAAAAAAGAAGGCAAAACAAACCAAAGAGACTATGAAAGAGATCAACAAAAATAGGGATACTGTCAGAGTTGGTGAAACTGAAAACTTTATTATTGATAAAGATACAAACCAAAAAAGATTATTATTGTATGGAAAGGAAATCTCCCTTTTATCATTCAAACTTGGAATAAAAAAAGATGAAATCACCAAACTAATCGAGTTACTCTCAAAGGGAAAAAACATATTGGAAAATAGTTAAATCTCAAATTATCTAGTATCGTATTTTGATCTTTTAAATTATTTCAACTTCTTTGTTAAAGGAATAACCTTAAAATCATATTCAGTAGAAACTCTAATCCCAGAATCCTCATAACCCATCTTTAGCCAAAAACCATATGCTTTCCAAGCAACACCCTTAGAGTTTTCAGTAGTGTCAGTTTTTATAACATGAAAACCGCGAGATTTAGCTAAACTTTCCACATACTCAACAAGGGCTCTACCAACACCCTTACCTTGCTCTTTCTTAGCTACAACAATATTATCAATATTATCATCACTCTTAACCGTAAAAACAATAAAACCAATAACCCTATCTTGATCTTCAGCTACAAAAACTTCAAAATCATTATTTAACTTGTTCTCAAAAGCCCACATTTCCCTTAACTTCTCAATTGATGTGTACATGTTATCCTCTGGAACACCAAATTCAATGATATTCTCTTCTGTAACTGTCTCTTTTCTAATTTTTACAATTGAGGGAACATCCTTGACTGTTGCAGGTCTAATCTTCAGAGAGTGCATAAGAATCTCAAAAACTAAAACAGTTAGTTAAGGTTTATCTAAAATATAAGTAGAGATATTCTCCATAAAGGATCTTCAATGATCCTAAAACATCACAAGTTTTCTAAGTTAAAGGAGCAAAAAGTTCAAAATAAAATTGGAAAACAAAAAAGAAAAATATAATTTATATTAAATATTAGAACAACAAAAATCAAATGGTGAAAAATTTTGTTCATAGATAACTTCGTCCCCTCTATTGATGAAATAGAATTAAAAGATGGAAATATGAAGTTAGTCAAAGTTGCAGGAAGAGAAATTTTGCTTGCTAGAATAGGTAATGAAGTATATGGTATTTCACATATTTGTCCTTGCATGAAATGTGACCTTGCTCAAGGAAAATTAGATGGGTATGTTGTTACATGTCCTTGTCATGGTTGGAAATTTGATGTGAGAACAGGAATTTATTTAAAAACAAAACAGAAGCTTCTCACAACGTATAGATGTAAAATTGAGAATGGCAAAATCCATATTGAAATCTTCTAATCTTTAATTATTAATAAATTTATTATTTTTCAGATTCTGTAAGGGTTTTATTTTTTATAAGCCATTTATATGTGGAGCAATCTTTGCATATACAAGCATTTTTTTCTATCATGCAAGGAAATTTATTTTCATTTATTTTTTTTGATATCAGTAAAACCTTCTTTTTGATTAGTATGTAAAAACTGGAATATACATTTTTTTAAAGCAAAATAGTAAAATCTGGTTTCTATTTCTTTTTATATATATCCAAATCCATGCAAAACATGAAAAATAATTACTATGTAAAAAGATAAAACAGCCAAAATATGAACAATTCTCAAACCCTTTCTATACTCACCAGCTACCAAACCAAACCTAAGGAAAAAACCAGTAAAAACCAACACTGACATAGCAGTATACAATCCAACACCAGTACCTAAATCAGGATAAAACTCTAAAGGTCTACTAAGCTGACCAGCGAAATGAACAGAAATTAACAAAAAAGCCAACAAGTTACCAAACACATGAAACTTCAAAAGATTTCTTAGGCTTCCTGGTTTCGATCTTTTAATAAGAACAAAAACTGGTGTAATAATGGCTATGTAGAATGCGCCAATAATAACAGCCCAATGATTAAAACGGTAAGATCCAATAACAAAACCCACACTAATCAAATCAAAATAAATTAAAGCCATCAAAATCACAGAAATCAAAACAATAAAAAAGGCTATTATTAATTCTAAACGTTTCAAAAGTTTCTCCTAAATAATTTATTTCTGCATAGTATAAAAGGATTTTTTTTAAAAAAAAAAGAAAATATTTTTGCAATCAATTCAAAGCAGTATTTTTCTAAATTTTTTTTGAAAAGAGAAAAATAAAGAATCTAGAAATTAAGGAGAAAATTATGCAGAAAGAAAACCTCCATCAACCACAATTAATGCACCAGTAACATAACTGGAAAGATCGCAAGCCAAAACTAAAGCCATGCAAGCAACTTCATCAGCATTGCCCATCCTTCCCAAAGGACTTCTCATTCTATACTCAAATCCAGACTTCAAGACACCAAAATTAAGCTTCATAGCCTCTTTTGCCAAGTTCTTAGTTCCTTGAGTCCAGATACCTCCTGGAACAAGAACATTAACCCTAAAACCATTCCTACCATATTCACTAGCCAAAGCCCTTGAAAGAGCCATCACTCCAGCCTTGCTTATATCATATTGACTCAAACCTTCCTTAAGAGGCAAAACAGCTTCAATTGAACCCATATTGATAATCACTCCACCCTTCTTTAATCTACTCTTAATCATATTCTGACACATCCAAAAAACTGAGTTTAAATTCACATTCAATACTCTTTCCAAGAAGGGGTGATCCACTTCCAAGAAGGATTTCGTAGGATAGATAGCAGCATTATTAACCAAGATGTCAGGTTCCGTACCTTTCATTTTTTCCCATAAAGAATTTATTTCCTCTGATTTAGATAAATCAGCTTTGTATAATTCCACCTCCACATTAAATTGCCCAAGATTTTCCTTTACTTTAGCAATATTCTGAAAATTAATATCCACAAGGACCAAATTTGCACCAGCTTCAGCAAACCTATGAGCTATCGCTTTACCAATACCAGCTCCAGAACCTGTAATAAGAGCTTTCTTATTCTTAAGAGAAATAAGTTTGATTAGGGATATCTGATCTGACTTTTTTTTCATTGTCACATCAACAACCAACATTAAAATTATCAAGTACAGGCTATAATAAACTAAATAATCATTTTAAGGGTTCTAATATGATCCAAGTCATTCGAAGGATAAAAAGTGTTAAGTAATTAGCATCATTAAAAAAACCAACATTCGGGTACATAGATATCTCTGATAGTTCTAAAGTAAATAAAAAATAAACTTTGCAATCCTAATTTATCCTTTTCGATTATAACAATTAATAATCTTAGTTGCAAAAGGGATCTTATCACTTAGCAACATTTCCCTATTATTTGCTGATAAGTTGACAGATCTTATTAGGATATTTTGAAGAAAAAATAAAAGGTCTACCTCTCTTAGGAGTAATTTCCACAGCATTACCAAACGAAGTCGTATAAGCATAAGACCTATCAAAACCATATCTAACACCCACCCCACCAAACCTTCTAAAAGAAGCCTTTACCTCCTTACAAGAATCAATTTCAGATAACATAATGGATTTACTATTAAACAAACCATACTTCAAACTAAGTTTCTCAGAGTCTATCCTTATTTTAATTCCCCTGAAATTCCCCAATAAAAATAAAATAAAAACCAAAAGTCCCAAAGGAACTGCATAATCAATAAAAGTTTCAGCATCAAAAGGTTGAATAAAAATAAGCACTAAAATCATTACACTAATAATAAAAAAAACCAAGACCAATATTGCTGCTTTAATAAATTTTCCAATTGGAACCCATTCAAGATATTCAACTTGGTTCATAACAAAATATTCGATAAACAATCAATTAACTCTTCACTCCCCAAACCCAGAAAAAAGAAAGGCCCTTTACTAGATCTGATTGGCTTAGGTTCTTTGAAGAACACTTTTCTTTATTGCAAATAATCAACTATGGATCTTTAGCAAACTAACAGACAATTTAAAAGATTTTAAAATCTTTGAGCATTATATACTTCCTCTAGTTGGATTTGATAATAAAGTTTTCCTAGCAGCAGACCTCTCTCTATGCACATAATTAATTTTCATTTCTTAGATATTAGCAGCCTAATTAGCTAAAAAATTGGCATAAGAATTCTCAATGAAATCATATTGAACTAATCCAGAAAAATTTAAATTGCAATTGAAAAAATAGTGCATCTATTGGTGTCTAATAAAATGACTGAAACTGTAGAAAAAGGACTAGAAAAAATAGGAGTCACAATATCAAAACCAGTACTAGCAATAATAGCCATAATCTTTGGACTACTAGTAATCATCTTCCCAGAATTACTAGTATGGATAGTAGGACTATACTTCATAATCCAAGGAATACTACTACTCACAGACTACTATGAATCAAAACAAAAAAGCTAACACAACAAAAACAGACTCCACACCCTATTTTTTATAACGGTTTTTTTATATGTTATTAATTTTTTATTCCAAGTTTTTTGTAGTAGAATAAACTTTGGCCAAAAAGAAAAATATGGCTAAGAATAACAAAAGAAATTTATGATTAATCCTTAATTTTAAGAAATGTAGCAAGACCTGGAATCAATAAAGAAATCATCCAAAACTCTGTTAAACCAAAGAAACTCAAGTAAACCGGCACCCAAAACATAACTATTAAATAAATCGCAAAATAGGCACCAACTAAAATCAAAGCAATTCCAAATAGCCTAAAATTGATCTTGTTTCTCTTTTGAATAATAGGTAAACAGGCAAATAAAGAGACCAAACTAGCAATTAATAAAGTCAGTAACGAGTTAATCGCTCCGATTGTTTCAAATAAAGAACTGGATTGGCTCCCAAATTGTGAAAGAGCAAAAATCCAAAAAAAGGAATGTTTAATCCACATAGTAAAAACATACAATGGAGCAGTAATTCCAATCCATTTAAGAGTGCTAATATAGTTATTCGCTTTTATTTTTTGACTAAACAACAATAAAACCGGAAAAAGTATCAATCCTTGTAATAAAAAAGAGGTCCCAGTGTAAAGGTTAAAACCTGCAAAAGTAAACTCTGAAAATGACAGAATAATATGATTTATCCCAGAGGGAATGAACAAGCCGAAATACAGTGATTCAAAAAGAACTGCATTACTCAACCTGCCAAGATACCTTGAATCATTCTTATTAAACAGATAAGTTGAACTCACGGCAAATATTCCGCCAAAAACACGCAAATAAATACCAGTAGAACCTGCAAATTCTTGTATTAAAACAAGTGTCCATGGAAAAGAAGAACTATTAAAGGAATCAGGCAATTGAAAGGATTCAGGAAGTTGACCAAAACTAGGAATAAATGAGTAAAGAAATAATGTAGTGTTTATTGCGTGATAAATTGTATAAAACAAAAAAAATATTGAAACAAGCAATAGCGCTTTCTTAATAGACGCTGTTTTAGTTGAATCCATTTCGTTTCAAGACAGAATGACTCTAAAGTTATTTAATCGTTATCTCCGTTCTTTCTTTTTTTCATATTTTCATGGGTGTGGCAAATGAAGAATAAAAAAACAGTTATGAAGAGATAAGTTGAACTATTTTATCTTCTCTACAATCAATACAAAACTCACTTTAGCACCCATACCTCCAGCAGTAAACTTAGGATTCACACTAGGAATAATAGAAATAACATCGCCATCCAAACCATTCAAGAATACTTCTAATCTACTTTGATCTTTATTCATATCAAGATCAAACCTATGAACTCTATATTTGATCAACATAACACCTACAAAAAATAAATACTCGATTAATAAATATTAATTCTATTTATTAAAACAAAAGCAATAAGTTTTCTTAGGCCAAATAACCAAAAAACTATTGAATCATTTTATGGGTAAAATACTAAGAGATTGATATTAAAAGAAAATCACAATTTCCGTTTTTTTAACTCTTTAAGAATCTTGCCTTTAAAGGTATCTTCTTTTTTGTTAAAAGAGGTAGGCATAGGGATTTCACCAAAATTAACTTCCAAAGCTTTTCTACATTTTTCAGCAAGGACAACTGCTGATGTTTGAACATGTATATTTTGTGAAGAAATTCTATATAGTTCTCTTTGTTTATCTTCTTGCTCTTTGATTTTAAGTTTTTCCTCAAGAAGTGTAACAGCATCTTGAAGAAATCTTTGTTCTCTTTTAAGAGATTTATATTCTTGCTCAAGTTTTTCTCTTCGCGCCTGCAATTCCTCAAGCTCTGGATTGATCATCTTTAATCAAAAATTCTCCTATCTCTTTAAAAAAAATTAAAAAGTGTATATAAAAACCATATTTCAACATGGAATTATTATGTTATAGTAATAACAACTGGATATTTTTTGTTTATAAAAAAGAAAAGATCCCCTAAAATAATTGTCACTAATTGGATAATAAAAAGGACTATCCAAAACCCTTTACTCATCCAGTTATTGAGCATATTAAATTCTGGATCTGTACGATCAGTTTTTAATAAAAATAAATCCTAGATTTCATACCATTCAAGTCACAATTCAATTAAGAAGAGGGAAAATAGGTGGGAATGCTACAGCCAAATTGTTAAATTAATTCAAAAATAATAGTGAAATCAGAGAACTAAACCCAGTATCTATATAAAATAAGTGCACCTAAAATGAAAAACGGTAAAAACCCAATTTTTGTGGCATTTTATGATCAGATAAAATCACTCAACCTTAAATTAATACTTACTATAGAATATTTATTGAACAAAACTGGATCCTAAACAAATGCAATCTGAAAATGAATTAACTCCTACTGCAATACGTACTTATCTCTATTTGATCAAAGCAGGAAAACCAGTTGGACCAAGAGAAGTAATGAGAAAAGCAAAACTAACAAGTCCAAGTGTAGCCTATAGAAATCTACAAAAACTAATAGAAATGAATCTAGCATATAAAGACAAATATGGCAATTATGGAGCAAAGGAAAAAAAAGGAATCAGAGGATACTTCTGGATAGGAAAAAAATTGATCCCTAGATTCATAATTTTTGGATTCATATTTTTAGTAGTAGTAATCATCGAAATAGTAATCCTTTTGCTTCACCTATTATATGGATCACCAATAGAGGGATCATTTTGGCTACTTACAATCGTAACAATTATCTCTGCAACGATGTTCTTAGTTGAAGGGATAAAATGGAAAAAGAACAAGCTATTTTTATAGATCAAAGTTATCTTTTCCTTGTTTTTTATTGAAATTATAGCTTAGAGTAATTCTATGTTCCAAGTTTGGAACATTTTGTTCCTCAAATAGAACTATAAATTTCTTTTTTGCCATTCTTTAATAAATCAAGAATCAAAATCAAATTCAAAAAAACCTGAAAAGAATTTTGAGAATTAAGAATCTAAGTAAAATGGAAAAATAAGTATGACAAATGTTAACTATAAAAGCAAAAATTCCTTAGAAGTTAAAATAAAAGTAATAAAAATTCTAAACTCATTCGAATTTTGGGTTTTAATTATAGTTGGAAGTTATTTTTTTTATAGTCAATATATGCTAGTCAGGAGTCTAATATTCAGTAGCGATTTAATTCTAAATTTTACTACTTATAAAGAACTAATGCAAGTTCCATGGTGGATTGCTGTTTTCTATTCTAGCGAATTAGGTGGTACAATAGGCGGAATCCTTAGATCTATAGGAAGTAGTATTGCATTATATTCAGCTTGGTTATTATTTAGAAAAAAAGAGAGAGCATATCCTCAAATAAAAAATAAAGTAGTATCTGCATTAATTTTAGAGGGTAGTTTCTTTTTATTTCTAATTCCCACTGTAATTCTAGGATTCTTATACCCTTTAACAAAAGGAAATCTTTGGTACTTTGAAGTAACACCTGTACCTGAAGTGTTTTTTGTTGCAGGTGTAGCTTGTTTTGCATTAGCTACAATTATTCCATTCGTAATTTTTAACCTATCTTCAAAAATCTTGAAAAATTCATCTAAAAGAGAAATTATACGATGGAGCTTGATTGTTGGAATTTCATATCTTTATATTGTGTTTTGGTTTGATGCATTTATGCAATGGATTGGAATGATAAGAGCATTTGGAATCAGCCTCTTGCTTGATCCTTTGAATTTAGCAGGATTTATCATTTCAGTTTTTGGATTATTTCTTATAGCTAGCTTTGCTTTGGTAGTTACATTCCCATATGTTAAAAAAAGACAAAAACAATTAAATTTGAGAAATATCGGTGTAGTTATGGTTTGTTTTGGAAGCTACTTCTTATTTGGCATACTAATTTATTTTCTTGCAGGGGGATTTGCAGAGCGTCCATTTGCATGGTATGAAATAATTGTTCCCCATAATCCTTACTTGTGGTGTTCGATTTTCTTCTTTGCAGGAATACCATTAATAATTAAGCAACAAAATATGAATACTCTATAGAAGATAACAAGATAACTTTTAGCGAATTGGTCAAATAGGATTAATTGCAAAAGCAATCAGGTAGAAAAGTTCAAATTTTCTGGGGCAGAGCAAATAAACAATCAAGTAATAAAAAATAGAAAAAGATAGCTAAAAAATAATTTTAGTTATCAATTAATACTAAAAGAAGCGCTTCTTTTTCTGAACTGGCTTTTGCTTAACTTCATTAGAATAAACAACTGTTGCAATAGTAATATCGCTTCCATCTTTTTCACCATTAACTTCATCTGACATTTCAGGTTTTCTATCTTCTAATTTCTTAGAAGCTTTCTTTCCCTTAGGTTCTGCCTTTTTATTGACAGATTTTTTGCCAAGTTTTGATTCTAATTCTTCTTCCTTAACTTCCAATTTGGAGATTGCATCTTTAAGGCTCTTTATTTCCATCTCTAACTCTTGAATATTGGCCATTTCCTCAAGAATACAAACATTATCTTCTAGTGTTTTTTGTTTTTGAATCAAAACTTTAGTTTCTTTTTCTAGCTTTTCCCTTGTTGCACGTAATTCTAATAATTCTTTATTTGTCATTTTACATCAAAGAAATATTCAATAAATCCTAAGAAGAACATTATGAAGTAAGAATTCAAATTTCAGATATTGAAATAAAATTAAATAAACAAAACAGCGATACCTAAAATTCAGCATCAAATTTTTAATTAAATTTTTTCAAAAAATTACATTAAGGTATAAAAACTGCAGCTGCAATGGTTGTAGTCCATAACCCGTTCTTATCACCTTTTGCTGATTGTGTAATATGTTGAGTTTTAATTATTAACCCGCTAGTTTTAAAGATTTGCTTTCTCTCATCCCACGCTGTTTCAGGATCAAATTTAACTCCCATAGTTGTAGCTAACATTGTTGCAGCCAAATCTTCAGAATAATCACCAGCAACCTCATCAGTCTGACCAAAAGAATGATGTTCAGATAAATAACCATACTGACTCTTTTTAGATGGCATAGCAACACCAATAGAAGAGGCTAATAATCTGTTAGGCTCATTTGTGGCAATTCTGGCTAAAACAACAAAAGTGATTTCTCCAGGATGAAGCATCTTTAATCCTCTATTTCTAGGAATAAGTTTACAGTCAGGAGGAACAATGCTTGAAACATTCACCAAATTACAATGCTCTATTCCAGCATCCCTTAAAGCTAGTTCAAAACTTTGAAGTTTCTCTTTATGCTTACCAACACCTTTAGTAAGAAAGAAATACTTTGGAATCATAGTTTTATCCTACATTGATGGAAAATCTTGCTTAATTAGGATTTTGCTAATGCAAGATACATTCTTAAGTTTAATCTCCAACTTTTTATCTTTAAAAATTAAAATATCTTAAGTCTTTTTTCTTCTCCTTAAAATTAATTGATCTTAATTTTCTTTACTTAATTCATTATCTCTTTATCCAAAAGAATACTAGAATAACCTACTTCACAGAACAAGCTTAAATAATTGTAAAATTGATTCTTAGCATAATATTGACATTTTATTTTAGCAAAATTTATAGGTTTTCAGCAAATAAAATCAATTCTCTTTTATAGTCAACCAAGTTTTCTTCGATAAAACAAAGTAAAAATCCAAAAAATTATTATATTTACCATAGATTGAAAAGAAATAGGTAAACATATAATGACAATAGTAGAACAACTTCACAATAAAAAAGTCATAACAAAAGACGAAATAGAAGTGGGATCAATATCAGGAGCAGTAATGGATGATCAATGGAGAATAACACACCTACACCTCGCCCTAAATAATGAAACAACTCACAAACTAAAATATATAAAACCAATGATGGGACATGTAAATCTATGCCTTCCAGTACACATAATAGAAAATAAGAATGAAGCTATTTACCTTACTAAAACTCTAGAAGAAATCAAAATCCTACCAGGATGTAAAACACATTAATTATGCAAATTTTCAACTTTCAAAACAGATAACAAAATCAAGCTATATTCTAATGGTTAACAGGTAGGCAATGTAAATACCTATTATTTCATCTTGAAGCCAATAAAACAATGCTAATAATGATTAAGGCTACTCATAAATCCTCAGGGAAGATTTATGTCTAGGCAGGAATTAGATCCTTATCATATATGATTAAAAAAGTATCTTAGGTATTAGAAGTCAAAAAGCAGAGATGCTAGCAATAACCCTAATTTTTTTATTCACGGACTAAAAGAAGGGGTTTAAAAGCCTCTAGTTTTGAAACTCTCTTAGCTTCAAATTCATCACAATCTAATTCCTCAATCAACCATTCAGATAGGCATCTCTCTTCATAAATAAAATGGATTTCGCCATTGGTGGAAGTTAATCTAACTTTCCGTAATTTCTTTGACATAATAAAAACTTCCTAACAGTACAATAAGTAAATACTGACCTATACGTCTTTTCTTCAATAAATAAACTATTATTATACATTATTTGGCTAAATAATAGCTTTTAAAGGGTTTATTTCATATATATAAGCAAAATCCAACTTTTTTATCAGTTGATTAATAATTATGCATATGCACCATCAAAAACTGATTTTGAATTTTTATTTAACTCCTACTTTAACAACCAAACTAATCACAACGTCTTAGCAATTTAAATCCAAAAAATGCAATAATTGCAATTGCCAAAGCTAAAATTCCAATATATTCTTCCATTGACAAAATAAACGTTCTTTCTGGATATAATTCTGGAGTAGGAGATATTATAGGGGATTGTTGAGGAGTAGGAGAAGGAGCGATTGTTGGTTCAGGTGAAACTGGAGGAACAGATGGAATCGACACATATTCTATTAAATCTGAATATGTTTGAGAGATTAAGCCAGCAAGATCCTTAACCTGATAATAAACAGTTTTCATTCCATCCCCCAAAGGTAGCCACCAAGACTTAGTAAACTCAAAAACTACCCAAGACTCAGTATCCCAAATACCATCATTACTATATCTAACCCTATAAACTCCAGAACCACCATCACTTGAAGTCAATCTCAAAGAAACAGAAGTCAGATTCGTTGAAAGCGCACCTTCATTAATAATTATAGAACCACTTGGAGCTGTCTTATCCAATTTAATCTGAGATACCATTTTATGTGGAATTTCTTCAAAACCCAAACCATCAATACTCCAATACTCCAAAGAATTAACTCCGCTCTCCAGAGAAATTTCAGGAAAGCCACTACCACTCACATTTTGAACAGCATCACCATTAACTCTATAATATGTTTCAGCTATTTCACTTGAATCAACCGCAAAAAGGCTAATTAAAAAATCAGAAGAATGCCATAAACCATCATAATCATCAGTTGTTACTGGTCCAGAGATTGATAAAAAAGCTAAATTCGATTTTCTAGATTCCCCCAAAAAATTTACCGCTGAGACTTGATAAAAATAAGATTCCCCATAAACAACATCTATATCAACAAAAGATGTGACATTTCCCACTTCACTAAAAAGATTTAATTCTGAAGAAGTGTTACCTTTGTAAATCCTATAATGGGTCACCTCAGCACCTCCATCAGATAAAGGTCGCAACCAAGACAATGAAACATTCACATTTCCTTCAACAACATCAAGCTCTTGAGGCATAGAAGGCAAAACATTTTTCCCATTGACACTTTTTATGTGGTTCCAGTCACTTGTGAACTCAATAGTATAAACACCAGTCTCCGCAAAAGTACATCTCACAGGATCTGAACCATAAATAAAAGTAAACTCGCCAGCATTAACTGGAATAGTAATTTTATGATTTATGTAATCAAAATTAAAATCACTCAAAATAAAGGGTGTGCAATCATCTGGGAAATGCTCCTCACGAAATGGAATTGATAAACTCCCTGTGTTTGGAACTATCCCCTCAAGGAATAAAATAGCTGCAGCACCAGCCGTTGCCACATTAGAAGGATTTGAACCTGGAAAAACTCTACTAAAATAACCACCATTATTCAAATCACATCCAACCAAACCTTCCCATGCCTTATTCTGATTCATTAACATATCAATAAAGTTGGTTCGCATATCCAATGTAAACTCTGGAAAAAGCTGATGCAAAGCTACAATAGCACCAAGAGTTTCCCATAATCTTAACTGAGGATTACTATCTGCATGAACAATTACCCCAGGACTAGCCCATCCAGGAGAATTCCACCCATTTGCTAAGAGCTTATAGTTTAAATCTTGAATCACTCGTTCCCAAGCAGAAACATTACCCCCCTTCTCTTGTTTATATTCACCAATAATCCTAGCAAAATTACCCATCTCACACTCAACTGTTGATGAGTCAGAATAACCATAATATTGTCCATTCCAATGCCTTTGAACACCAGCCCAAGCTTTGTCAGCATATGCCAAAGCCTCTGGAATTCCAATCTCATAAAATTTTAGAAAGACACTCAAAGTTTCAGCATGTTCATCATAATATCTGCTCGAATATGACTTTGCCCAATCCTCTTGAGGATCACACCACAACATTTCACCAGAATAACTATCAATTGGAGGACCATCATACAAATCTTTGAAATCAATAAAAGCCTGAGTTTTATTCCATTTATCTATTAAACCAAGTTCTTGAGCATATTGAAATGCCCAGATAAGAAACCGATCGTAAAGCAAAAAGCTACCTTCATTCAAAGCATCAGGATCACCATAGTGATTAGCATTAGAATTTATTGGAAAACTTCCACACATTGACATGTTCTGAAGAGCGAATTTTGTATTTTCTAAGATAATTGTCGAGTTGTATTCATTAAGATCCGCAAGGCGTGCTATATGCAATGCTTCGCTGTAATCTTTCCTGATTATGTTCTGCTTGATTGCTTGTTCAAAAGAGCTAGAATTCTTATTTGCAAGGATAATACCCCATGTTGTTGTGAATGAGCTTGGATCTTCCCAATCAACATTATTGACAATAGAGATTATGGTATCTGCTAGGGTGGAATTTGAAGCTTTAGCTTCAGTTATAGTTATGCTGGCTACAACAATAATTATCAATACAATAATTGAAAAATACTTATTATAGTTCATTGATAGCTTCTCTTCATCTTTTGAATAGAAACCTAATAATTTCTTATTTGAAGTGTTAGTTTTTATGATTTATGAATCCCGAAGATGAAAAATGAGTTCAATATTCTATTTATATAAGAACTAATCCAAATGAAGATTAATTTATACAAAAGATGAAGTTTTGCTTAAAAACAGTAGTACCAGATAATAAAAACTCCAATTAATATTACAAACATAAATATTACCTAGATGATTTGTTATCATATAGCTTTTATTGCAATCTCTCAATAATCTTGTTCAAGATTATTTTATTAATTTAAAATTAGATTGGCAAAATGATTTTGCAGCTACTTAATTTTTATGTGACAACCTTAAAGTTTAAGCTTATGCCACTAACATGAGTCACTTCCCAATCACCAGTACCTATAAATAATTGATACTCACCAAGATCAACATCCTCGGAAATCTCCAAAGTAACTAAAGAAAAGACAAGCCTGAAAGGATCTAAAACAAAAACAGTTGGAGCATAAAAATCATAAAAACCAGCCTCTTTTGCAGAAATCTCACGACTATAACAATTTCTAATTATATACAATTTAAAATCAAGAGGAACAACTAATTTCTTGTTTGTTAATGAAATAACAGAAAAATTACAAATAAAGGTCATGCCTTTAGTGAGATTATCCTGAGGAATTATAGGATCAAGATTAGGTAGAATTAAGGGCAATTCTTTATCATAATAATCGCTATCAGAATCAACTATTGTGATTGGCTGATTTGATACAAATAAAAATGTAACAAATATAGATCCTATTAAAGTAGCTAAAAAAATAATAGCCCCTTTATTCAATAAATTCCTCTCAACTTTATTATTCGATTATTTTCTGCTTTATTATTTATACCAAAAACAGAATATTTCTTTAACCTATTTTTCAAAAAGTATCCCGAAAATAATTGGTAGCACCCGAATAATAAAAATGCTAGATTATAACTATTATTCTAGAATAGTAGTTATAAATAACAAATCTGGAAGCCATAAGCTCAAGTCTGAATCTGGTATAGAGTATAACGAAAAGAAACTGAAAAAGAAATAGGAACTACATATTAATACAAACTTTTTAGAAAGTAAGTTAAATTGAATATTTATGAAAAATAGTTTAATTTGGCAAAGAAAAATATTATCAAATAATCTTAGAGTACTTCTGTATCCTCGTAAATCAGCATTAACAACACAGATAGGCGTAGGCATTAATTATGGAGCAAACTTGGATCCTGATTCAAAGTTAGGTCTAGCTCATTTTCTTGAACACATGATTTCTGGAGGTTCACAGAGAAGAATAAATCATTCTCGTGAAATAGAATTCCTAGGTGGAATTTCAAATTTTCAAACAAATCACGAATATACTTATTGTTTTGTTGATATTTTGCCTGAAAAAATATCAGAAGCTTCAAAAATATTATCTGAGCTACTTTTTGATTCCACTTTTGAAATCGAAAAACTCAACATAGAACGCAAAATTATCCTAAATGAACTCAATGATATTCTTGATGATCCTAATGAAATAATTCACTACATGTTAAAAGAATGTTTGTTTAGAAATCACCCTATAAAAAGAGAAATAATAGGATCTAAAAATAGTCTCAAATCTTTAACAATATCTGATTTGGTTCAGGCTCACGAGTTTTACTATAATTTACCAAACATGATTTTAATAATCACAGGTAGATTTCTTGAAAAAGATATAGATGATATTTTGAATAATTTCTTGTCCAAAAACAGTTCAGAAATTCCCTTTAAAAGACCTATATTTTTTGAAAAAGGCAAACCTAAAAAAAGTAAACAAAAATCAAAAGCTGGAATAAACCAAACCTACATAAAAATTGGAGCTAGAACGGTATCTAGCAAACATCCAGATTCACATGTTTTGGATTTGATCTCAACAATTTTAGGAGACGGCACTAGCTCAAGGTTATTTATTAAAGTAAGAGAAAAATTGGGCTTAACATACAATATCAGTACTTGCAATGATTTTGGTTTAGATTATGGTCTTTTCAGCATTGATTGCTCTGTAAAACCCAGAAAAAAGGATTATACTATAAAAGTGGTTCAAAAAGAAGTTAAAAAATTATGCAATGAAAAAGTAAAGGAAACTGAATTACAAAAAGCTAAAGATATTATTAAGAGTGAATTACTTAGAATAGTAGACAGTCCTGTTGTTTTTCCCGAATTTATTACATCATGTGAAATCAAATACGAAACTGAATATGCAATTCTAGATTATCTAAAAAAAATTTCTACTACAACATCACAAGACATCTTAGAGATCGCAGAGAAATACTTGAGTGAAAATAAATTATCTTCTGTTGCTTTATCTCCTGTATGATATCTTAGATATCTGTTTTTTACTCAAGCATTTAGGGATAGGAACTTTACCGAAACTGCCTCTAAGGTCATTCTATATCTTTCAGCAAAATCGGTACTATAAATTTGATAATCTTGCTTCTCCAATTCAACCTTTCCAAGATCATTACAAAAAACATTATGTTATTATAAAAACCATATTTAAAATAGAATTATTGCCCTATATTAAAAAATAAGAGTATTTACATCCAAGTTTTCTTGAGCAGAGCAAACAATAATATAGAAAATGACTAACCATTTATCCTAAGAATAATCATACCACTTAAAAAGCTCATCAATAACCTTATTAGAACAACCGGATTTTCTAAGCAACTTAGCAAATTCAATTTTAGAATCTTTGGTTTTAGTTTTCATACTACTTTTCCTTCCCCAAACCTAACTAGAAAATTATATACTGAATAGTACTACATACTACTCTTAACTGATACTTCTTAAGATGGAATATTCTTATTTTAGATATATATTCTAAAAACAACCTATAATCAAAGCAATAATCAATATTCTAAAATCATGAATAAGTTAAATATAAAATCAAAAACAGAGTTTTTATAAGGCTCTAGGGAGAAATACTTCCAATAAAAAGTTCTCTCAAGCTGTAAAATTCTTATTATCCCTCAACCCAAAGATCCTCTTTCTATCTGATTTCTAGTTTTCTTGCGTAGAGCAAACAAAGAGCATAGAAAAAAGTAATATAAAATAACTAAGCATGTAAAATTGAATAGGGATTTAGAAAAGTTTTTTTCTTTCAACCTTACTTTTGTGAATGCTCTTTGATACTGGTGTTTATAATGGACATAGTCACAATACTTATTTCGCTAGGTCTAGCCATGGACTCATTCTCAGTAGCTATAACAAGAGGATTCACCAACAAAAAAACCAAAATACTAAATGAAGCAATAAAAACAGGACTTTTCTTTGGATTATTTCAAGCAATAATGCCAATAATAGGATGGGTTGCAGGACAAAGCATCATAGATTTAATCTCAGGCTTTGACCACTGGATAGCATTTGGATTATTAACAATCATAGGAGCTAGAATGATATATGAATCAACAAGCAATAAACCAAAGCAAATAGTGAATTCCTCTAGCTTCAAAATCTTAATAATGCTATCTATCGCAACCAGCATTGATGCACTTGCCATTGGACTTAGTCTATCTTTCTTGGGAAGTTCCATAATAGAACCAGCAATTATAATTGGAATAGTAACTTTCTCTCTTTCATTACTTGGGGTATACATTGGCAAAAAGTTTGGAGTGTATTTTGAGAAAATTGGAATCTTAGGCGGAATTATTCTAATAATTATTGGATTAAGAATATTATTTGAACACTTGGGAATGCTAATTTAGTCATAAATATTTAGCATATTTTTTTGTTTTCTTAGTTAGAGCAAATAAAGAGCGTAAAAAGCTGTATTTCTATTCGTAATTGCGATATAAAATATAGGGAAATTTAATGGATTGCCAATGAAAATTTAAAAAAAATCACAACCAAGAATAGAAAAATAATAAAGAGTTGCATCAGTTATTCAGATTCTGAAGAGAAAACAAAATAAGCCAGAAAAAAACTGAGCAACACAAAACACAAACTCCTGAGCAAACCCAAAATGAGACTTGCATTATATATAACAAAAAATCTCAACATAAAAGATTATACAAAACCAGCCCACATAAAAATAGCAGTCATAAACAAAGACATATCAAATAATTACCCATCAAACTTTGTATGCATATTACCAAGAACTTTTAATCCAAACAATAAAAACCCAAGCCAGTTTCAACAAAAGTATGGGAACCAAAGTAAACAGCTCATAGAAGAACTTCTAAAAAAAGCACTCCAAACTCAAGAGGACCAAGATATAAAAAAAGAAATTTACATAAGACTAAAAAGACTAAAGCCTAAACCAAAAAACTTAACAAAATGCAAAACTTGTGGAAAAGAATTCAATGCCAGAAAATACAGATATGGAAAACAAACAATCTGCAATGATTGCCGAGCCAAAAGATACAACAACAAAGAAGATGAACAACCATAATATGCCTAAAATTTAGACAGATGGAAAAGAAGCAATCGGACAGAATACGTAATCTTTCTCTCCAAATGCCCATCCTGCAATTCTAGATTGATAGCCAGATAATAAATCTAAATAAAAATTCTTTATTCAAGATTTTCTTGGGAATAACAAACAAAGAATTAAAAACAAATAGAAACTTATTAATGAAATATAAATAATTGAGAAGTAAAAGAAGAATAAAATGGAGAAGCTCCATTGATTATTGAAATGTTATTATCAGGATTTCTATTTCTGTTTATTTTAGTTATAAACCTCATAATGGCATCATTTGGATATAAAATGGAAAAAGAAGAATATGATCCAGATACTGATCTAAAAAAGATAAACAACAATCCAAAAAAATTCAAAACAGGAATAGTGCTAGCGGTCATAGAACATAGTAGCGTTATAGCACTAACTGCACTGCTATTTATTACATTTAGTTCCTATAACATAATACTAGGAATTATTTGGCTTATCTTTAGAACAGCAGAAGGACTAATCCAATTCATTAATGAACCAAACTATTGGAAACTTCTCAAAATAGCAAAACAATATTCAACCAGCAGCAATGAAAAAGAATCTCTAAGTAATAAAGCTAAAAGTATATTTAAAACAAAAGATCAAAGATTCAAAATTGCAATGATTTGCTGGTCAATTGGAACATCAGCATTTTCGATTGTACTAGTTTTATCTGGAATCGTGCCAGCAATAATAGGATGGCTAGGAATCGTAGCTAGTATTCTAGTTGGTTTCACAACAAGCATAAAACTTGCAAAACCTAAATCTAAAGACTTTACAGCTGCTGGTGGTCTATTAGCTATTCTCTTTGAAGTGATCATAGGGATAGCATTAATATATTATTCGATAATTTAGAAGAAAACAACTTTTCTGATTTTTTAAATAAGTTATCTTATCTTTTCCTAAACCACTTAATAATCCCAAGCAAAAAGTTAGCTCTAGGAACCTCCTTCATATAAAATTCATAAGCAGCCCCAAACTTCTCAATTCCATATTCATCAGCCTTAGCCAAATCAATATAGGTTAATGGAATAATACAAATACCCAAAAGAATAACTATCCAATGCTGAAAAAGAAACATACCAGCAATAGCCCATAGAATAAAAGTCACATATTGAGGATGGCGAACAACAGAATAGATACCAGTATCCACCAGCCTTGTTGTGTGAATATAACTCTTGCCCTTTTCCACTCCGCCCTTTTTTTTAAATTCATAAATAGGAAGTAACCCAAAAACCAAACCAGAAAAAACATAAAGACAAACCCCAAAAAAAGCTAGAAGTTCTATTTGAGAAACATAAGATAGAAAATAAAGTCCAAATATAATCTGTGAGATAAAAAGAATAGTTGTTATAAGCACTGAAACTGAATCTATCCAAGAAAGATTATTCCTTGGCAATAAATTAATCACCCAATTGAAAAATCACATATACAAATTGCAATTTCTAATTATTTTTAGTAATATTATATAGAATTTTGGTTTATTTTTTAAACTACTACTATAAATATTATGAAATTTATTCAAAGTTTTCTTTTGTGGAACAAACAAAGAATCAATCAATAGAAAATAATTTATTTTTGTGGCGCTGATTCAATCCTTTCAGCACCAGATTTACAAAATATAAACTAATAACCAAAAAAAATCACACACTAGCAGAACTAAGACAGAATAATGATTGCTATAGATCCAAATACAAAGCAAAAAGTACTTACAATTTAAATAATACAATAAACTTAACATGAAAGAGAAACTCACAAGCTCCAATTCAAAAAAGAATGTCTTTGCTTTAGGATCTGTAAGCTTTTTCACTGATCTCTCAAGTGAAATGGTACTAAGTTTGCTACCTACATTTATAATAAGCTTGCCAGGTTCAAATCCAGCTATTCTAGGATTTATAGAAGGAATAGCTGAAGCTCTTAGCTATAGCATGAGAGCAATATCAGGATTCTTTTCAGACAAAATAGGAAAAAGAAAAAACTTAGTTCTTGGTGGCTATGCACTCTCGAATATAATTAAACCCTTTTTTGGAGTCGTAAATAACGCTTTTGGAGCTCTAATTATTAGAGTTCTTGACAGAGTAGGAAAAGGAATAAGAACATCACCCAGAGATGCCCTAATTTGTGATTCAATTCCAGAAAAAAACAGAGGAGTGGCTTTTGGAATACACAGAACCCTAGATCAAGCAGGTGCAATTGTCGGCCCAATACTTGCTTCGATATTACTAATAATATTTGGGTTTACAGCAAGGGAAGTATTCTGGTTCTCAATAATACCAGGATTGGTAGCGCTAGTTATTCTAATCTTCTTTGTTAAAGATGAAACCTGTAAAAAACAATCTGAATTTACTTTTCTTAGAGGATTAAAAAATTTACTCAAAGGCAAATTTCTTTGGTTGTTAGCCATTGTTTCTATTTTTTCTTTGGGAGCATTCAATTTTTCATTTATTTTACTTTATGGATCAGATGTCGGAATAAATAACCAATATATTCCCTTGCTATTTGCCTTGGTAAATATTGCTCATGTTGCAATTGCTATCCCAGCAGGAATAATAAGTGATAAGATAGGAAGAGAAAAGATGCTATTTATTGGATACTTAATTTTTCTTGCAGTTGCTTTAACTATAGTTATTGAACCTGCAAGTTATTTTGTTGCTTTAATTATAAGCATAATGTATGGATTATATCAAGGTATTTGTAATACGGTAACCAGAGCAATGATTCCAAAATATGTAAAACCTAATCTGGTTGGTACAGCCTATGGTATATTCTACTTAGTATCAGGTTTTTCTTTCTTATTAGCTAATATTATTGTGGGTTCACTTTGGAATAATCTAGGATCAAACTTGGCAGCTGTCTATAGTTTATTTTTAACAATTTCATCTCTGATTGGATTTGCCATTTTTATTAAAATGAAAAAAATTTCAAGGAAATCTCCAAATTTTTTTCATAAAGAAAATTCCAAATATCATCAATAACAAAACAATAAAAATAAACACCAAAAAATAAAACCAATCTAAATAACCACAAAAAGCACAATGTCAGTAGAAGAACTCAAAACACTTAATATAAAAACAATCATAATAACAACTATTCTCTCAGCTTTCTCTTTTCTTGTAGCCCTAACATGGAGAGACGCGATCCAAAAAACACTAAATACATTTTTGCCTGAAGGAGAAGGCTTATTCTATGATTATTTAACAGCAGTAATAATAACAATGATAGCTGTAGCCGTAACCTACACTCTTCTACACTTGAAAAAAAGAGACATACTTCCAAGCAAAATTGAGAAAAAAATTAACAATGCTGATAAAAAAGACAAACAAGTTTCTGAATTGATCGGAATTTACTTTCAAAGAGTTGAACAAAGAAGAAAATAAAATACAAGAAATAATATTTTTAACCAAAAGTATCTTGTATATTACTACATCGGAATATGAATTAATAAACAAAAAAAAATAATAAATTATGAATGAACATGAAACTGCACTGGTATGAAAAAAATCAAAAACACTACAATCCTGAATACATAGTAGAGAGTCAATTTCTTTTCATAAAAAAAATTGAAACACCACACCAAAACAAGAAGAAATATTTCTAACATTTGAATAGCCATAAAATCAAAATAATTAGTCTACGTTGAAATCTGCAGAACTTTTTCATAATCAAAAATCAAGAATCTCTATTTTGCTATTAAGGTTAAGAAGTATCCTTAACACCCATCAATTATTAGTTTTCTTGGTTAAGACTAAAAAAGAATAATAGCTGAAAATCAAAATTAAAAATCCAATAATAAAAATGAAAATAAATTTATTATTTTTAGAAAAATGAGCTTTTTAGTGCTTGTATTTGTGTTAAACTATTGGGCAACAATATTTATTAATAGTCAAAATATCCAAACAAAATATCCTTTAAATTTTGGAGAGATTAACAATTAACTATTTCAATGATAAGCTAACAAAAATAGTAGTTATCTTTCTATTATCTTTCTTTAGTGTGATTTTAACTGGTTTAGCTGCATCATGGTTATTTCTTCTTGATGAGCAAACAAATCAAAGCCTGATTCCACTCCTACTATTGTTTGCATTTATTTTTGCTACGATTTCAGCTTTAAGAACTAAATAAAAATATTTAGGAGCTTTCAAAAAAAGACCAAACAAATAGCACAAAAGAATTTCAATAAATTCAAGTGTAGAATAAAACATAAAATAACACAAACAACCCGGCTTAGGAGAGTTTGAGTTCATAAGGAGTTCATAACAATAAGAAAAGCGATTTGGACTTGAATCCTAATTTAATATTACTTTCTGCAAAAACTATTAAATTGTCCGAAATTCAAGAAATAGTTTAGTGATCAATTTGGCAAGTTTAATAATAATTTATGACACCAAATATGGTAATACAAAACTTGTTGCAGAAAACATTGCAGAAGGAATAAATCAAGCTATTAATATAACAACAGAAATTGTTGATATTAAAGATTTAAAAATCGAAAAAATAACCAATTTTGATGCAATATTAATAGGAACCCCTAATCATTGGGGAGGACCAGTTCGAGGAGTCAAAAAACTTATAGATAAACTTGGAAAAACTGATTTGAATGCAAAATGGATTGCAGTATTTGACACCTATATAAAGAAAGACTTTGAAATAGCTTTAAAGAAAATGGAAAAAAGAATAAGTGAAAAGATTCCTAACTTAAAGATAATAACTCCTGGTTTATCGATAAAAGTTGAGGATATGAAAGGACCAGTTTCGGAAGGAGAATTCCTCAAAGCCAAAGAATTTGGAAAAAAAAATAGCTACTAAATTAAAAATTTGATGAAAATAAAAGACGGCAAAACTATCATAAGTAAAAGGAAAAATACCATAAGAGATCTTCATACAACCCTACTGGAGTCCAAGACTTTTAGAGCTGGGAAAAAAATCTTGAATGCTCAAAGACTGCAATAACACAAAAACTTTTGCCAGGCCATTCTAAACTTTTTCCCAGTATAATCATAAGGACTAGGCTTCTTATTACAGTGATCATGAGATTCATGTCAAGCCAACACCCCAACATCCAACTGCTTAAAACCGCAAAACCAACTACACCCAAGGATCCTCTAGTATTGTTACCTTCATAGATTATGAAAATAATTTCTCAAATATTGAATTAAGACATTTATTCAAAGAAAGCTTGACCAAGCAATGATTTAATAAAGATGCAAATTTGCCTAGCTTCAAAATCTACCAATCATATAGTTAATTATTCCAAGTTTTCTTGGGATAGAACAAAGAACGCGAGAGCTAGCGAGCAGGATTAAGATCAAAAAAGAACAATGAAAATCTTTCTTTAAGATACTTTGTTTTCTACTTTCTTAACTGCTTTCTTAGACCCTTCAACAGCAGATTTACCAGCTTTCTTTGTTGCTTCAGCTCCCTTTTTAGCACCTTTCTTAAGATCCTTACCTAGTTTTGCACCTTCTTCACTAGCCTTCTTAGTAGCTTTTTCGGTCTCATCCTTTACCTTCTTAT
>Ga0209742_10000209_pt1 | contig 33702 bp, 26 predicted proteins | sample DeeMarSeWOR38_10_FD_187462 | JGI IMG/M metagenome (GOLD analysis project Ga0209742, IMG submission 187462) | Marine sediment microbial communities from White Oak River estuary, North Carolina - WOR-3-8_10 (SPAdes) (version 2) | ecosystem: Environmental > Aquatic > Marine > Intertidal zone >...
GTTTTTGTACAGCAGCAGGATTTGTTGCTAGAGCTGATTAGAGCGCCAGAAAGCAAATCTTGTCCCGCAGGTCCCGCTGCGGGGCCGGCTGGAGCGGGTGGTATATGAACGCCGGATTACAAATCTTGTCCCGCTGGTTCCGCTGCGGGGCCGGCTTGAGCGGGGGTACATGAACGCCGGATTACAAATCTTGTCCCGCAGGTCCAACTGCGGGGCCAGCTTGAGCGGATGTAGATGTCTGAAATCTATTTTTGCCTTTATAATTTGTCTCCAAATCTTTACCGGTTGCTTAGTTGAGGGAATGATGACGATGGAAGCAAACCAGACCAAGAAATCCAGCCCGATAACCAAAGGCATGCGCACGTTTTTCGTGATCTGGTCCGGGCAGCTGGTCTCGACGATCGGCTCCGGGCTGACCGGATTCGCCTTGGGGGTGTGGATTTATCAAGAGACCGGATCAGTGACCCTATTTGCCTTGAATATGCTGGCCTACGCCCTCGCAAATTTACTGGTCTCCCCAATCGCTGGAGTACTGGTCGACCGCTATGACCGGCGCTGGGTGATGATCCTGAGCGATACCGGGGCCGGGCTGGCTACTTTGTCGATCGCCTTGCTCTATGTAACTGGGAATCTGGCGGTCTGGAACATCATCCTGGCCACGGCTTTTACTTCTGCCTTCAGCGCCTTTCAATGGCCGGCTTATTCGGCGGTGACCACGCTGCTGGTGCCGAAAGAACAGCTCGGCCGGGCAGGCGGGATGGTGCAGATCGGGGAGGCCATCTCCCAACTGCTGGCCCCCGCCGCAGCTGGTGTGCTCTTTGTAACTGTCGGATTGGGCGGCGTGATCGTGATCGACTTTGTGACTTACCTGTTTGCCGTGCTGACCTTGCTGATCGTGCGCGTGCCCAGTCCTGAGCGTAGTGAAGCGGGTGAAGAAGGTAAAGGCTCAATCTGGCAGGAGGCGATCTTTGGCTGGAGATATATTTCCGCACGAGCTGGATTACTCGGTTTGTTGTTGATCTTTGCTGCCTTCAACTTCGTTTCTGGGTTAATCATGCCGTTGATAACTCCCCTGATCCTGGATATGGCCTCTCCTGATTTATTAGGATACGTGTTCTCAATCGCGGGCGCAGGCATGCTGGTTGGTACGCTGGTGATGAGCGCCTGGGGTGGTCCCAAGCGCCGCATCCATGGCGTGTTAGGCTTCTTGATGTTATCAGGTTTCTTTACATCCATATTAGGCATCAGCCCGTTCATCCCCTTTTTAGCAGCAGCTGGGTTTGGGTTGTTGTTCACTTTGCCAATCATTAACGGCTCCAGCCAGGCTATCTGGCAAAGCAAGGTAGCGCCGGATGTACAAGGAAGAGTTTTTTCGGTGCGCAGGATGATCGCCATGTCGATGACTCCCCTGGCATACATTGTCGCTGGACCGTTGGCGGATAATGTCTTCAGGCCGCTACTGGTTGAAGGCGGAGCATTAGCAGGTAGTGTCGGGCAGTTGATCGGTGTTGGTCCAGGACGAGGGACAGGGTTCATGTTCATTGTGATCGGTGCGCTCAGCATCCTGGTGGCGGCTGCCGGGTATCTCAGCCCGCACGTGCGCAATGTGGAAGACGAACTGCCTGACGTTATGCCAGATGAGGAGGAATCTCCGGAAGGAGACAAAGCCGATCAAGAACAGGTTGAACCCCAACCAGCATTAAGCCAGGCAGATTAAATTCATTTCATCGGTTATCCCTTCATAACATATCATCTTCTCCATTTTTGTGGTGAATTCTGCGCGAGAGAGTTAATTCTTTCGTAAGGTTCGCCTGTTACAATGGGCGTCAATTTCACCGCATAGGATCATCGGTGAATCCAAGAAAAGATCATGTGGCGCTTCTTATTACTGGTTATATTCATTCTGCTGGTCGGTTGTGTTGGAGGCACGGAGGGGTTCACGATCGTTTCTCAAGAGAGTCAGAACCCGGAGCTCAATCCCGCTCAGGAAATTTCCCCGGATCGCAATACCCCATCCCCATCAGAGCCTGAAAGCGAAACAATGGCGAATTTACCCAATCTCGGCTCCGCGCCGGAGCTGACCAATGAAGTCTGGTTGAATAGCGATCGTCCACTGCGCCTGGCGGACCTGCAAGGGCAGGTGGTTTTGATCGAAATGTGGACTTTTGGCTGAATTAACTGCCGGCGGGTGATCCCCTCGTTGAGGGAATGGCACCATGAATTCAGCCCTCAAGGACTGGTCCTGATCGGCAATCACTACCCCGAATTCGGTTACGAAGAAGATTTGGCAGCGCTGAAGAATGCGATTCAGGATCTGGATGTGCCTTATCCGGTGGCGCAAGACAATGAAGGCGCAACCTGGCGAGCGTACAATAATCGTTATTGGCCGACGCTCTATTTGATCGATAAGCGAGGCGATATCCGCTACAAGCACATCGGTGAGGGCGCCTATGAAGAGACGGAGGCAGCCATCCAGGCCTTGCTCGCTGAGCCCTACCCATAAGTCTAATTTGACCTTAATCCATAAAGATTGTCAGGTGATATAATCACTTTCATCATGACTGAAGAAAACCAATCTCCTGAACCCATTGCTGCGGAACAAATAATAGAAGAACCTGAACAGATTGAGCCCCCCAAGAAATCCTCGGGTGAGGTCACCATCACTTTACGCAGGATCCATATTTATGCCTTCGTGATGCCGCTGATCTTCGTTGTTGGGCTGGGTCTCGGATTCCTGGTGCGCGGTTGGGTACCGTTACCTGGTATCTCTGAGACGGAAGCAGTTGATAATCAGAGCGAACAACAAACCTCCGAAGTTGATTCTCAATCGGAACCACAAGCTGCCAGCGAAACCCCACAGGTTGTGCGCTACGATATTCCCATCGATGATGACCCCATGATTGGCCCTGAAGACGCGCCCATCACAATCGTTGAATTCAGCGATTATGAATGCCCTTACTGTCAGCGTTGGCACACAGAAGTCTTTGAGCGGCTATTAGAGGCTTACCCTGATGAGGTTCGTCTGGTCTATCGTGATTTCCCGCTCACCTCCATCCACCCCAATGCCACACCAGCTGCGATTGCAGCCAACTGTGCTCGCGAGCAAGATGTGTTTTGGGATTATCACGATAAGTTATTCGGGATGCAGCTTGGCTTGAATACCGAGGCTTACCAGGAATACGCCAGCCAACTGGATATCGATACAGAAGAATTTAATGAATGTCTGGATAGCGGTCGTTATGACGAAGAAGTTCAGGCTGATTTTGATTTCGCGGCCAACCTGGGGGTGCGTTCAACGCCCACATTCTTCGTCAACGGCATCGCAGTAGTGGGAGCGCAGCCATTTGAAGTGTTCCAGCAGGTGATCGAACAAGAATTGGCGGGTGAGATCCCTTAGACCAATATCTTTCCGCCCATAGAGTTCAATTCCGGCAACCAATTCAACGGAGAGCAAAGCTCTCCGTTTTTTGTAGCGAAATCACGAGTCTTTGTGCGAGTTGCAGTTCATGCAGAGATCTACAGAACGATTTTCACAGGTTATAATTCTTGGGCGCTGAGATGAACTTGATTGATCTCTCAGCTGGAAAAATTCTATAGCTTGGTTTATGGTTTTAACGATGACTCAAAAGCATGACTTCCAATCGATTATCATGACTCTGCAAGAGTTTTGGGCAGAGTTAGGATGCCTGATCTGGCAGCCTTACTACAGCCAGGTCGGTGCAGGGACGATGAATCCAGCCACTTTGCTGCGTGTGCTCGGTCCCGAACCCTGGAATGTGGCCTATGTCGAACCCAGTATTCGTCCGGATGATGGCCGATACGGGGAAAATCCCAACCGCATGCAGCAGCATTACCAATTCCAGGTTATCCTCAAGCCTGACCCTGGCGATCCACAAGAGATCTATTTGAATTCCTTGCAGGCGATCGGTATCGATCCCCAGAAACATGATATCCGCTTCGTGGAGGACAACTGGGAGCAGCCTGCTGTCGGAGCCTGGGGATTGGGCTGGGAAGTATGGCTCGATGGGCAGGAGATCACCCAGTTCACCTACATGCAGCAGGCCGGTGGGATAAACCTTGATCCGGTATCCGTTGAGATCACCTACGGGTTGGATCGGATCGCAATTGCATTGCAGCGGGTACATGGTTTTCAAGACATCCGCTGGAATACTATCCAAGAGGATGGCAGATTATCGCAGCGGAACCTGACCGCGGGGGATGTAAATCTCCAGGCGGAACAAGAGCACAGCAAGTATTACTTCGAAGTGGCGGATATCGACCGCTTGCTGAAGATGTATGAGTTGTTTGAGGCTGAAGCTGTCAGTGCCCTGAAACAGGGATTGGTTTTGCCGGCTTATGATTACCTTTTAAAGTGTTCGCATTCCTTCAATGTGCTCGATACGCGCGGCGCAATTGGCGTAACCGAGCGCCAGGCATATTTTGGACGCATGCGGGACTTATCAAGAGAGATTTCCGAAGCTTACCTGGAGGGTCGCCAGCGTCTTGAGTACCCCTGGCTTGAGGAGGGTGTTGGTGCTCCGGTCAGCGAGAAGACCAGCGAAAGCGATCGTGAAGCTGCTGTAACCTCGCAAAAGGAGGTCACCGAAGCGGCTCAATTTCTGCTGGAGATCGGCATAGAGGAGCTGCCCGCAGCAGACCTGGATCGAGCCTTGGGACTGTTAAATGAGCGTTTCCCCCTCCTTTTGAATGAGGTGCGCTTGACCTGTGGTGAGATGCGCGTGATGGGTACACCGCGACGGCTGGTGGTGAGCGTTGATGATCTTGCCCCCCGTCAGGCGGATCAAGAAGAGATCATTAAGGGACCTCCTGCCGAACGTGCCTTCGATGATCAAGGGCAACCGACTCCCGCAGCCCAGGGTTTTGCGCGCAGCAAGGGCGTTCATGTTGACGATTTAGAGCTGCGCGAGCTGGACGGCGGCCAATATGCAGTTGCACTTACAAGATCTGTAGGCCGCTCAGCGATCGCAGTCCTGGCGGAAAAGCTGCCGGAATTGATCGCCTCCATTCGCTTCGATAAAGCCATGCGTTGGAACAGTAGCGATGTCCTCTTCTCGCGCCCCATTCGTTGGCTGGTGGCTCTTTTCGATGATCAAGTCATACCGTTCGAATATGCTGACCTTCGTGCAGGGAATATCACCCGGGGCTTACGGTTTGTTAAACCTGATCGTATTGAAGTAAAGACCCCAGAAAATTACTTTAGCGCCCTCGTCGAGCAGGGCATTATCCTGGATGCAAAAGAGCGCCGAGATCGCATAAGCGAACAGGTTGATAATCTGGCTTCCGAAATTAATGGATCGGCAGTGGTCAATCCTGATCTCCTGCAAGAGGTCACTAATCTGGTCGAAGCGCCCTTGGGTGTGCGCGGCTCCTTTGATGAAGATCATCTCGAATTGCCGCGCGAGGTGCTGATTTCAGTTATGACCAAGCATCAACGCTATTTCCCGGTGGAGAGTAACGGATCGCTGCTGCCTTATTTTATTGCTATCAGCAACCGGGGCGAGAATGACCGCACACAACAAATGGATTTGGTGGTTGAGGGCAATGAGCACGTCATTCGCGCCCGATTTGCCGATGCCGATTTCTTTGTTCGCGAAGATATGAAAGCTCCCCTTGAGGCTTATCTACCTCAACTTGACACCCTGATCTTCCAAACCGATTTGGGCTCTATGTTGGATAAGACGCACCGCATGCGAGCTCTGTTAGCCGATCTCGCCCCCCAGCTTGGCTTAACCGAAGACCAGCTGCAGGTCTCCCAGCGAGCTGTTGAACTGAGTAAGGCCGACTTGGTCACCCAGATGGTCGTCGAAATGACTTCTTTGCAGGGGATCATGGGTCGTTACTACGCGCTCAATTCCGGTGAACCTGAAGCGGTGGCGCAGGCTATCTTCGAGCACTACCTGCCCCGGTACGCCGGTGACATCCACCCTGAAACTCTTCCGGGAGTGGCGGTAGGATTGGCCGATCGACTGGATACCCTGGCAGGCCTGTTTGCGGTTGGCCTGGCGCCCACCGGGGCAAGGGACCCTTTCGGGCAAAGGCGGGCTGCGCTAGGTGTCGTTGGAAACTTGATCGCCTGGGAGATGGATTTTGATTTGCGTTCCGCGATCACAGCCGCAGCCGGGCACCTGCCCCGGGAGATGGATACTGATAGCCAGTTGACCTGCCTGAGGTTCATCATCGAAAGGCAGCGCAACTTGCTGCTCGAAGCGGGCTATCGCTATGATGTCGTCGATGCCGTATTGACAGCCCAGGGGTATAACCCCACCAGCGCGGCGCGGGCGGTGAAGGCTTTGAGTGATTGGGTAAAGCGGGAGGATTGGCGCACGATTTTGCCAGCCTATGCGCGCTGCGTGCGCATCACGCGCGACCTAGCGGAGCTTTACCCGGTGAATCCGGACTTATTCAGTGAATCTGCTGAGAAGGATCTTTATCGTTCCCTCACAACTGCCGAAAGCCAGGATCGCTCAACGGGTTCCGTGGACGACTTCCTGAATGCGTTCCTGCCGATGATCCCTGCCATTGATCGCTTCTTCGACGAAGTGCTGGTAATGACTGAGGATCCTGTCACCCAGCAAAACCGCCTGGGATTATTACAGCGCATCGCCCTCCTGGCCGAAGGGGTGGCAGATTTAGCAAAGCTGGAAGGGTTCTAATGAGGGGTTGGATGCAAGCCAACGATAAATTTGTCCAAATCTGCTGAGCGTCAGGCCTCTTTGTTCTGAAAATCATCCATATAGGCTTTGATCGTGGGGATCGAATTCATCTTCTCGTAAAAGAAATTATTGACGATATTGATCACATGCTCGCGGGCTGCCTCTGTTTCAGCAGAAAGTTCATCGGTTGTATCCTGGCGAGTCAAGGTGTCCCGCAATTTCAGCAGGCGGCGGACGATCTCCGTTTCCTGATCTCCTTCTAAAGCAGTGATCACAGAAATAATCAGCTCGTCCGCATGAGACAGGACGACATCCATCGAGATCGCTGAACCTGGCGAGAAACTGTCGTCGATGGTGCGGATCAAAGACCAAACTTGGTATAGCATGGTTGTCGGTTCATCGAACAGCTCACGCAAGTATGCTGCCTCTTCGTAGCGCCCTGTCAAACGAAAAACGTTGTACATGCGCTTGGCAGCTTTCCCATAGTTGATATCTTTGGTCAGGTATTTGTTGACTTCTTTCTCCAGCTGGAAAACGTACTCATCAAGGGCATCTGGTGAGGCATGCTTCATTAATTTAGAGAAAATGGGGACTGATTCGGCTTCAAGATACACTTCCTGGAAATATGCATCTAAGTAATTATCAAGGGGAGTGATGCTTCCATCCGGAGCTTCCCAGGTGACATCCAACATATTACTGGCGTTGGCCAGTTGCCCACGTTTGGGATCAGCGATAACCCAATCCAACTTGCACCATCCAGGATCGGCTGCTGCCTCTTCCCATTGGATTGCAACCCGTGTTCCATCTGGACGGAAGGCATCAATTTTTCCTTCCTTGATCTCCGGGGCTGACCACGAAATCGGTGTCCCCATCTTCATTAATTTATCTTCCTTGAGCATATCGAAGGGGTAGGAACCAAATTTAACCTCAATTAACTGGTAAGTGGGTCCTTTGAGTGTATCCAATGCTTTCTGGCGCATTATACGCGCCAAAATCTGGCAGGCATCTTCCCGAGTATCGGCGATTATGTTGACCCGCTCGAAATAGTCACAATCACCAGGAAAGGTTTGAATCTTCGATTGGGCAGAAGAGCCTGACAGGGCAAGGGCGGTTTCCACGAGACCTGGTTGATCCTTAAACTCGACCAGGCGACCGATCTCCCGGAATCTAGCAAGGTCGGCTGGGCTGAAATCCAACATGACAACTTTGTGCCCAAAGACTCCGGTCTCCAGGTCCATCGAAATATCAGAGTCGGATTCGACGGCCATGGCACTCAGCCACTGCAAGGCCTCCGCCTCGCTTATCTCAACTCCCAGTCGTTCGGCAGATTCAATGATTTGGGTCAGTTCATCGGAAGCCCTGTATGGGTGGTTATCAGTCATAATTGGTGTCTCCTCTTAAAAAAATGCCCGGTATGGGTGGATTTTTGATCGGTCATAAATCCAAATAGTTGATGAAAAATTAAGTTGAAATTTCTCAAATGCTTGATTTGAGTAAAAGCAGATAACCTGCCAGTAAAGTCAAAATATAATACGATATTCAATTGAATTTGTTACGGATCTGGCAGGTTTCTGGCCTGGCGCAGCAGTCCTCGGAAGATCTTGGCCTGGTCAAGGGCATCTTCCAGAGCGTTGTGGCTGATATTACGCCCAGCTAAATATTGATTGGAGACATTGCGCATGTTTGTGTCTTGCCAGGACGAGCCAGTAACGCCCATGTAGAATGCTTTGATATCCAATGCTGCATGGCCAAATGGGTTTCGCCCAAGATATCTGTGAAAGTATTCGTTTACGAACGACCAGTCAAAAGGCGCATTAAAGGCGACGAATATGGGAGCCAAACCTTCAGGCAGGACATCCAGTAACCAGGCAGCGAATCGTTCCATAGCCACCTTAGGTGGAACACCCTTCTGCCTCAATTCCTCGAGCGAAAGTTCATGAATGGCATAAGCTTCTGGCTGCATCAAATCATTTAAAGGTTGCAGTTCGACATAAAATGTCTGCGGGGGACTGCTAATCGTACAGGCGCCGATTGAGAGAAGAGAATATTGACCAGGGCTCGGACCTGCTGTCTCGACATCTACAGAAATGAAAGGTTCGAGTTGAATTGAAGATTCCATATCAAGGTCATTATAATAGTTTATGGATTTCTAAACGAGATCGTCAGATTGGCTTCACCCAAATTTCTTATGATAAGTTCAACCCATGTTCAACTGGTATAATTTAACCCCCCAGAAAAACGGGAAGGTTATTGGTCTGGAATCCCGATATGTGAAATCAATTCCATGCGCCGACCCGGACATAAAAAGAAATATTCGCTAAATGAAGTGAAGATCTAACCGCAATGTCCACAATAGATGAGATAAAGATACGGATCGATATCGCTGATCTGGTCTCAGAGACAGTGCAACTGCGTCGTTCGGGGAAAAACTATACAGGTTTTTGTCCCTTTCACAGCAATACACGGACTCCAGCATTTGTGGTTTTCCCAGAGACTGGAACCTGGCGCTGTTTTGGACAATGCAACGAGGGCGGCGACATCTTCGGCTTCGTGATGAAGAAGGAAGGCTGGGATTTCAGTGAGGCATTAAGATATCTTGCCGATCGGGCTGGCGTTGAACTGGAATCATTGACACCAGAACAACAGACAGCTGTTGAAGAACACGAGCACTTAAGAGCATTACTTGAAATCGCAGCAGCGTATTATCGTCATAACTTATTCAACACTCCAGCCGGAAAATCTGTCTTGGATTACTTGCACCAGGAACGTGCACTTAAAGATGAAACGATTGAGGCATTTGGTCTGGGATACGCGCCGGATTCTTGGGAGGCAGGTCTCACTCATTTTAAGGCCAAGGGGTACCAGGAGGCTGATTTAATCGCGGTTGGCTTGGTCACAGAAAGGGAGAGCGAAGATGGGGCTGGGATTTATGATCGCTTTCGCCACCGGATCATGTTCCCAATCCGCGATGAACGCGGGCGTATGACGGGTTTTGGAGCCAGGGTTGTCAATCCGGAGGATGTACCGAAGTTCTTGAATTCTCCGCAAACTGATTTATTTGATAAAGGGCGCATACTCTATGGGCTCGATCGAGCTCGCAAGGGGATTCGTGAACAAGATCAGGTTGTGATCGTGGAAGGTTATCTGGATGTGATCGCATTGCATCAAGAAGGCTTCACCAACGCTGTTTCTCCGATGGGAACTGCGCTTACAGAACACCAATTGCGTTTGCTAAAGCGTTTCTCCAGGCGAATGATCTTGGCTTTGGATGCTGATGCAGCTGGCGATAAGGCCACCATACGCGGCGTGGAAGTCGCTCGTCAGGCTCTTGACCGAGAAGCAGATCCGGTTTTTAATGCGCGCGGGCTGTTGGGCAGCGAGGCGCGTCTGAAAGCGGATATCCGGGTGACGACTTTACCCGATGGTCTTGATCCGGATGAGGTTGTCGCAGGTGAGCCTGGGGAGTGGGAAAGAATTGTCTCCGAAGCGCGGCCGATCGTCCTGCATGTCATGGAAACCCTGGCGAAAGACCAGGATCTCGAAGATCCGAAGGTGAAATCCGAGATCGCTCGCCAGGTTTTGCCGCTTATTTCGGATGTGCGTGATCCTGTCGAGCGGGAAGCATACCGCCAGCGGCTGGCTCGCTTCTTAAAAGTTGACGAGCGAGTATTTCTTGATGCAGTGGCAATCGGTTCAGGTCGCAAGCCATCCCGACAGAGATCATTCCATCCTCCTGAACAGAGTGAAAAACCCGTCAGAGAAGAAGTTCCGATACATGCAACTTCGGATTTGCTGGAAGCCCACTGTTTGAGCGTTCTGTTACGGCGACCTGACCTGGTTTACCTGGTGGATCGCGCTCTTTTGGAGAGTGGGCTCAGCCGGCTGTCTGTGGATGATTTTCAATCGGCTGACCATCAGATTCTGCTGCAATTGATCGATGATTCATTAAAACAAGATCGATCGGAGCCGAAAATATTCGTTCAAAATAGTCTCACGTTACCTCTCATGGAACTCGCCGATCGATTACTTGTGCAGACAGAGAAATTAGATCCTAATGAAGATAAAGTGCTTGAGGATCTTTTGCGAGCTTTGATCGTGCTTCGCCAGCGACGCTTATTTCAGCAGATCGATCACCTCAGGTATCTCATGGAAGAGGCTCAAGGAAGACCTGAAACCAGCGTCGCCGAATACCAGAAGACAATGGTACAGTATATCACTGCCCGAAGTCGCCTCGATCGAGCTCTGGGTTTATATACAAGTCACATGATCCAATAGGGGTTGGAGGTTTTTTAATTGGCTCAAAAATCTGAACCACAAGAAGGGGCACAAACAACCACTTCCGAGCAAGAAAATCTGGAACAGGATCCTCGGGATTTGAAAGAGGTTACCCTGCCTATCAACGAGGTCACCGAAATCCTCTCCAAATCTGGCTTAGATGAAGAAGGAGAGCCAGATGATGATACGCTGAGCAGAGAGGAGAAAGATCTTGAGGAGATCTCCAAGGATAAACCACAGGAGATGTTGAAGGATCCTAAATTAGTTGTTGAATTAAGTGATGACCCTGTCAGACTGTACCTCAAGGAGATCGGTGGTATCGATCTTCTCAACCCGGATCAGGAATTCTGGTTGTCTACTCAGATGGAAGCAGCCCGTCGTATTGAATCGCTCACCCGCCAACACCCCCTCATCCGTGAAGGTGATTCGCTCCCACGAGGTATATACAAGGCTTTATATGAGGAGTTATTCACCACTTGGAAGCGGGTGGTGGAAGATACGAGTCGTTTAGGTTTTGATCTCCCAGATTTAAGGCTCATGCTTGGCGAATCTCAAATGTTGCGCCAGACCTGGGCTTCTGATACGCCGTCTTACCTGCATGCATATTTGGATAATGGATTATGGGGCAAAGACTCATTGTGGGATGGTGTAGCTCGAAACGCTTTTAATGTATTTGTTTGTCTCTATTTGTTTCCCGATCCGATTGTAGATTATCTGGACACATATCTCAGCAGCCACAAAAATTTGCCGCCTAAAAGAACCTTCAATCGTAATCTGCCGGATGACGCGATACTTCAAGCCGAGGTTGAAAATGCCAAGCATCGGTCTCAGGATGCTCATAACGCAATAATCCGAGCAAATCTGCGCCTGGTTGTAAGCGTGGCTAAACGCTATATCGGTCGGGGAAGCTCTTTCTTGGACCTGATCCAAGAAGGCAATATCGGCTTACTACGGGCCGTAGCTAAATTCGATCCGACGCGTGGGTATAAGTTCAGCACCTATGCTACCTGGTGGATTCGTCAATCCATAAGCCGTTCGATAGCTGATCAAGCCCGTACAATTCGCATACCAGTTCATGTTTTTGAATCGATTAACAGGTTATTGCGCGCTCAGCGTCATTTAGTTCAGCAGTTAGGTCGCGAACCAAACAGTGATGAATTGGCTGTGGAGGCAGGATTTCTTGACCCAGAAGATGTTCAGGTTATCTTGCGAGCTCGTTCAGAAGGAACTCCAGTGCCATTGGATGTACGCCGACGCTGGATGCGAGCTGCCAACAAGGTAGGCCGAATAATGCGCGCCTCAGAAGAACCAATGTCTCTGGAAAGCCCGGTTGGGACTGAAGATAGCAGCCAGTTAGGAGATTTTATCGAAGATCAAGATGCGCTAGAACCAATGGATGCTGCCGCGCGGGAGATGCTGCGCGAGCAGGTGAAAAATGCGTTAGCTGTTTTATCTGATCGCGAACGAGAAGTGCTGGAATTGCGATTTGGTTTGGTTGATGGCAAGGATCACACACTTGAAGAGGTTGGCCAACATTTCAAAGTCACGCGCGAACGTGTACGCCAGATTGAGGCCAAAGCGCTGCGAAAATTAAGGCACCCAACCCGTAGCCGTCATCTGCGTGATTATTTTGCTTAAATGACTTTTATCCTTAACGGAGCATTGGCCCTTATCGCTGGGATTGCGGTACTCTTTCTGCCAGGCATTGCCTGGCTGTCTTTATTTTGGGAACCTGATCAAGGAATCTTTGAAAGGCTAGCCGAAGCGATGGGCTTGAGCATATCCCTCACCGCACTGATGGCTCTGTTTGCCTACCTAATTGGATGGGATGTAACTTCACTGGGATTGATCGCTTTATATCTAGCCCTCATTCCACTCGCAATATGGCAGTTACGTCTTAGATGGAGAGAAAGAAAGTTTTACTATGGGAAAGATTCCCTTGAAACTGAAGATGTCCCATCGAATAATGACGTAATTCACCCGATCTCTGGTGGGGTTCTCAGACAAGATTACCTTCGTTACTCAGTCTTGGCACTGATCTTCTTCTTCCTCCTCATCTGGCGGTTTTACCAGATTCGCAACCTAGTACTGCCGGTTTGGGTGGATTCGATCCACCATGTCCAGATAGTTAATTTGTTTTTAGCGAATGGGGGGATCCCAGAAACTTTTGAACCCTATATGCCCGTGCCATTTTTCTACCATTATGCATTTCATGCATTAGCTGCAGTGTTTTCCTTTTTTGGGCGTTTGAGTTCTGAAAATGCAGTCTTAATCCTGGGTCAAGTGCTCAACGCGGGTGTTGCCCTGGCCGTTTATCGGTTAGGAATAGCGCTTTGGGCGGATTGGCGTCGAGCAGCAGCAGGCGCTATCCTGGTTGGTTTTGTGACCCACATGCCAGCTTATTACCTGACATGGGGAAGATATACATTATTAACTGGGATCCTTCTGCTTCCTTTGGCGATGGCAGCTGCATTGGATATTGTAAACAAGGGTGCCAGCAAATCCCGCCTGTCAAGACTGATCCTATTCACAGCAGGCATACTATTGGCCCATTACTATGCAGCTGTCCTGTTAGCGATATTCCTCATCATTTTGGGTGCACTAAATTTGATTCAGGATGGGCGTCAGAATGCTGGCTTTCGTTGGAACACCTGGTTGCCTCTTTTCGTCGCATCCCTGGCCGGTTTGTTATTGGCAGGACCCTGGCTTTACCGCATGTGGGGTTATGCTCAAGGAGGGGTCGAAATTGGCGCCATCCAATTGAGCATAGACGCAGTTGACGAATTTTATTTTCCGGATTATTTATCATATCTGTGGCGTTTACTCGGACCAAACAGGAATCATGCCTTGATTTTTATTGCCCTCCCAGGCTTGCTGATCACATTATTCCGCAAACGAACGCAAGCCTTTGGTTTATGGGCAATTGCATTGAGTTTGTTCAGCTTGCCATGGGGGATCTACGTGGCTCCTTTTAGACCAGATCATGCAGCCATCGTTTTATTTCTGCCAACCGGGTTGCTCGTCTCTGAATTATTTGTCAGCCTTGTTGATTGGTCTCCGATCCCCAGGCTCGTTCAATTGAAGACAGCTGCTGTGTTTGTGCTATTTGCCGCTTTGGTCGGATGGGGGTTTTGGGGAACGCGTTCGGTGATAAATTCTGCAACTGTGCTGGCGACTAAGGCTGATCTGGAGGCCGTGAATTGGATCGAAGCTAATGTCCCCGCGGGGGCTCGATTTTTCATTAACGTTAATCACTGGCAGTACGGGATTTATCGGGGTGTAGATGGGGGTTGGTGGATCTCACCATTGACCGGGCGGGAGACTTTGCTTCCTTCAGGACTTTATCCAATGGGAGACGAGGATTATGTTCATGGTGTGAACGCGGTCGCCGCCCGGGCGAGCCAGATTAAAGGCTGCACTCCTGATTTCTGGGAGCTGATCCAGGAGCAAGAATTATCTTATATTTATATTAATGATCTGCGCGGGTCTGTGAGGTCAAACCATTTTACCAATTGTCCAAACGCTGAACTGATTTATGAGAATGATAATATCTATATTTTTCGTGTTTTAGAATTTAATTTAGAAACATCTTTGTAAAGCGTAAATTTCTTTGTGAAATTTGACACCTAATTTAGCTTATGATAAGATAGTTCAGTTTTTTTAATATCTTGAATCTGGGGTGGTGGTCCTTAAATTTTTTCGGCTCTCTTGGGCAGGGCTTCTGGATAGTTTGGGGAGTTGAACCACCCCATATTATTATCTTAAACTAGGTTGCCTTATGTTTAACCAGTATCTTCCTCTAGCAATTTTATTCATTTTAGCAATCTTATTAGCAGGATTTGTTGTTGTGCTTGGGCATGCTTTTGGACCTCGTCGGCCAACAGCGCGCAAATCGCAACCATATGAATCTGGCATGACACCTATCGGACCAGGGACGCGCCGGATTCCAGTTCGGTTTTATCTCGTAGCTGTCTTATTCATACTTTTTGACATTGAAGTAATATTTTTCTTCCCATGGGCAGTTGTATTTCGCCAGCTGGGATTATTCGGTTTAATCGAAATGCTCATCTTCGTATTAATTTTATTGGTTGGGTATGTTTATGCGTGGAAGAAAGGAGCACTGGAATGGGAATAGAACAAAAGGCTGCAAATCTGGGTTTCGCTACAATGCGCTTAGAGCAAGCTGTGAATTGGGCGCGCACATATGCTATGTGGCCTATGCTATTTGGTCTGGCATGTTGTGCGATCGAAATGATGGCAGGTCAAGCAGCCAAACATGATATGAGCCGCTTCGGAATGGAGCTGATGCGGGCCACGCCGCGCCAATCAGACCTTATGATCATCTCTGGCCGGGTCACACGCAAAATGGCTCCCGTTTTGCGTTTGCTGTATGACCAGATGCCAGAACCCAAGTGGGTCGTTTCCATGGGTGATTGTGCATCGTGCGGCGGTATATTTAACAACTATGCCATCGTGCAAGGTGTAGACGAGATCATGCCAGTCGATGTCTATGTGGCTGGATGTCCGCCAAGACCGGAAGCCCTGGTGCATGGCATCTTGACACTGCACGAGAAGGTGCGTGGTGAAAGCTTGAAAACTTGGGCCTAGCCGTAAAACTTATTGGTGATGATATGAACGAAGAACTTCAACCTGCGGTAACCGCATTAAAAGAACGTTTTGATGCCCGTGCTGAGGAATTCCGTGGTCAAACTACTTTATTTCTCCCCTCAGACCAGATCGTTGAGGCCTGCCAGACGCTGCACGATGATTTTGGGTTCGATTTTCTTGAAGTCGAAACAGCTGTGGACTATTGGCCTAAACAGAACCCTCGCTTTCACATAGTTTATCAACTCTACTCGATCCAAAAACAACTCCGCATTGGCCTGAGAGTACCAATATCTGGGCAAACGCCTTCATTGCCATCCCTAACCGGACTCTATGCAAATGCGAATTGGCGAGAGCGCGAGATTTGGGATATGTTCGGCATCCATTTTGAAGGCCACCCTGACCTGCGGCGAATTCTGATGCCGCATGATTGGGAAGGTCATCCATTAAGGAAAGATTATCCTCTCGGGTACGAAGAGGTTCAATTCTCCTTCAATGCTGAGGAAATTGACCAGGATAAACCTTATGCAAAAGAGTAAATCCAGATCATGTTAGATCAAAGAGAAGTTTCATTTAATGAATTAAGGCATTTAGTCTCCGAGAGAGCTATTGAGGGCGAAACAATGCTCCTCAACATGGGCCCACAACATCCCAGCACGCATGGTGTTTTGAGGCTGTTGCTTGAATTGGATAGTGAGATTGTTGTTAATTGTTTCCCTGATATTGGCTTCTTGCACACCGGTATCGAGAAAAACATGGAAGTCAAGTCCTACGAGAAAGCCGCTGTGATGACCGACCGGCTCGATTACCTCAATAACCTTGGTAATAACCTGGTCTATTGTATGGCGATCGAAAAGCTGGCCGAATTAGATGTGCCGCCAAGAGCTCAGGCCATCCGCGTGATCCTGACCGAATTGCAGCGCATCGCTTCTCATCTGGTCTGGCTCGGCACCCACACCCTCGATCTGGCTGCGATTTCGGTTTTTTGGTACACCTTTCGTGAACGCGAGATGATCATAGACATCAATGAGATGGTTTCTGGTCAGCGCATGATGACCACTTTCTTTAGACCCGGAGGTCTATGGCGAGATGTACCCGTAGAATTTGAAGATGCGGTCCGCCAGTTCATCAGCATTTTCCCAAAACGGATCAAGGAATATGAGGGCATGCTGAGTGAAAACCCATTGTTTTTGGAGCGCACCAAGGATATTGGGATACTTACATCAGAAGATGCTATCAATTGGGGGGTAACTGGACCAAGCTTGCGAGCTATCGGAGTTCCTCATGATTTACGCAAAATCGAGCCGTACTCCGGTTATGAGCAATACGAATTTGACGTCCCGACCCACACTGATGGCGACACGTATGCTCGATATTTAGTTCGCATGGAAGAGATGCGGCAAGCCTTGCGCATTGTTCAGCAGGCGCTTGATAATTTACCTTATGGACCTGTACGCAGCAGCAACCGCAAATTTGTCCCACCACCACGCTCCGAGCTGGGGACCAGTATGGAAGCGGTCATCCACCATTTCAAACTTTGGACTGAAGGATTTGATATGCCGGAAGGATCAGTCTATGTCGCGGCAGAATCACCGCGTGGTGTTCTGGGTGTGTTCCTGGAGAGCGATGGAGGTCCAAATCCTTACCGCGTTCATTGGCGGACACCTTCCTTTGATAATCTTCAAGTCTTGCCAGTACTGGCCAAGGGTCACTTGGTCGCAGACCTGGTCGCTTTGATAGGCACCACAGACTTCGTTTTGGGAGATATCGACCGATAAAGTTCTGATTGAGGAAACATGATTGCTCAGAAATACGCTGCCGAGATTGAGACTATTCTTGCCAAATACCCATCTGATCAGAAGAGATCGGCTGTTATGCCGCTGCTTTATCTCGCACAAAGCAATGAGGGATTTGTGACCAAACAAGACATGGCTGAGATCGGCGATATCCTCGGGATCACGGCTACCGATGTAGCTTCAATTGTCGGTTTTTATACTCTTTACTATGATAAGCCTGGTGGTAAATTCCGCATCCAGGTTTGCAACGATCTGCCTTGCGCTTTACGGGGCGCGGATGAATTTTTGGATAAATTGTGTGAGAACCTGGGGATAAAAATTGGACAAACCACTCAAGATGGATCGGTGACTGTTGAAGCCGTGATGTGCCTGGCGGCATGTGATAAGGCACCGATGTTCCAGGTGCAATCGAGGCAGGGCCTCACTTACTACGAAAATCAGACAGTTGACAGTGCTCTAAAAATTGTTGAGGATCTACGCAATCAGGAATTAACATCATGACCGAGTTGATCCTTCTTCGCCATCGAGATATCCCTGACCTGGATCAGCTGGAGGTGTATCGAAAACACGGTGGTTTTGAACCGTTTCGCCGCGCAGTCACTGGGATGAACCCAGCTGAAGTAACTGAAATCGTTAAGGAATCTGGATTACGTGGTAGAGGTGGTGCAGGTTTTCCAACAGGATTGAAGTGGTCTTTCATCGATCCTGATAATTGGCCGCATTATGTCGTGGCAAATGCGGATGAATCTGAACCAGGAACCTTTAAAGATCGCGAGATCATGGAAGGCAATCCATATCAATTTTTAGAAGGAGTCGCCATTGCAGCTTATGCCATACAGGCTCGCGAGGCGTATATATATTTGCGCGGTGAGTTCTGGGAAATTGCTGCAGAAATGGATCAACAGATCTCCAATCTGGAAGAGGCTGGATTGCTCGGTGATAACCTCTTTGATACTGATTATTCCCTCCGTATCTATACCCATCTAGGTGCTGGGGCATATATTTGTGGGGAAGAGACAGCCCTGCTGGAATCAATGGAAGGAAAACTTGGACAGCCTCGTTTGCGTCCACCATTTCCTCCTTCTTATGGGCTTTATGGTAAGCCGACCGTTGTAAATAACGTAGAGACCTTGACCAATGTGCCTTTAATCATTGAACGAGGTGCAGATTGGTATCGATCGATCGGCACTGAGAGGAGCACCGGTCCGAAGATCTTCAGTCTATCAGGCAGGGTCAATAAGCCTGGGAATTATGAGCTCCCCCTGGGAACAACATTCCGTGAGTTGGTCTTCGAACACGGTGGTGGCATTACTGATGGTCGTCAAGTTAAGGCCATCATGGCAGCTGGCGCTTCCTCGTCCTTGATCATTGCCAATGATGAGGCACTTGATACCCCAATGGATTATGAAAGTGTGCCCAATGTTGGGGCTAGTCTCGGCTCAGCATCTATCATTGTCATCGATGATTCGGTGAGCATTGATTGGGTGCTGTACAAGACTCTACATTTCTTCAGCCACGAATCTTGCGGGAAGTGTACACCATGTAGGGAAGGGACCTTTTGGATGCGCCATATAATCGATCGCATCCATGAAGGAGAAACTTCATGGAGCGATGTCGAATTGCTCAACGAAGTCGCTTTACAGATAAAAGGCAAATGTCTCTGCGCATTAGGTGAGTTTGCGATAGAAGCTGTGACATCTGGTATAGAGCGATTCGATTCAGATTTTCGAGCCAGGGTCCCAGATACAAGGAGCGAAGAGCCAACCTTATCCTCCTGATATTATTATCGGCGTTTGATCAGGTAAGGATTGAATTTACGTTCTCATCGAGAATTGCGAGATCGACGGATCGAATATGGGTAAATTGATTAGTTTAGAGATCGATGGAAACCGAGTCCAGGTGCCCGAAGGCACTTTAGTAGTCGATGCTGCCAAGCGCGCGGGAGTGAATATCCCCGTTTTTTGCTATCACCCTAAGATGGAGCCGGTAGGCATGTGCAGAATGTGCCTGGTGGAGATCGGACGCCCGCAGATAAACCGGGAAACTGGCGAATTCAATCGCAATGAAGATGGCAGTATCGCGATCCAGTTTGGTCCAAAGCTGGAAACAGCCTGCACTATTCCAGTTTCCGAAGGGATGGTCGTACAAGGCTTTACAAATGAAGTCGCACGTGCACGTAAGGATATCATCGAATTTCTGCTCACATCACACCCCTTAGATTGCCCGATATGTGACAAGGGAGGTGAATGTCCCCTTCAAAATCTAACCATGGATTATGGTCCTGGTAAAAGCCGTTTCCTGTACGATGAAAAGAAGCATCTCGGTAAGCATGTGCCCTTGGGAGAGTTGATCTACCTCGACCAGGAAAGATGTATACAATGTGGGCGGTGTGTTCGTTTTCAGGATGAGGTTGTGGATGACGCGGTGATCGGATTTGAACAGCGCGGCCGCTCTCTTCAAATTGTCTCTTACTCAGAACCGGGATTTGACTCATATTTCTCTGGCAATACCACCGACATATGCCCGGTAGGTGCACTGACAACAAGTGATTTTCGCTTTGGGGCGCGTCCTTGGGAGATGAAATCGGCGGCTTCGATCTGCACTCATTGCCCGGTGGGATGCAATCTGACACTGAACGTCCGTCGAGATCATAAATCTGGTGGTGGATTTGTGGTTAAAAGAGTGCTGCCACGTCAAAATGAGTGGGTTAATGAGATCTGGATCTGTGACAAAGGACGCTTCGCCCACCATTATGCATCCAGTGATGATCGTTTGACACAACCAATGATTAGAGTAGATGGCGAAATGAAACCCGCTACTTGGGACGAAGCCCTCGATCTGGTCGCGGAGAAATTTAAAGAAGCAGGATCGGATTTGCAAACCCTGGTGAGTGGCCGAATTTCCAACGAAGATCTTTTCAACATCGGTTCAATTACGCGAAGTTTGGGGGGAAAGACTGCCTTGTATTCGGAAATGGCAGGCGGAGATCTGGTCTCAATGGCAGGTGTTGGACAGGGGACCAACATCTCCATGTTGGGAGCTGGTACGACCATCCTGGTAGTGGCCTCAGATTTAGAAGAAGAGGCACCCATTAATTGGTTGCGCGTCAAACAGGCAGTTGAGCGTGGCGCGAGGTTGATCCTGGCGAATCCACGTCCAACTAAGCTCGAACGATACGCGACCCATGTACTGCGTTACCCATATGGCTCTGAAGCCGAATTCGTATTGGCGATGATTAATTCCTTATCAGCAAAACCTCTGGATATATCTGGTTCGGTTTTTGACACAGCTCGAGTTAAGAACTTAAAAGAAGCTGCGCGAGATTTTGCACAAGCAGATAATGCGATCATTTTGTTTGGCAGCGAGGGAACCAGCCTGGAATCTGGGCAGCGTTTGGCCCAAGCCTGCACAAATTTACTCATCATCACCGATCACATTGGTAAAGTAAACAGTGGTTTGATCGGTGTCTGGGACCGCGCAAACACTCAAGGCGCCTGGGACATGGGGTTCCGGCCGGTCGAAGACCTCGATAGCACTCTCCGTAATAGGCAAGCTTTGTACATCGTTGCCGCTGATCCTGCTGGAGACCAACCGGCACTTGTGGAGACTCTGGAATCAACCGAATTTCTGGTTGTTCAGGAGCTGTTCTTGACGGAGACGGCAAAACTTGCTGACGTAGTGCTGCCTGCTCAGGCATTTATTGAACGTGAAGGTACACTGACGAATGGAGAACGACGTGTTCAGCGTTTCTATGCCGCAGTTCCAAAAGTAGGTCAAACCCTACCTGACTTCGCCATTGCCGCTCAAATCGGAAGTAAGCTGGCCATCGACCTGGAGGGGAAATCTGCAGCAAGCGTTATGGAACAGATTGCTGCTGAGATCCCAGATTATGCGCAAGTGTCTTATCGGGAGCTTTCAACGGTTATGGAACAGTGGCCGGATATGTCTCGGGATGATCTGTATTTCGGTGGAACTTCATATGAGAATACACAAGGTCTAGGGTGCCAGTTGCAACCAGCCGCTCAAAAGGGTGATCAGATAACTTTACAGGCCATAAAACCATCGGAGCAGGTTTCCGAGGGGAAGGTTGATTTATTGGCTGTTCCGGTGACAATACTCTATGACCGGGGGTCGACGGTGATGCCCGCTGAAATCCTTCACCAACGAATCCCCGCCCCTTATGTCGTCCTGCATCCGCAGACAGCAGCCCGTATGCGAATAACAGATGGTATGCATCTTCAGTTGAGCCTTTCCAGGGATGGTATCGAGGTGATCGCCCAGCTGGATGAGACGATAGCGGAGGATGTAGTTCTTGTACCCCGCAGTATGGGTGTACCTATCCATGGTCCGACTTCAGTGCAAATTGAAGTCGTAGAGCCTGCAGTGGCGTAAAGGGATATATTCATGGATTACTTTTTGATCTTGGAATGGACAGTAAAATCCATCATCATATTACTCTTCTGTGTGACTGGCTTTGCATACCTGACTTTTTATGAACGCCGAGCGCTGGCACGCATCCAGGTACGCATTGGACCTAACCGGGCTGGGCCCAAAGGTTGGTTTCAACCGGTGGCAGATGGGATCAAATTAATTTTCAAGGAAGAGGTGATACCTGGCCAGGCATATAAAATTGTTTTCATACTTGCCCCGATGATCACTGTGTTCCCGGCGCTGGTTATCCTGGCTGTGATCCCGTGGGGAACGGAGATAACAGTTTTTGGGCGCGAGATCCGCTTATATCTGACTGATATCAACGTCGGCGTGCTATATCTGATTTCGATCGCCTCTATCTCTGTATATGGAATTGTGCTGGCCGGATGGTCATCTAATAACAAATATGCCATGATGGGCGGATTACGTTCATCTGCCCAAATGATCAGCTATGAACTGGCGATGGGCTTAGCTCTTATTATTCCCATAATGCTGGCAGGATCAATGAGCTTATTGGATATCGTCAACGCTCAGAATCCGATCTGGTTTGTCGTGTACCAACCGGTTGGAGCGATAATCTTTTTTGTCGCCGCGGTCGCAGAGGTGAATAGGGCGCCATTTGATATGCCGGAAGCAGAACAGGAATTAACTGCGGGTTACCATGCTGAGTATTCAGGTATGAAGTTTGCCTTGTTCTTCATGGCTGAGTATGTAAAGATGATCGCAGTCAGCGCCATTGGTGCGACGTTATTCCTGGGCGGATTTCGGGGTCCGTTTGTTGACCAGTTTCCCATACTGGGTCCAGTTTATCTCTTCATCAAAATTTTTATTTTGTTATTTGGCCTGATTTGGTTGCGGGCGACTTTACCACGCATGCGCTACGATCGTTTAATGGCATTTGGTTGGAAAGTGTTGTTACCCGTCGCTTTAGCAACCGTATTCGTGACTGCAGTTTTAGTGGTATTGATTGGAGGATAAGGATGAGTGCAGTAACAGGACTTGCACGTGGGCTGATGACCACGCTCAAGTCTATGCTTGAAAAACCAGTGACGGTTCAATATCCTGAAGAAAAGATCCCAGTGAAACGTCGCTTTAAGGGAAGGCATTTTCTCGATAGATATGAAAATGGACTCGAGAAGTGCATCGGATGTGCATTGTGCGCAGCGGCTTGCCCAGCAGACGCTATATTCGTTGAATCGTCGGAGAACATAGATGAAAAACGATTCTCACCTGGCGAGCGATATGCCAGCACCTATGAGATCAATATGCTGCGCTGCATATTCTGTGGCTATTGCGAAGATGCCTGTCCGACTGAAGCGATCATCTTAGGTGATAATTACGAACTATCCTTTACGGATCGCCACGATGCAATCTATACTAAAGAAATGCTAATTGTTCCGGTCCCTGAGGATGGCAAACCAACTCCCCAGGAAGTGGAACCGGGACAATTCAATAGATCCATTCCAATTATGGAGGATCCGACTGACTGATGTTCTAAATTATGGATTTAGTTCTGGTTGTCAATCAACTAGGGTGAGCAATGACCTCTGATTACCTTCTATTCATGGTCCTGGCGATCGTCGCGGTTGCTTCTGCGCTGAGCATGTTGTTCAGCCGCAATGCGGTATATTCAGCTCTTTTCCTGATCATCAATTTTGGGACGATCGCCGTTTTTTATCTTCTGCTGGGGTCACCATTCCTGGCAATGGCGCAAATAACAGTCTATGCCGGAGCCATCATGGTGCTCTTCCTGTTCGTTATCATGCTTTTGGGAGCTGAACAATTAAGGAAAGAGCAGACCTTAATTTGGCAGCAGCCGGTCGCTATAATTCTCGGTTTGATCTTACTAATGGAAACGGGTTATATCATTTATTCCCTTTCGATTCAGGAGGGGATTCTGCCGAGTTTCAATACATTTCTGTCTGATTATGGCAGCCCAACAGCGATAGGCACTTTATTGTTCAATGAGTATCTTTTACCTTTTGAAATCACATCGGTGCTCTTACTGGTGGCGATGATTGGTGCAATCGTACTGACGAAGGATCAGAAACGATGAAATCCCTCGTGAGAATAGAGTCGATCAGAAGTGCCTGAAGGGCAACAGGAGCATTCATAAATGCCAGTAATAAGTTACTTTATACTTTCTGCGATATTGTTCACGATCGGCGCTCTGGGAGTTTTGATCCGCAGAAATGCCATTGTGATTTTTATGTCAGTTGAGTTGATGCTTAATGCGGCAAATTTGGCATTTGTGGCCTTTTCCCGACTCTATGATACTCTCAGTGGACAAGTTTTCGTTTTCTTTGTTATCACCGTTGCTGCAGCTGAGGTGGCGGTGGGTCTGGCATTGATCGTTGCTATCTTTCGAACCAAACAGAGTATTGACGTTGACGATATGAGTAGCCTGAAACGTTAATCGAGACATCAACCGGAAGACGAGATCGCTGATAAGCGCACGGTCCAAATTATGAAATCATTCACCTTGCTGACTTTGGAGAGCTGATACATGTTCTTAAGCGAAGCAGCTTCATCGGGTCCCGAATTTTTTTACCTGGTTCCATTGGTTGTCTTAATACCAGTTATCGGTTTGCTCATCAATATTATCTTTGGAAAATGGATGGGGGAAAAGGCTGTAGGTTGGATAGCCAGTGCAGCAGCCGGGTTGGCGTTCCTGGTAGCTGTTCTCCTTGGTTACTCACTTATAGGTCACCCTGAAGGAGCGGTTGTTCCCCTGGCGGAGTGGATCAGTATTGGAGAATTTAATGTTGCCTGGGCGTTCCAGGTTGATACACTATCTGTCACCATGATGCTGGTTGTGGCTGGCGTGGGGGCGCTGATCCATATTTACTCCATCGGATACATGCACGATGATGTACGTTTCAATAATGACCCAGGACGCTATCGGCGATTTTTCGTCTACATGAATCTATTCATCGCTGCTATGATGATCCTGGTTAGCGCCGACAACTATCTGATGTTGTTTGTTGGTTGGGAAGGGGTTGGATTGTGTTCATATTTGTTGATCGGATTCTGGTTTGAAAAGGGAGAGGACGGCATTGGTAACGCCCTGGCAGCCAAGAAAGCCTTTGTCACCAACCGAATTGGCGATTTTGGATTAATGATAGCAATTTTTATTATTTTTTGGGCGTTCGGATCTCTTAACTTTGAAGAAGTTTTCGCACAAACATCCCAGGTGGCTGAGACTGTGATCCTGGCGATAACATTGCTTATGTTAGTTGGCGTAGCAGGGAAATCAGCCCAAATTCCGTTATACGTCTGGTTGCCGGATGCGATGGCTGGCCCAACACCCGTCTCAGCGTTGATCCATGCAGCGACGATGGTCACAGCGGGTGTATATCTGATCACCCGCTCTTTCCCACTATATAATTCAGCCCCGCAGGCGCAGTTTATTGTCGCTATGGTGGGAGGTCTTACTGCGTTCTTTGCAGCAACGATCGCAGTTGGACAATTTGATATCAAGAAGGTGTTGGCATACTCAACGATCAGCCAGTTAGGTTTCATGGTGGCCGCCGTCGGGATTGGTGCTTATGCAGCCGGAATGTTCCACCTGGTGACGCATGCCTTCTTTAAAGCTCTGCTCTTCCTGGGTGCAGGATCGGTCATTCTTGGGATCGAACATTCACATCACCACCTTGAGCATGGAGAGCACGAGGGGGAGGGTGGGGGTGAATTTGATCCACAAGACATGCGCAATATGGGTGGTTTGCGCACCAGGATGAAAACAACTTTCTGGGTATACATCATTGGGTCATTGGCTTTGATAGGTATCTTCCCCTTTGCCGGATTCTGGTCGAAGGATGAGATCCTGCTTGAACAACAAATGTTGGACCCGCCAGTTTACGGTTTGTTATTAGCCGCTGCCATCCTGACCGCATTCTACATGGGCAGGCAGGTGCTGATGGTCTTCTTCGGCAAGCCGCGCTCAGAGGCGACTGCTCATGCAAAAGAAAATCGTGCCATTATCACTTTCCCTTTGATCCTGCTGGCTTTCTTCTCGGCAATTGGTGGTATCTTGAATTTGCCACGAATACATACCTTCACGGATTGGTTAGAACACACCGTCACAACCATTCATCCAGTCGAGTTCAGTTTCCTCACTGCGGTGGTAGCATCCATTGTCGCATTATCGGGTCTCGTATTTGCCTGGTTCATTTATGATCGCCGATACAAGAAACAGCAAGAGCTGCCTGCTGAGAAGAGACCTGATGATCCTCTGCGCCAGATATTTGGTCCAATTTTCACGGCATTGGAGAATAAATGGTGGGTGGATGAGCTTTACTGGGTATTATTCATTAACCCATACATCAAATTTTCCTACTTCCTGGCCGATGTAATAGACTGGCGCTTCTGGCATGATTGGTTCCATGATAGCGTCATCGTTCGTTCGTATAACGGATTGGCGCGTTTCCTTTCTGGGCCATTTGACCTGGGTGTCATCGATGGGATTGCAAACGGTCTGGGCAAGGTAACAGTTCGTTTCGCAGGTAGCCTACGAATGATTCAAACTGGATTTGTTCGAAATTATGCCCTGTCGGTATTTCTGGGTGTTGTAATTATCATCGGATATTTGATCTTGCGTTAAGATTTTTAGATCTTCTGATACTGGATTAAGAGGATTACTTATAGAAATGTGTATTAATAAACTATAGACTGAGGACAAGCTATGAACTTCTTGGACTTCTTGCTTAACCCGCTGAATCTGGTCACCTTCTTCCCATTGGTGGGTGTGTTGGTGATCCTGTTCATCAATCGGGAAAACAGCAATGCCATTCGTTGGATAGCGTTGATCGCTTCAACGCTCACCTTTGGGATATCGTTGTGGATGTTGGTTCTGTTCAATCCGGCAGATCCTGATCTGCAAATGGTGGTTAATATCCCCTGGATCCAGGTGGCTGGATGGGAGATCTCTTATTTCTTGGGAATTGACGGATTGAGCATTTTGCTGGTTCTCCTGACGACTTTTCTAACGCCCATCTCGATCCTCTCTACATGGACTGCTGTAGAAGAACGGGTGAAAGAGTTCATGCTCTTTTTCCTGTTGTTAGAAGTCGGTATGGTGGGTGTATTCCTATCCCTTGATCTGTTCTTGTTCTATATCTTCTGGGAATTCACCCTGGTGCCGATGTATTTCTTGATCGGTATTTGGGGTGGTCCAAATCGGGTGTACGCGGCAATCAAGTTCTTTTTATACACCATGGCTGGTTCGATCCTGATGCTGTTAGCCATTTTGTGGCTGGGTATCTCACAAGGAACTTTCTCGGTGCCTGAAATCATTGCAGCTGGTGTGATCCCTGGTGATATTCAGCTCTGGCTATTTCTGGCATTCGCGGCCGCTTTTGCTATCAAGGTGCCTATGTGGCCGCTGCACTCCTGGTTGCCGGATGCTCACGTCGAAGCACCTACCGCAGGTTCAGTCATCCTGGCTGGCGTTTTGCTAAAGATGGGAACTTACGGCTTCCTGCGCTTCAACCTGTCCATGTTCCCGGAGGCTTCGGTCAGGCTGGCGCCTTGGATCGCGGTCTTGGCTGTGATCGGTATCATATATGGCGCGATGGTTTCTTATGCGCAAAAAGATGTCAAGAAGCTGGTAGCTTATTCCTCGGTTAGTCACCTTGGTTTTGTCATGCTGGGATTGTTTGCCATCAACCTCCAGGGGATTGAGGGTGGCATCCTGCAAATGATCAATCATGGTATCAGCACGGGAGCCTTGTTTCTTGTGGTTGGCATGATCTATGAAAGACGCCATACACGTGATATGGATTCTTTCGGGGGATTATGGAAAGTGATGCCGGTATACGCTGTGCTGACCCTGATCGTCACCTTATCATCGATGGGCTTGCCGGGCTTGAATGGGTTTGTCGGCGAATTTACCATTCTCTTAGGCGCTTTTGGCTCTAAAGTGCTCAATACTCCCTGGTTCGCGGCCTTAGCTGCGATAGGCATTATCCTGGCGGCGGTCTACTTGCTTTATATGTTTCAAAAGCTCTTCCTGGGACCAGTGGACAAAGAAGAAAACCGCGTGCTTATGGATATGAACCTGCGCGAGATCGTCACCCTGGTACCTTTGTTGATCTTCATCTTCTGGATCGGTTTGTATCCCTCCCCGTTCTTCAATTTGATGGAAGCTTCGGTAGCAAAGCTGGTTGAAAACATTCAAGTTGCGGCGATGGCTGGGCTGCCGTAATGAACGAAAGAAGGCTCAAATGACCCTGGCAGAATTAGCAGCAAATCTCGCCAAAATTTTACCCCTGGTAGTTGTGATCCTTTGGGCATGCGTCCTGTTGCTGGTGGATTTATTTGTGCCCAAAGAACGCAAGGCCTGGACAGCTATTTTGGCCGCGGTGGGCATGATCGTAGCTCTGGGTTTATCCATCACCCAGACCGGGATGAATAGCGAGGCATTTGGGGGCATGATCGTAGTGGATGGATTTGCCCAATTTTTAACCATCTTGGTGCTCGGTAGTGGTCTGGTTGCAGTTATGCTGTCCTATGATTATTTAACCCGTCTTGACATCCAGCGTGGCGAGTACTATGTCTTGCTGATGTTCTCCATCAGCGGCATGATCTTGATGGCGCTGGCGGCGGATCTGATCGTGATCTTCCTGGCGCTTGAGCTGCTCTCGATCCCACTGTATGTCCTGGCAGGATTCGCCCGGCCTCAGCCAGCATCTGAAGAAGCTGCTATCAAATATTTCCTCTTGGGTGCCTTTGCTAGTGGATTTGTGGTTTACGGTGTGGCGATCGTGTTTGGTGCCAGTGGGCAGACTGGATTGAACAATATTTTCCAGGGAATACAAGGTGGCTCTGTTGACCTGGCATTGCTGGCTGTTGGGGCAGCCTTGATCCTGGTTGGGCTGGGTTTCAAGGTTGCGGCGGTTCCTTTCCATATGTGGACTCCAGACGTGTACGAGGGTGCTCCATCTTCAGTGACGGCATTCATGGCAGTAGGCGCCAAAATTGGTGGTTTCGCAGCCCTATTGCGCATTTTTGTTAGTTCATTCGGAGTTCTGGCGGTCGATTTTACAGCTGTGCTGTGGGGATTAGCTGTGTTGACAATAATCTTGGGCAATGTGGTTGCCATCGCCCAGAAGAATATCAAGCGCATGTTAGCGTATTCGAGCATCGCCCAGGCCGGGTTTATTCTCATGGCACTGGTTCCATACGGGCAGGAGGATGTGATCGGTGATGCTGTGGCTGCAGCTTTGTTCTACCTATTGGCTTATGCCTTTATGAATTTCGCAGCCTGGGCAGTGGTGATCACCCTGGAGAAAGCTGAAGGAAAAGGTTTGGCGATCGAAGATTATGCGGGTATGGGGCGTAAGTACCCGATCTTGGCAGCTATTATGACGATAGCGATGCTCTCATTTACTGGCGTACCGCCCACTTTGGGTTTCGTAGGGAAGTTTTATCTATTCCGCGCCGTGATCGATGGCGGCTTTGTTGGATTGGCTTTGATCGGTGTGCTGACTTCGCTTGTGTCGGCTTACTACTATTTGCGCGTTGTTGTTAACATGTACATGCGACCGGGTGAGCCGGTCGTCCAGCGCGATAACTGGGTCTATCTGACCGCTGCTGTTGCTGGGATCGGCATTATCGTGCTGGGTATTTTCTCACTGCCCTTGTTGACCTGGGCAGCTAAGGCCACGATGTCTGCATTTTCGTAACATCAGGGAATTCGCGATCCCCTGAGAACAAAATAATTGATTAAATATATTGAGGCGATCCGAGATGTCAGGGATCACCTCTTTTTTTTGGTATCCAGCGGAAAATGGTCAGTATGCTGAGTAGATGAGCGTTATCCTTTCTCCCCGTAAAGCTGGCGGTGCACAACGCTTAAGGCACGCACCTGCTCGGCGGCGTGATAGGAGGATCTCACCAGGGGGCCACTCTCCACCCATTTAAAACCGATTTCGGTCCCGTACTCTTTCAATTCTTGGAAATCTTCCAGGGTATAGTATTTTTCAATCGGCAAATGTTTCTTGCTGGGCTGCAGGTACTGGCCGATGGTGAGGATGTCGACACCCCAGCTGCGCTGATCGCGCATCACTGACTTCACTTCATCGAGCGTCTCACCCAGTCCAACCATGATACCTGACTTGGTAAGCACCTCGGGGTCGAGCTGCTTGGCGTTGCTCAGTGTGGCCGCTGCCCAATCGTAACGATCTTGTGGTTGGACGAGCTTGAAAAGGCGCGGCACAGTCTCCACGTTGTGGTTGAGGATTTCGGGTCGGGCGTCCATGACGATCTTCAATGCTTCTAGACTGCCTTTAAAATCGGGGATCAAGACCTCGATCGAACAACCGGGGTGGATTTCACGGATGCGGCGGATAACCATGGCGAAGATCGGTGCGCCTCCGTCCACGCGGTCGTCGCGGTTGACGCTGGTGATGACGGCGTGTTTCAAATCCATGGCTTTGACCGCCTGGGCGATGCGTTCCGGTTCGAGCCAGTCTAAAGGGGATGGTTGGCCGCGTTTGATATCACAGAAACCACAGGTGCGGGTGCAGACATCGCCCATCATCAGGAAGGTGGCAGTACCTGCGCCCCAGCACTCGCCCAGGTTGGGGCACATGGCTTCCTCGCACACCGTGTGCAGCTCCTTGCTGCGCATGAGGTCCTGCAACCATTGAAAGGTCTCACCCGAGGGGGCGCGCACCTTGATCCAGTCAGGACGGCGCAGGGGGGTGGTGGTTGCATCTTCAGATTTTACTCGATCCCGAGTCGGTGTATGTGGCATGTGGTTTCTCGTGTGCTACCAGCACAATATCGATATGCAACTCCTTGGAGAGGGTCGCAATTCTCTGGTATGTTGGCTAATTCTACCTCAGAAACCTGAGAAGACGCTGAGAAGCTAATCTGCTCGACAAAGCAGGAATCAGGCAATGCTCATTCAACCTGCATCAAGAAGATGTTGGGGGCAGATAACTCCAGATTACTCTGTCTTACGGACGATGATCCGTACTCCATGGGCGTCGATGACTTCCACTTCGGTTCCTTCGGGGATCGGGTCTTCCCCCTCAGCGAGTTCACTGGTCCACAGCTCGCCGCCGATATGGACGGAACCGACGGGCGAGATGGTGCTGCGAGCGGTGCCGGTGCGACCGACCAAGGATTCCAATCCCGTGCGAATAGGCGCCCGTTGAGCGCGCAGGGCTATCATTAATATGGTGAAGAAAACAGCCGCTGTGGCTACTGAGACCCCGATCACCAGGGGCACTGAAACGCGCTGAAAAGAGGGCGTACCCGGTGAATTGAAGAGCACCAGAGAGCCCACGATCAACGAAGCTACTCCGGCAACGGTCAGCGCGCCGTGGGTGGGAGCTTTGATATCCAGGACAAATAGGACGAAAGCGATAGCGAGGAAGATCAATCCAAACCAGTTGACCGGCAGAACGCCCAACCCATAAGCGGCCAGGGCGAGACAGACTGCGCCGATGAACCCTGCGATCCATCCGCCAGGGCTGGAGAGCTCGATCAGGATAGCCTGCACGCCGACAGTCAACAACAGGAACACGATATTGGGGTTGGTCAGTACTCCCAGCAGACTCTCGATGAATGTTGGGTTGAAGGGGATCGTCAAGGCGTCAGCTGTATCAAGGGTTTGTGTCCCATCGATAGTTGTTACCTGGAAGCCATCCACCTGGCGCAGCAGATCAGGAACACTTTCCGCGATGAAATCGACCAGACCGATCTCCAGAGCTTCTGAGGCGGAGATGGCTTCGGCAGATTCGATAGTCTCCTCAGCGATTTCGACTGCTTCGGTTCCGCGCGCTTCAGTCAGTGATCGGGCCAGGGCTTTTAGAATGTTCTTTTGCTTGGCTTCGATCGTTTCACCCAGATCCTCTCCCTGACCTCCCACAGGGCTGGCGGCGCCGATAGCTGTGGCGGGCGCCATTGCGGCCACGTGACCGGCGAGGGTGATGATCGTGCCGGCGCTGCCGGCGATGGCGCCTTGCGGGGCAACATATACCAGGATCGGAACGCTGCTGGCGCGCATGACTTGCACGATCTCGTTCATCAAGTCAACACTGCCACCGGGAGTATCCAGCATCAGGATCAACGCCTCAGCACCCTGGTTTTCGGCGGACTGCAGACCGCGCTCCAGGTAACCTTGCATGGAAGGGGTCAGGGCGCCTTCGGCGGTTAACAACAGCACGAGAGGAGCGTCATCCTGCGCTGCAACGGGCTGGTTAAAATCTGGCAGCAATAGGATCAGGACGAGCGAAAAAAGAAATGGGATTCGCCTCAGCATATATGACTATTATAAGCGGGATTTGTTAAAACAAAGTGTTGTTGATTGTAATGATATTGTAATCATTTCTACATGCTTGGTTAATCTTACGCTATTATCCTTTATAATGAGATTGCCGAATTCTCGAACCATCTCGGGATTTCAAGATCCCAAAAAACGACCGGAACCAGAGCTTAGATCATTCACGGGGTGAAAGATGAAGAGTAAAAGCATGTCCACAGGTGCACTTGTTGGCGCGCTGATTACCGCGCCTTTAATTGCACTCATGTACTTGGGCCAACAGATCCTCCAACAGCCATTTGCGCCTTTTGAGTTATTCAACTGGTTCTCTGGTTTACTTCCAGGACCGGTGATCACTTTCGGTATCGACGCGATGATCGACACGATGCTATTCCTGGGGATCAATGTTGCCAACACAGCCAAGGTTGCTGAGCAGGGGATGGCAGTGCTCATGTTTTACCTTTCTGGGATAATCGCTGGCGCAATATTTTTCTTGATCCTCAACGGGTTACAACTTAAGGGCAACCTGCTTACTGGAGTGGTACTGGGGATTCTCTTTGGTTTACCCGTCGCGGTGATCAGTGTGGGATTTGAGAGTTCTCCTGTCCCTTCAATTCTTGGACTGGTTTGGCTGTTGGTTTTGTTCCTGATGTGGGGAATAACGATGAGTTGGGCATATCGGCGCCTGTTTGCAGTGCCAATGGTGGAAGAAGTTGGGGAGGATGAAATTCGCAGCGTTGAAAAGCTCAATCGCCGCCAATTCTTATTGGTATTAGGTGGTTCAGCAGCTGTTATCACAGTGGCAGGGACCGGTCTCGGTGCCCTGCTCAGCACTGTTGATCGGCGTAGACAGGCTCTTGGTTCAGCAGCTCACGGCGTTGACGAGACGGATCAGGGATCTTTTCCCAATGCCAATGATCCAGTGGTACCTGTCCCTGGCACCCGGCCTGAATACACACCGCTAAAAGATCATTATAAAGTTTTCATAGAGCTTGAGCCCACAGAGATCGATGGTGATACCTGGCATCTGCCGATTACCGGGTTGGTGGGTAACACTTTGATGCTCACTCTGGATGATTTAAGAAATAACTACCAGCCTCGTGATCAATATGTAACCCTGTCTTGTATCTCTGGAAGAGTTGGCACAACGCTGATCGGTACTACTTTATGGACCGGGGCGAGCCTGCAGGAAGTTCTAGCAGACGCAGAAGTCAGTCCACAGGCGCGTTATCTTCACATCACATCTGGGGATGGGTTCTATGAGACCCTCGACCTGGATTTGGTTGCATCTGATGAACGCATCATGCTTTGTTATGCCTGGGACGGCCATCCACTGCCTGTCGATCACGGTTTCCCGCTGCGCATCTGGTACCCAGATCGCTACGGAATGAAACAGCCGAAGTGGATAACTGGCATTGAAGTCATTGATGAATACCGAGAAGGATACTGGGTTGAGAGAGGCTGGGATGAGATCGCCCAGGTGAAAGCCACTTCGGTCATCGACACTGTGGCAGTGGATGCGATTATTGAGGAAGGGAGCCAGCGTTCGGTACCGGTCGGTGGGATCGCATTTTCTGGCGCACGAGGGATTTCAAAGGTTGAGGTTCGGGTCGATGGGGGACCCTGGGAACCTACACAGCTGCGCTCC
>Ga0209742_10000210_pt1 | contig 33589 bp, 27 predicted proteins | sample DeeMarSeWOR38_10_FD_187462 | JGI IMG/M metagenome (GOLD analysis project Ga0209742, IMG submission 187462) | Marine sediment microbial communities from White Oak River estuary, North Carolina - WOR-3-8_10 (SPAdes) (version 2) | ecosystem: Environmental > Aquatic > Marine > Intertidal zone >...
GCGAGTATATTGGCGCTCTGGTTAGGTTATGCATTATCTCAACGAGCTATTGCCCCGGTGACAAACCTGGCGAAAAGTGTCGCTACGCTCGAGCCAGATAAACCACCAGAAAAATTATCCTTACAATACGTTAATGATGAAGTTGGAGAACTGGCTCAGGCATTCGATCGCTACCTGGATCGATTACAGGACTTCATCGCTCGGGAACAGGAATTTACCGCAAATGCCAGCCATGAGTTGCGGACACCACTGACGATTATTAAAGGCGCGGTCGAACTGCTGCAGACTGATACCGCGTTGTCAGCACGTAACCGTAAAATTTTACTACGTATTGCTCGCGCCGCAGACGCGATGTCGCAAATGGTAGAAACACTATTAGTACTTGCCCGAGAAGATGAAATTAACGAAGAAGAAGTTGCCAGAGTATCCATTGTGGTAGAGGCAATCATCATGGACAACCGTCCTTTACTTAAAGACAAACCATTGTCACTGGATTTACAAAACAGGCAGGATTTTCGCGTACAGGCACCCTCTTCAATCATCGCGATATTACTGAGTAATGTATTACGTAATGCCATCGCCTATACCGGTGAAGGAAACATAGAGATCATCATTGATGCGCCATTGATTATGGTAAAGGACACCGGTAAAGGAATCTCCAATGAGGATCTGCCACAGATTTTCAATCGCCACTTTCGAGCCAGTACTGAAGAGACCGTGGGTAGCGGTTTGGGGCTGGCAATTGTCAAACGCATTTGTGACCGCTATAAATGGTCGATCAATGTTACCAGTAGCCCGGGTGAAGGCACGACGGTTTCCATAGATTTTAGCGAATCGATGGAGGTACCAACTTGAAAAAAACGTAGTTTAGAAAGGGCCATTATCGCTCAGAATTTACGATTTAACCGATGCAGACTTAAGTTTTTCCTTACTTTTTCCCTCTCCCGCAAAGCGCAACGAAAGTATTTTCCACTTTCACGAAATTTTCACACAAATTTGATCTTTCCTTGATTGCGACTCTCTTAGCATGCCGCCATCGCCATCGAGTTGTATGGCTATTCAAAGGTGGTAAGTAATGAAGCTGAGTAACACACTAGATTGCAGCAATTGTAAAACCAGCGACAATTTGATACTGGATCTATATGAGCCAGATACCCAATCTCGCTCTCTCGCTGAAAAGTTTATCCATCAGGTCTTTGCCCGAGCCTACGATGCGAATCTCACGCAGTACTTGCCCCATCTAATGGCGCTGCGCAACAAGGATCATCGCATGATTGCAGCCCTGGGTATGCGACAAGCCGATTCCGGTCCCTTGTTCCTGGAGACTTATCTTGACGCACCGGTGGAAGATGTCATCTCGCAAATGCATGGATCCACAGTTCAGCGTAACCGCATTATGGAAATAGGTAATCTTGCCTCCGTACACCGTGGTGGATTGCGTCAACTGATCGTCGCACTGACTTCTTACCTTAGCGGAGTGGGAATCGAATGGGTTGTGTTTACGGCCGTTCCAGCGGTAAGAAACGCCTTCACTACACTGGATTTAAACCTGCATTCACTTGCTGAAGCCGACAAATCCCGCTTATCCGCCACAGAACAGACAGCCTGGGGGCGTTATTACGAAACCGGTCCGGTCGTCGTAACCGGTCGAGTCGAAGAAGGTTATCGACGTTTAGGAGAACTCATTGAGTTGGAGAAAGCCATGAGCCTGAGTTGTTATCTGTGGCAATACGCCTTTGCAGCAGGTTATCAACAACGCCTCATCAACACAAAATCAACCAACCAATTCAAGAGGGCTGTATGACAAATCCAGTTCTGCATGCGATAGACAAATACGCAACACTAACCCCTGACGCTATGGCATTACAGGGGTATAAAACAAGCATCAGTTATGCAGCTTTAGCCCGGGAAATTGCCGCAACGCAGACGGGTTTTCTAAAGAACGGAATGTCTCGAATCGGATTGTTACTGGAGAATGGTCCGGCATGGGCAATCATTGATCTGGCTACTTTGAGCAACAAGTCAGTTCTGGTCCCTTTGGCGTCGTTCTTCTCGGATCAACAACTGTTGCATATCATTTCATCGGCATCACTGGATACCATTATTACAGATGATCCCGGCCGTCTGATGAATTTATTACCGCAAGCCAGGGTGCGTCCCCGCGCGCGCATCGCCGGGCACAATATTTGGCATCTCTCCCTACCGGCAACCCCAAAGACAAGCTTACCGAATGGCACAGTCAAAATCACTTTTACCTCTGGCACAACAGGAACACCCAAAGGGGTGTGTTTAGACGAAACCAGCATCAGTAGTGTGGCATTGTCACTATCTCAAATCATGGAAGTTACCAAAGAAGATAAACACATGGCGCTGCTGCCATTGTCCGTATTGCTGGAAAATATTGCCGGCCTGTACGTAGCATTGCTACGCGGCGTTCCCTGTTTCCTTCCGTCTCTCCCGGAGCTGGGTTGTGAAGGATCGCGAACGACTGATTTTATAAGACTGTTTACCACAGTTAAGCAACAGCATGCTACCAGCATTATATTAATCCCGGAAATGTTACAGGCATTATTAGCCATTGTAGAACAGGGTCTAGAGCTTACCGATTTGCGTTTCATTGCCGTGGGTGGTGCCAGCGTATCCCCGGCTTTGCTCAAAAAAGCCGCTGATCTTGGGTTACCCGTATATGAAGGATATGGTCTATCTGAATGCGCTTCGGTAGTTGCTGTAAACACACCGCGTTCTGTTCGTACGGGCAGCGTTGGTAAAATCCTGCCACACTTGAAAGTTGCTATTGCTGATAACCACGAGATCTTGGTTAGTGGGCCGGTTTATGCCGGGTATTTGAGGGAATCAGTCAATCACTGCGGCAAAACATTGGCAACGGGCGATCTTGGATACGTAGATAGTGATGGCTACTTGTACGTCACCGGCCGCAAAAAGAACGTATTTATCACATCCTTTGGTCGCAACATCTCACCGGAATGGATTGAGCGCGAAATACAGGCTCAGCCACCCATTGCGCAAGCCGTCGTATACGGCGAAAGCCGTCCCTGGAATGTCGCAGTCATCGTCCCGCGAAAAAATGCCACCAAAACCCAGATAGAAGACGCGCTACACACTGTTAACCGCACTTTGCCAGATTACGCGCGAGTAGCCAGGTGGCTGCTGGCTGACGAGGCATTTACTCCCCAGAACAAGCAGTACACGATGAATGGCCGTCCAAGGCGTGAGCAAATCTGGAACGACTACGGTGAACGTCTTAATCAACTTTATCAATCACTATCAGTGAGTAAAACGGAGAATCAACATGAGTTTCTATAAGCAACTTGTCGAACAAACCAATCCTCAAAGACAGGAATTGGTTGGTATTGAATTTATACAGCGGGGCGTTGCCGGCAACGTAACTCTGGACGAATACATCGCATTCCTGAGTCAGGCCTATCATCACGTGAAACACACCGTCCCCCTGTTAATGGCCTGCGGTGCGAAATTGTCTGAGCGCCAGAAATGGCTGCAATCTGCAATCGGTGAGTACATCGAAGAAGAAATGGGCCACGAAGAATGGATTTTGAATGACATCAAACAATGCGGTGCCGACGCTGAACAGGTTCGCACTGGTACGCCATCGCTGGCAACTGAACTGATGGTGGCTTACGCCCATGACATGATCAATCGTGTCAACCCCATCGGATTTTTTGGTATGGTCTACGTACTGGAAGGCACCAGTGTGGCTCTTGCCACAACAGCCGCAACAGCCATCCAGCAACGGCTACAATTGCCGAAAAAAGCCTTCAGCTATCTAACATCGCATGGAGCGCTGGATGTCAGTCACGTGGATTTCTTTGAGAAACTAATGAACCGCGTTGAAGACAAAGTCGACCAGGCACAAATCATTCATTGCGCAAAAGTCTTTTTCAATCTTTATGGCAATATTTTTCGTTCTCTTGATCAATCTGTAAATTCCCTGGAGGTCAACTATGCAGCTGCATAACCAACGAGTGTTGTTAACCGGGGCGTCCAGCGGCATCGGTAAGGAACTTGCGCACGAGCTCGCAACAAGTGGCTCCAAACTGCTGTTAGTCGGCCGTCGCGTCACGGATCTCGCCAAACTCTCGCAACAAATTGCCGCAAGCGGCGGAACTGCGCGAATAGTTGCCGCCGATATCACCACTAGTGACGGGCGCGCACTAATCATTAACGAAGCGATGCGTTGTTTCGGTGGTATTGACGTATTGATCAATAACGCCGGTGTCTCGGATTTTACCACCTTTTCTCAGGCTGACCCGGCATTGATTGAACGTATTTTTAAAACCAACGTCACTGCTCCAATTTTGTTAACACGAGCTGTCGTGCCGCAAATGATTGAGCAGGGGCAAGGACGTATCGTCAACATGGGATCAATTTTCGGTTCCATTGGATTTGCGTATTTTGCCGCATACTCCAGTAGCAAATTTGCCTTACGTGGGTTTTCCGAGGCGTTGCGTCGCGAGCTGGCCGGAACGGGTGTTGATGTTACCTATGTCGCACCCCGCGCCGTAAAAACCGCGATCAATAGCACAGCGGTTTATCGCATGGCGGAAGCAGTAAAAATGAAAATGGATAATCCGGATGTGGTGGCAAAATGGATACTACGCTGCATCGAAAAAGACAAGAAGGATGCTTACTACGGATTAGCGGAAATCTTTTTCGTGAAACTGAATGGACTATTACCGCGGATCGTGGATAAGGGTTTAGGAAAACAGAACAAGGCAATGCGTCACTACGCAGAGCCTGTGAATTGATAAATTAATGCTCACTCAGTGGAGATATCGTTATGCATAAAATTAAATTTGTTGTAAGTCTGCTCGCGATGATTATGATAATCAGCGGCACCGCACTGGCCGCACCATCAGACGATGCCATGCAAGCAGTGGAAAAGCTGCAACATCGATGGGAAGTTATTAAGTTTGAGACTGCTAAAGATCAGCAGGAAGCCGCCTTCGAGGCGCTGGCGAAAGAAGCTCATAGCGTAAGCGAACAATATGCTGACCAGGCAGAGCCTCTGGTATGGGAAGCCATCATTTTGAGTACCTATGCCGGCGCCAAAGGGGGACTTGGCGCATTGTCGCTCGTCAAAAACGCGCGAGACCTTCTGTTACAGGCGGAAAAAATCGACCCGACTGTGTTAGACGGATCCGTATATGCTTCGCTGGGTAATCTCTACTACCAGGTTCCCGGCTGGCCTATTGGTTTTGGCAATGATAAAAAGGCGCGCGATTACCTTGAAAAAGCCCTGCAAATCAATCCGGATGGTATTGAGCCCAATTATTTCTACGGGGAGTTTCTATATGAAGAAGGCGATTACCAAAACGCGTTACAGGCATTGAATAAAGCCATGAACGCACCAGCGCGTCTGGGTCGGGAACTGTCTGACGCTGGACAACGTAAGGAAATCGCTGCAAAGATTGAGGATGTAAAACGTCAACTGTAAGTGACGGTCAGGCCACCGGAAATTGAAGAATAGAAAAGGGCATAACAGAAATTACCTGTTATGCCCTTTGCGTGTTTGAACTCAAGTTGCGCTAGTGCGCGGTGGCGTCTTTTTACCAGCTGCGGGCACTGACACGGTGGCAACCAGAACGACCACAATCGGCATTTTGCGCCAGCGTGCCGCGATGTTCACCGGCATCATAATCCCGCTCATGACACGCAGCACATAACGGTGCGTACCGCGGCGAGGGATAGTTTATAGTCTGGCTATTATCCGTATGGCACCTGCTACATGCCAGGTTTGCGTTATGGTCACCCGGGTAATCAGTGTTTCTCGCGTGCGTGTAATCAATAGGCGCCCAGCCATTGGTGGAATGGCAGATGTTACAATCCGCCGTGGTGTCAAAATGATCCCGCCCCTTACCGGTTGCCGTATTACCATCATGACAGGACACGCAGTTGCCATTAATGCCCTGGTGATCCCAAGTGCCGCCGACAAAGGTGGCCGTGGTATGACAGAAGTGGCAATCCAGGTCGGTCGGGATATGCTGAGTACCGGTCCTCGCCAGTTTAGCTTCCATTCCAATTGCATCCGTACCATTGTGACAATCGGCACAGCCATCCACTATACCAGTGTGATCAAACGTTGCCGGAACAAAAGCCGTTGTATTGTGGCAGACACCACAATCCTGACTGGTTTGCACATGATCCACGGTTTTACCTGTGGCGTATACGCCATCATGACAGAACCGGCAATTATCTACGATACCCGTGTGATCAAACGTAGCTGGCAGGAAGCCCGTCGTTAGATGGCACTGGCTGCAGTCATCATTGGTGGGCACATGGTCAGCGGGCTTACCAGTGGCAGTCACGCCATTATGGCAGGAGCCGCAGTTATCCACGATACCCCTGTGATCAAACGTGGCGCCGGCGAAAGCCGTAGTGTTATGACAAACCGAGCAGTCTTCTGTCGTTGGCAGATGATCTGCCGGTTTAATGGTTGCCGTCGCGGCGTTACCGTCGTGGCATGACGCACAATTGTCCACAATGCCCTCATGACTGAACACCGCCGTCGCAAAGGTGCCGGGTACGTGACAAACGCGACAATCTTCGTTAGTTGGCAGATGCGGTGGGTTGGTTTTGTCATCCTTGCCAGTCGCACTTGGGCTACCATCGACGTGGCAGGAATCACACCGGGCGTTAAGCACCTCGGGACTGGAGTGGTCGACATAGGCGTCGGCAAAATTAGTGGTGTTATGACACACACCGCAATCTTCAGTGGTAACAGGATGCGGTGGAGACGGAGTTTTGCCTCTGGCATTAATCACCTCGAAACTTCCATCATGGCAGGAACTACAGTTACCGGTAATACCCGTGTGATTAAAGTTGGATGCGGGCGCGAACGTGGCATTCGTATGGCAAAGGTAGCAATCCTGCCCTGTTGGCAAATGATCCGCGGGTTTGATAAATCCAGCGGCAAGGAATCGGCTGATATGACAACCTTCACAGCCACGAGTAATATCTGGATGAACCGTGCCAATAAACTTCGCCGTTGATGCAAAACCATCAGCAAAGTTGTGACATACGCTGCAATCGTTCTGTGCCGGTATATGGTTGGTGATCTTGCCGGTAGCGAAACGACCGTTGTGACAGCTTACGCAGTCACCGGTTACGGTTGGATGAACGTCGGTAAGAAATATCGATGAAGCAAAACCGCCAGCATCTGTGTTGTTGTGACACACGCTGCAATCATCCTGGGTGGGAATGTGATTTGCGGTTTTACCGAGCGAGATTTCGCCGTCATGACACGAGGCGCAATTGTTGGTAATCCCCGTATGGTCGAACGTTGCATCGGCAAATGACGTCGTATTGTGGCAGACGGCACAATCCTGTGTCGTGGGCAGGTGGTCAATGAGCTTGCCAATACTGATCTCATTGTTATGACACAACTCACAGTTATCTACAACGCCAGCATGATCGTAGGTGCCAGTAGTGAAGGTACCCGGCGTGTGGCATACGTTACAATCCTCTGTGGTAGTCGGCATATGATTGGCATGTTGACCGATCGCGCTTACTCCGTGACAGGAGTCGCAACGATTGCCTACAACATCTGGGCCAGTGTGATCGACGAAAAAGTCTGCAAAATTCTCAGTATTATGGCATGCAGCACAATCAGTCGTTGTTACTGGGTGATTCTGCACTTGCGCATTACCCAGCGCGTTAACACCATTGTGGCAAGTTGCGCATGGTAACGTCACCGAGTCAACATTTGAGTGGTCAAATACACCACCCAGGTCGAAGGTGACAGTGCTATGGCAGACAACGCAATCAATTGGATTGGTACCAGGATGGGTGTCAGGTTGACCGATTGCATCAGTGTTATTGTGGCAGCTGACGCAATTTTCTGTAATGTCGCTATGATCAACATAGGCCGGCAGAAAACTGACGGTTGCATGACAGTATCCGCAATCAGTATTGGTGACAATGTGGCCTGCATCCTGACCAGTAGCTACAGAACCATTGTGGCAACCCAGGCAGGCCCGCAAAATACCGGTATGATCAAAGCTACCGTCCGGTTGCAGTTCGAGAAAATGCGTTGTGTTATGACACTCATCACATTCTTCCGCCGTTTCGACATGCCATATGGATTTGCCGATAGCTCGCACACCATCATGACACTCGCTGCAATTTCCTAATACTTCCTGATGGTCCACGAACGCGGGAGTGACAAAACCGAAGGTGGTATGACAGGTCTGGCACATATTACTGGTGGCGAGGTGGTCCCCTACCTTAGGGACAATAGGTTCGCCCCGGTTATTGAGACTCACTCCGTTATGACAATTCACACAATTGGATGACAATCCCATATGGTTATAAGGTCCTGTGTAACGATCAGGATCAACTGAAGCTTCCACTAGTGCAACAGCACGCTGAGACGTGACTCCGGCGGCACTTACCACTAATTGCACCATGTAGGTCCCCCTGACATCGGGTGTAAAACTGGGTCTGGCTGCAGTGGCATTTTGAAGTTCGGTGGCACTGCCGTCAGGCTTCGAACTGAAAGACCAGCTAAAGCTCAACGGCTCCTGTGCAGTGGTACTAGAATGGGTACCGTCGAGTGTTGCCACCTCACCTACGCGCACAGCTATAATACCACCGCTATTGGCGTTAACGTCGATGACTGCAGCAGCTATTGGTGGATTATCATTGGATGGTGGTTGAGTTTCATCAGGTGTCGTTGTGCCAGCATCTCCGCTTCCAGGCACCAGTGAAGTATCGTTCTCACCCCCGCTGCCACATCCGGCTATAGCAATTGCCAGTACAAACGCAAATAAATAACCGACCAGTGCTCGGTATCGTTGATTCTTCAACATAAATGTATCCCCATTTCCCTAACTACATACTGCTGGTGCCTGCATATAATATCCGTTGACTTCAGTCAGTTTTTACAAAAGTCTAACGATTCGCAATAATACTAACTTTAGGCGTATATATATGTAACAATTCCCTGGTTTCTTAAAAAATTCACATTTGTGGATTGGTAATATAAAACTAAAAAGGACATATCAGAGCTATCCCAATATGTCCTTTTTATGATTACTACACGTTTTACTCACTATCTGCTCAAATTTACACGCGCATCAATCCCAATTTCGATCGCTGACGCGATGACAACCAGAATTTCCACAATTGAGATTTTGAGCAAGACCTCCATTATGTTCACCGGCATCAAAATCACCGGCGTGACAGGAAGCGCAGGTACCCGCGTATTGTGGCCAGCGATAGCTGATATCCTGGTTATTGTTGGTGTGGCAAGAGATACAGCCGACGTTACCATTATGGTCGCCCGGATAATCACTGTTGTTTGGATGCCGGTAATTAATTGGCGCCCAGCCATTGGTAGAGTGACAGGTATTGCAATCTGCTGTGGTAACAAAATGATTCCGCCCTTGGCCGGTTGCCCTGTTACCATCGTGACACGATACACAGTTGCCAGTGATACCCTGATGATCCCAGGTGCCGCCAACAAAAGTTGCCGTGGTATGACAATAATGGCAATCCAGGTTAGTCGGGATGTGATTTGCGGATTTACCTGTTGCCGTTACACCGTGGCAAGACGCGCAATTGTCCACGATACCCGTATGATCGAACACCGCGCCGGTAAAACTCCGCGTGGTATGACAGACACCACAATCCTGATTAGTAGCAGGATGGTCACGTGTTTTGCCAGTGGCGAATACTCCATCGTGGCAGGACTCGCAGTTATCCACGATACCCTGATGATCAAACGTAGCAGGAAAGAATCCAGCGGTTACGTGACACTGACTGCAATCATTGTTTGTGGGCACATGGTTTGTGGGTTTACCTGTTGCATCCGCACCATTGTGGCAGGAGGCGCAATTATCAACAATGCCTCTGTGATCAAAGCCGGCGCCTGCAAAGGCCGTAGTGTTGTGGCATACGGAACAGTCTTCCGTTGTGGGCACATGATTCGCAGACTTGCCGGTGGCGTTAGTACCGTTGTGACAGGAAGCGCAGTTGTTAACGATTCCCGTATGATCAAACACCGCCGTGGAAAAATTACCCGGCACGTGACAGACGCTGCAATCCTCGTTCGTAGGAATGTGGCCGTTATTTTTACCAGTGGCATCCACACCATTGTGACAGGACGCGCAGTTATCCACGATACCGGTATGATCAAAGGTACCGCCGGCAAAACTGGTGGTACCATGGCATACGCCGCAATCTTCAGTAGTGGGCGTATGATCCGGTGTCTTTCCTGGCACAACGCCATTTGAGGTTGAATAAGTTCCCGTGTGGCAGGAACCACAATTATCAATGATGCCTCCATGGCTGAAAATCGAGGGTGTAAATGCAGTATTTACGTGACAATAACGGCAATCCTGATTCGTTGGCAGATGATTAACCGCCGTATCTTTGCCGATAGCACCCAGGAACTGACCGTCGTGGCAGCCGTCACAACCGGCGGTAATGTCAGGATGCACGGCACTCAGAAACGTCGTCGAGGTAAAACTGGTGGTGGAATCGTGACAGACACTGCAATCGGCCTGGGCCGGAATATGGTTCGCCGGCTTGCCAGTGCTGGTTACACCATCATGGCAGGAGGCACAATTGTCGACGATACCTGTATGGTCGAAGGTCGCGCCCGCAAAGGTGTCAAAGTTGGTGGCGCTATGGCAGACCGAACAATCTTCCGTCGTAGGCACATGTGTATCGGACTTACCGGTACTGATGACACCATCATGACAGGAAGCACAGTTATTGGTTACGCCGTTGTGGTCGTAGAAACCGCTACGAAAGGTACCCGGGCTGTGGCATAAGCCGCAATCCTCAGTGGTTGGCATATGATCCGGATCTTTACCTGGCGCATTCACTCCATGACAAGAATCGCAGCGGGCATTGACCACCTCAGGAAGGGTATGATCAACAAACTGCTCGGTAAAAGTCCGCGTGTTATGGCAACTACCACAATCAGAAGTTGTATCAGGATGATTGAGCGCTGAATCTTTACCGGTCGCATCAACGCCATTATGACAGGACTCACAAGGACCGGTGATGGTGCTGTGGTCAAACAGTGCATCCTGGAAATTCACCGTGGTATGACACAGATAACAGTCGCCGTCAGTAGGGATATGAGTTTCGTGTTTACCCGTAGCCACGATACCGTTGTGGCACACATCACAGTCGCGGGTAATACCGGTATGATCAAAACTGCCATCCAGTCCCACGTCGACAAAACTGGTAGTGTTGTGACAGTCATTACATTCCGCTGTTGTCGGCACGTGGCGATCGGATTTTCCTATGGCTAGTACGCCGTTGTGACAAACGCTACAGTTACCGAAAACTTCTTCATGATCGACAAAGTAAATAATGGAAAAGCCAAGAGGTGAATGACAGGCCTGGCACATATTAGTAGTCGCGAGATGGTCCGGCGACTTACCCAAAATCGTGGGCTGTGACCCATCATGACAATTCGCACAATTGGACGACAAATTAGCATGATTGTAAGGTCCGGTGGGGTTATTGGCGCCGGATTCTGATGCGATGACTATTGCAATAGCGCGATCACTGGAATAGATACCAGCCCTGACCACCAGCTGTACCATGTAAACACCTACTGCATCGGCGGTGAAACTGGGCAGTGCCGTGTTAGCGTTTTGCAATGTGGCGTCGCTGCCAGCTGGTTTGGAAGTAAAGGACCATTCAAAGGTCAAAGGGTCCCGAGTTGAAGAACGTGAAAAACTTCCATCCAGGGTAGCCAACTGCCCTACGCGCGCGGACACGATAGGACCGGCATGTGCAGTGATGTTTACCACTGTCGCAGTAGGCGTGGTTCCAGTTCGTGGAGCGCTGTTATCTCCGCCAGCGCCACAGCCGACGAGTAAAACTATGAGTAAACAGCTGAATAAGTAGCCGATTAGTACCCGGCTCTGTCCTTGAGTCACCATGGTTAGTCCCCCTACACCTCTAACCGTAATTACTTAAATTGCTTGTGTTGGTCTTTAGACTTTTAACGTTTTTACCAAAGTCTCGTGATGTGCCAGTATATAATGACGCTAACGTCGTACGTAAGTAATTAATCAATATATACGTAGAAAATTCACATTCCTTCACTGATATATGCTCAATTCGATATCATCGATTAATATAAACTTACTAAAGTTATATTACGAAACAATATGCGGAAATAGAATCTACGCAGGTCCTTGTTTTTACTTTCAATAACAGGGGAGCAAATGCGCAGTACCGCTAAATGTGTGGATTTGCCTGATCCTGAAAATGTCCTATGTTAAGTGGTAACGTGAACATCGTTACAATGTCAGTGTGCGTACTTAGTAGAAGTGCAAAACGTGATTGTGACTCGAGGAGTGAGTTTATGATATGTCGCTGATTAAAAACGTGTTCTGGATCACAGATACAAGGACGGAACAATCGGTATTACCCTGATTACTCGCTATTCTCCGCGCAAAATTTTTGACCCAGTTTGCTGAAGTCTTTGAGCCTGATAGCACCTAAAAACTCATGAAGCAGAGAAAAAACTGGTTCTTGATGAGAAAAATCGAAATCTAAACATTATCATTGCTATGATCAAAAAAGACCAATTGCCAGACTCCCGCAAATTGATCTCCGGCATTGGCGGCGAGCGCGAGTTTCGCTGGCTGCGTCTGATTGTGATGTTGATCATTTTCCTTAATGTGCTGGATGCCACATTTACCTTGTATTGGATCAATACGGGCCTGGCAAAAGAAGCCAATATTTTATTGCGCAACCTCGTCGAAAACCATCCACTGTTATTTGTCGTCGTCAAGTTTACATTAGTACTCGCTGGCACCTATATACTGTGGCGGAACCGCTATAACAAATACGCCGTGTCGGGTTTGTTCCTCGCGTTTTTAGTCTATTATGCCTTGCTGCTTTACCACATTGGCTACTTCAGCCACTTGATAAGCCGGGATCTCTTCAATCCAGCAGTTACGCTCCCAAAACTCTAAGATTATTTTTTAGCAAATTTCTAAACAGTTTATCAAATTAATATTTGATAAAAGTTTTTATCCGATGACTTTACTTTACTAGCGTATCGAGTATTCACAGGTTTGCATCTTTCCAGTCTCATTAAATATATCAAGAATTTGACTTCTCCCCATTGTCAGTGCTTTATCTAATATGATGCAAATGTATCATTAAAATTACAGTTTTCTTGCCTATCCTTATTTTAGACACGAAGCAGAGCTACTACTCAGCATCGTCAAAAAATGCGTCGATATAAATCGGTGGCGGGAGGGGTTGCTATGAAAAAAATACTATTAGCAGTTGACAACACGAAGGGCTCTGAGCGCGCGGTACAGACCGTGGCAAGCTGGACGAAAGCATTTCGGCCGGAAGCCGTTTTGTTGCTCAATGTGCAACGACTGTTCGGGTTGTCAAAAATAGGTGAAGCACTGGAAAGCGATCAGGATATTGAGGAAGTCACCGTTGCTTTGGAAAACTCTGAGCAAATGGATCAATTTAATTCAGCGAGCGCAAAAATCCTGTCTCATTTCACACATATACTGGAGCAGGCGGGCTACGCTAATATTACTGCGTTAATCAAGCAAGGACATCCCGCCGAGCAGATACTATCAACCGCAAAGGATGAAAGTGTTGATCTTATTGTCGTTGGCTCTCACGGTGCGCGATTGCATACTTTACTGATCGGCAGCGTTAGCCGAGAAGTAGCCAATAGCGCGGAAATTTCCGTACTGATTGCACGTTGATGAGAATTCACGCGGCTCGCTACTTTTTTATGCAATCTTGTCTACGATACGCTCCATGCGCATGAAGCGCGACCCCTTAACCAAAAAAGTGGGGTGATCCGGCAAATGTTGTTCCAGACTGGCTAATAGCGCTTCTACATCGGTGAAATGCACTGCGTTCGCGCCGAAAGCTTCGGTACTGGCCTTGGACAATTCCCCCAGGGTATAAATTGCTTCAATCCCAGCTTGTTGCGCATATTGCCCGATTTCAGTATGGAAAGCCTGCCCCTGATCTCCCACTTCACCCATATCACCTAGCACCAGGATTCGCGGGCTTTTCATGGTAGCCAGCACATCTATTGCCGCCCGCACCGAATCAGGATTAGCGTTGTAAGTATCGTCAATAATCATACCGCCATCTCGCCCGGGTTTACGCTGCATGCGTCCTTTCACCGGCGTGAAGTTTTCCAGACCTGTTTTAATCGCCGGCAGTTCAATTCCCGCGGCATAGGTGGCCGCCGCCGCGGCCACCGCGTTACGAACATTATGCAGCCCTACCGCCTGCAGTGAAATATGTGTATGGGTTTGATCACAGGTAAGATCCAGCTCAGCGCCAAATTCATTAAGCTGGTAGGCAGCAGAAATATCAGCTTTATTATTGACCCCAAACGTAATGACATGATGGGACGTGGCGGCATCGCGCCATAAATCTACATATTGGTCATCGGCATTGATCACCGCGATACCTTTAGTGGTTAAATGTCTGAATAAATCTGCATGCTCGCGCGCTACGTCCGCTACACTTTTCATGAACTCCTGGTGTTCACGCTGCGCATTATTAATCAGGGCCACCGTTGGTTGCGCATAGCCCGCAAGCAAATCGGTCTCACCAGGATGATTAATTCCCAGTTCGATCACGGCCGCTTGATGCGTCGGGCGTAAACGCAGCAAAGTCAGCGGCACGCCAATATCGTTATTTAAATTACCCGTAGTTGCCAATACGTGCTCTTGCCCGTAATACGCACGTAAAATCGCGGCAATCATTTCTTTTACCGTGGTTTTGCCGTTGCTACCACTCACCCCAATAACGGGAATATCAAAACAGCCGCGCCAATGCCGCGCCAGCATACCCAGTGCACGCCGGGTATCGGCAACATGCAATAGCGAATCCGGGTTGACATCACGCGCCAGATTGAAACCCTCTTCCACCATGGCCGCCGCCGCACCGTCCCGAAACGCTTGCACCACAAAGTCGTGACCATCGAAACGGTCACCGCGCAGGGCCACGAATAATGTGCCCGCTTCAATATTGCGGCTATCAGTAGTCACCGAAGTAAACGTGACATCCTGACCGCTGCACCGACTATTGAGGAGAGTTGCTGATTCACTAAGCGTTAACATATTAATAAACTGCCTGATTTAGTAAGTGAGACTTCGAATTTTTTTCACAGATGGCGTGTAAACTGCGGTAGTTGGTCATATTATCAGAAATAGTATCGGCCAAGTGAGTCGTACCGCTATGTGAGCACAATCACATTTTTGTACTACAACCGGTTATGTTACAAAAGGATATGCTGCAAACGGGCCATTTTTACCGATACTCACTGGTGAAACTGTATCTGCTGCCCGAAATTTCTATTATAAATTGCCATACGACCTGCCGAAGAAGACTGGGGCTGATTTTCCGCCCTGGGTTCACTGATCACTATTTAACTATAAAATATATGACAAACCGCTATACTTCAACAAGACATGCCGCCGAAATTCTGTTACCTGTTTGTTGCTCAAAGTCGGCGCTGCGAACATCAGGAATATTGTCGTGAAACCCAATATCGACCTAATTACTTTGTTACTGGTAGCAAGCCTGCTGCTTGGAACAGCGGAGGTACTCGCGCAATCCGAAACAGACTGGCATTTTGCTGAAGGTGATGAAGCTGTACAAGTATATTATCGAACACTCCCTTCCGGTAATGTTGAGTTCAAGGGTATCACAACCGTTAATATCAGTGTCAGCAGTTTAGTCCTCTTATTTAGAGACCTGGAAAATATGCCCAACTGGGTTTATAGAGCAAAGAACGTAACCGAACTAAAGGAAGTCAGCAATAAGGAAAGATATATGTACGCGATACATTCCATGCCCTTTCCGTTCAGAGACCGGGACTCTGTCATACTATCGAAAATCGAGGAAGATCCAGTGACTCATGAAGTTACGATTTTCGGTAAGGGAGTACCCAGATATATTCCTGAAACCGCAGATTATGTGCGCGTAGAAGCGATAGAGTCTTTCTGGCAATTTCATCCAGTTGACGATAAGCAAGTTAGGATTACGTTTCAGGGCTATGGCGAACCCGGTGGCAGCATTCCATCGTCCATCTATCGATCGCAGGTATTTCGCTGGCTGGTAGAGATGTACCTGTGGCGACTGCCTTACACCACTTTATCCAACCTGCGAATAGAAGTATTAAAAACCAGATATCAGCCACAGTCTGATACCAGCACAAAATAACGGTAGCGAATAAGTAAAGAAACGCTAATCGGCAAAGTTACTCAATGGCGAACTCTATTCGTTCGGTCAGTTTTTCCAGCGCCTTTTTAGCGCACGCCGCGTCTTTATCTCCGCCAGGGGCACCACTCACACCCACCGCGCCCAAATTGTAACCGCTTGCGACAATCCTGACCCCACCATCCATTACAATTAAACCGTCGATATGGTTAAGCTCCTGGCGGATATCGGCACGGGCATTTTTAAACTGGCCGCTGTCAGTCCAGGCCATAACGGTCATATTGGCTTTACGTTCAGCAATTTCCAGGGTAAACCGCGCTGCCAGGTCATCGCGTAACGCCGCACGAAGCAGCCCGAAGCGATCCACCACGACCGCGCTGATGTGGTAACCGTCCGCACGACAGGCCAGCACCGCTTCATTGGCAATGTCTCGCGCCAGATCCATGCCGATACTCTTGTCAGAGACTACATCTGCAGCGTAGATCACACGCCCTGCCACAACAAGTGAAAAAATGAGCAGCAGCTTGAAACCCAGATGCTTTTCTATAAAATTTTTCTTCTCCATAAGAATCCTCGTTCTATCTATCTAAACAATAATCTGAAACAAACACCATGCAAGCACTTTCTCTTGCGCCTAATACATATAATTTAATATCGCTGACGACTATTCTAGTTGGAAATTGTATTTTAGCCACTTAGCTACCACGAGGATTATATCTGTTTGAGTGGACAATAGTTTAGAAACAGTGAGAATAAAGGAACTTGAGTGTCATTTTAAACAGCCAACCAATTATCCGAGCGACACTGCTCTCCAGAATCATACTGGCTGATACATACTTGCTGATAATAAGAAGCAGAAATACACGCTACCAATGAATTCCAATAAAAGTTTACTGAATCAGGAAAACAAAAGGATTGACGGGAGGAAAAAATAGGTATCCTTATCTCTGTTCTAGCAGCGACTCCCTTCGCAAAGGTACCTCGCCTGCAAAGGCACCCTTGCTCAGTTGTTGCGGTTTTAGTTTTACAATGTATGGCTTTCAGCGTCAGCCTTAAACGTGACATGAAGCATACAGTTTTGGGACTAAACGTCAGCTAAAGTAGCAAGACTTGGGTTGCACGGAAGAGCTATCGGTACAGTAATTACATACCGCCAATTACATACCGCCGCCGCCCATACCGCCGCCGCCGCCCATGCCGCCGCCGCCCATGCCGCCGCCGCCGCCCATGCCGCCGCCGCCCATGCCGCCGCCGCCCATACCGCCGCCGCCGCCCATACCACCGCCCATACCACCCATAAGTCACCTCCGAGTTAAATGTTAATAAAAATTATTTGTAAATGTAAAAGCGCCACCGATGGGCGGCTTGTACACTTACAAAACTAATAATAGCGTAGGAAATTTCTTATTTTTCTGAGAACCATTATTGTTGGCGTAAAAAATGATGCATATCAAAATTAGAATAAAATTTTATTAAAGTTCATGATTATAATTGTTGGCGTAATTATTTTTATCTGAACACAAGCTGAATGAAAAGCGCAATATGAGGCTTTAGATGATGACGATGACGATGACGAGAAACAATGCAGTAATCTGGGCTACTTACTAAAATTACGTAGCATATGTAATGGTTGCATAGGAGTTACGGCTTTTCCAGAAGATTCCTTTCTATAAATTATCTCCAGCACCGACTACACCCGAATAAGAGATCACCGACTACTACCCTCTTCCACTTCATCAACCTACCGCGTTTATAACAGTATTCTCGCGGAATATGATCATAGCCGGCAATGACTAGAAACTGATTGCCAGGGAACTGCACCGGTGATATCCGGAGCGTACTCCAGCATTTTACCTTTACAATAATCCAGCTTTATTTCAGCCTGATGAGCCAGAATTTCTTCACGTCCGGATCCAGGGCAATACGTTAATGGGAGTATTTGTTGACATTAACGGCAACACCTAGCTGCCCATAGTGATTCAATTACCAATTGCATCGAAAGAAACTTTCGGCTGATTAGTAAATCGTTGCGAGCATAAATAACATTAGCGAATATTGAAAAGCGACATAATTGCATAAGGCACAGCAGCTAACCCTATCGCGTTTAACGTGACAAAGAATTAATCAGTTCTAGCAAGCCATGAGCATGTCCATCGACTTCGCCGGCAATTTTTTCCAGATCAACCGCCGTCTCCACGGCAAGTTCATTAATATCATTGATAACAGCCACGTTACTGCTAACATTATTGATAAATTCCAGTTGCCCCTTTGACATTTGACTGATTTGTGCGTTGTGGTGCGCGATCTGTTTAATTGACTGGGAAATATTGGACAATGCAGTACCCGCTTCCGTGATTTGCTTGACGCTCATGTCGGCTGATACCCGGTTACTGCTCATGGCATTAACCACCTCATGCGTTCTACTGCGTAACTGGGCAATCATTTTTTCAATATGGTGTGTGGATTCCTGGGTCCGGGCCGCCAAAGTACGAACTTCGCTCGCTACTACCGCAAAGCCTCTGCCCTGCTCACCAGCACGCGCCGCTTCAATAGCCGCATTAAGTGCCAGTAAATTGGTTTGTTCAGCGATTCCCTTGATAACATCGAGAATTTTGCCTATGTTCTCGCTGTCGGATTTCAGACTACTGATCACATCCGTAGACTCATCAACCTGTCGCCACAGATGATTCATTTGTTCTACCGCCTGACCAACAATCGCCTGCCCCTGACTGGCTGCAGCAGCGACCTGGTCAAGATTTTCTGTAGCAGACTGAACGTTATTGGATACTTCCGTGGACGTGGCGTACAGTTCGTTCATGGCATCCACCAGCTTTGCTGACTCAGAATCCTGATGCGACACACCTTTGCGGTTGAGCGCAACCGCGTTACCAAGGGTGGTTGATGATTTCTGCAAATGTTTGGAGCTATCGTGAATTCTTCCTGACACCCCATGAATTTTCTTTTGCAGCATTTTCATCGCGAATATCAACTTGGCGCTTTCGTCTTTGTTTCCGGTATATACCAGTTGCATTAATGGATTGTCTATAACGTTTTTCGCATACTGCACAGCATCACGCACAGTGTGGGTCGCCCAGAATATAGTGCCGCTTGCAAGCGCCAACGTTACCAGCGCAGCAAGCGTAACCCATAGCCCGCTAATATTTGTCATCGTCAACACTAATGCAGCTATCGGCAACAAACTGATACAGAATGCGGTCAACAGTCTGCCAACAAGTCCAAGAGAAAATCTTTGCTGCGACACCTTTTCCTGTTTGTTGAAAATGCTTTTATAGATTTGTTCTGCCCGTTCGATATCTTCGCGGCTCGCCATGGTGCGAATGGACTGGTATTCCGTAATTGTGCCGTTTCTGACGATGGGTGTAACAATGGCATCCACCCAGTAGTGGTCACCATTCTTGCAGCGGTTTTTGATAATCCCCATCCATGGCTTGTTGGATTTTATGGTTGACCACAAGTTATCAAACGCTTCGGGTGGCATATCGGGATGCCGAACCACATTATGGCTTTTCCCCAGTAACTCTTCCTCGGAAAATCCACTGTATTTGATAAATTCATCATTTATATAAGTGATTTGACCTTTGGCATCTGTGGTTGACAAAATGATGCAATCATCCGCAAGCGCAACTTCTTTATTGGTAATTGGTAAATTTATTTTCATGGTAAAGGCAGAGGTTATTTTTCAGGCTCTTTTATTGGCTACCAAGCAATTAAGCGATTGAAAATCAAAATATTCGGCTTGCATATATTATCGGCAACTATGGATATCAACTTAAACGGACCAGCCAGTCTGCACAGCAAGACTAACCCACTCGTATTGGCAGCCAGCTCGCCAGCCTATCTTATTGATCAATATATAATTACTGATTCTGCCGTTATCAGCAAACTTGCGGCCTAACGCAGTTTTCTCATTTCAACCACGTTCGCGCCGTCTCAGTAATTGCCGCAACCGCCGGGTGCGAAATCCGCCGTTCAACAGAGATCGCATAGAACTGCTCGCGCACGATTTCCGTATCGCCCACGACAGCAACACCAAACTGTTTTGCGACTTCCTCAGCAATGGCCGTTGGCACAATAAAAACCCCCGCACCGGCCTGACCGAACGCTTTCATCAGGGCACTGTCATCGAATTCCCCAACAATTCGTGGATATATATACAAGCTATCCAGCCAGTTTAACAACCGCGGTTGCACCAGATTTATTTCGCTGGGTATTAACAACGGCGCGCCGTTCAGGCTTTGTGGAAATTGCTTGCGCAAGCTTTTTGCCAGCCTGGGAATCGCCATAAAACTGATGCCACATTCACCCAGGGCGTGATTAAAACCGCGCACGTTAAGACCGGGAGGAATAGGGCCATCGGCAATCACCATGTCGATACGATGCAATGCCAGCTCCGCAAGCAAACCTTCGAGATTGTTTTCCCTGCACACAATACGCACTGGATCCGGCATATCGAGTGCTGGTGCCAGCAAGCGATAGGCAATGGACTTTGGCACCACGTCCGCAACACCGACTTTAAATACCATTGGTCGCCCGGTGGGTAGATTGTGCACGGCTTCTTCCAGCTCGCCACCCAGGGCAAAAATTTCATCGGCGTAGCTGAGCACTAACCGTCCGGTTTCCGTCAGCACCAGATTGCGGCCCACTTTGTTAAACAGTGCCTCGCCGAGCTGCTCTTCGAGCAAGCTGATCTGACCGCTGATTGTCTGTGGCGTTAAATGCAGACGCTCACTGGCGCGGGCAATACCGCCCTGTTTGGCCACCGCCCAGAAATAGTGCAAATGTTTATAGTTGATCATAGTTTTTAATACTTCGTCTTTTTCGAACAATTATTAAATAATATTCGACTTTTATACTAATTGAAAGCGCACTATGCTAGCCCCCAACATGAGCGGGAAAAGTAAACTGGAGACGACCATGCAAATTGAAATACAGGCACGCAATTTTTCCCTGACACCTGCCATGCGCGGCCATGTTAAACGGCGGTTGGGTTTTGCCCTGAGTTCGCGCTACGAACACATCGAGCGCATTTTGGTACGACTGTCCGACATAAATGGCCCTAGGGGTGGTAATGATAAATGTTGTCACATCCAGGTGATATTGCCGCAACTGGCAGATGTGGTCATTGAAGATACCGAATCCAATCTGTATGTCGCCATCGATCGCGCAGCAGATCGAGCCAGCCGAACAGTAGCGCGTAGACTGACACGGCAACGTGACAAAGCCATGCGTTCCCTGCCCGACAAAACTATGTTCGATAATATGGAACAAACACACAATTATTCCTGATCACCTAATTCAAATGGAGATATAACATGAGCACGCCTCTAATGAAACCAGCCGTCCAGATTCAATCGAATGTGCTGGCAACCAATAAAGTAATACGAAACACGTATACCTTGTTGTCCATGACCTTGCTGTTTAGTGGCGCCATCGCGGGTACCGCCATGGCGCTGAACTTGCCCCACCCCGGCCTGCTACTGACACTGCTTGGCTACTTTGGTTTGCTGTTTGCCACCGCAAAGTTTCGCAACAGCGGCCTCGGTCTGGTATTTGTTTTTGCCCTCACGGGTTTCATGGGTTATACCCTGGGCCCCATTCTTAACAGCTACCTGAGCCTGGCTAATGGTGGCCAGATTGTCATGACCGCCATGGCGGGCACTGGCGCCATTTTCCTGGGCCTGTCCGGTTATGCACTGATGACACGCAAGGATTTCAGTTTTATGGGTGGCTTTCTGATAGTGGGCATACTGGTTGCCTTTCTCGCCGGACTGGGTGCCGTTATTTTTGAAATGCCCATGCTGTCACTGGCAGTTTCGGCCATGTTCGTTTTACTGATGTCGGGACTGATTCTGTACGAAACCAGCAATATCATTCATGGCGGTGAAACTAACTACATCATGGCAACTGTATCGCTATTTGTCGCCATCTTTAACCTGTTCACCAGCTTGTTACATTTACTAGGCTTCATGAACCAGGAATAACTGTAGAGTAACCAAACCACGAGGAGTAAATGAACATGAGTTTACAAAACCTCTTAAATCAATTCTTAGGGGCAACGAACGCTACTTCTACTTCCGGTAATACGGCACACAGTATTAGCGATTCCCTGGGTACGATCTCAAGCAATATACCTGGCGGATTGGCCGGAGGTGCAGCAGCGGGAGGTATCATGGCCCTGCTGGTCAGCAGTAAATCCGCGCGAAAGTTTGCCGGTACCGCAGCGACCTATGGTGGCGCAGCCTTGCTCGGCGGTCTGGCTTATAAAGCATTTAAAAACTGGCAGCAAAACAATAGTCGCCAAGTGGCAAGCCATACTGGAGCACAACATATAATATTAAAAAATAACAGCGCTTTCACTGCTCCAGCAACACTGTCGACTGAGTTCCAGCTCACGTTGATCAAGGCAATGATTGCTGCGGCGAAAGCCGATGGCCATATAGACGACCTTGAACAGCAACGGATTTTTAGAGCCGTGGAACAAATGGACTTACCTATGGAAACAAAAGGTATTCTGTTTGACCTGTTGCGCAAGCCAATCTCAATCGAAGAGCTTAGTCAGGGCGCAGTGAACATGGAGCAAAAGTCCGAGCTTTTCCTGGCATCCTGCCTGGTCAGCAATCCCGAACATGCTTCGGAACAGGCGCACCTTGACCAACTGGCCATCGCACTACAATTACCCAAGGATCTCGCCCAGCAGTTGCAGTGGCAAGCGCAAGCTGCAATGGCTGAAGCAGCTTAATTTTAGGTAAAAAAAAGATCTTGTAGGGTCCGGAGAGTAATACTCTCCGGACCTGCTATCGCCTCAAGATTGGTTAATTCGCTCACGATACCCCGCAAAACAGACATCACAGAATTCAAAACCAGTTCACATTTTCAGGTCAAAAACCAGGTCAAATTGACCGAATGTCAATGCTGTACAAATCACAGATTTTCGATATAAAGCAAATAATTCAACTAAAGAGAATCGCACAATCAGCCGAAATATAAATTTGTAAAGGCTGTAGAAATAGGACAGACATTTATCATCGACCCACGCAAGCCCATCAATATCAAGTAGTATTCGGAAGCACTCTCATATGCAGACCACACCAGACGCAAAAACACCGATACTTATCGTTGATGATTCTCGCACCGTGCGCGCGTCCCTGTCGAAAGTCCTCAGCCCAAATTTTAATATCATCGAAGCGGTGGATGGCGAAGATGGCTGGACAAAACTTCAAGTCAATGCAACGATCAAGCTGGTTATTACTGACATTATGATGCCGGTATTGGATGGTTACGGCTTAATCTGCCGTATTCGCGGCGCTGAATCCGAGCGCTTGAAAATGACACCTATAATTGTTGTGACCAGCGCAGAAGATGAGATCAGCCGTGAACGGGCCCACGCCTGCGGCGCCAACAACTTTATTGTAAAACCTGCCAGGCCTGAAGATTTGATCGAACGGGTAAATTTCCATACCGAAGCAAATCTTGCCGGGAAACAAATAACCGCACCGCAAATGGCACAGTATGATGACCTTATCGAAAGTGCTGTTATTGAAACTCCAACTATTGAATCTGCACTGGATATGCTGGCAAAGAATAATACGGGGTCACTAACGCCCTACGCGGCCGAACTGGCTCTAAAAGTTATACCACTACTCGAATACTGTAATGACACTTTCGAACTCTCTGTGGACAACGATATAGATTCACTCAAGAAAAAGTTAGGCTCGATCTAAAGCTGCCTTGGGTTCACAAGAGGTTCCGCTTGAAGAACTAACGCTAGCTATGCCCGAACTCCACGCCACACTGACATCCCTTAGATAACAAACCAGTCAAACATGATTAAATACTGGTTTGCCAGTTCGACACAAGCTCAGGTTAATCTTGATCAAAAAAACAGGGGGATATTCATCCCCCCTATGTAAAAAGAAACTTTTAGTGTGTTTAATGCGTTGCCTTATCGCCCCAGATTTCTTTCAGGCGACTATCGCGGCCACAGCTTAATCGATAGAAGTTGTAACGAATCGGGCTCTTTATATAAAAATCCTGGTGATAATTTTCCTCACCTTTAATGGGGTAAAAAATGCTGGCATCCAGGATGGGAGTCACTACTTTCTTAGCCGGGAATTGTTCCACCACCTTCTGCCGCGATTGCTCAGCCAGTTTGCGTTCCATATCATTGGCAACGAATATCGCACTTAAGTAACTATGGCCCTTATCGCAGAACTGACCCTTGTCATCAAAAGGATCGACCTGCAGCCAGTAATATTCCAGTAAATCCTTGTAACTGATTTTTGACGGATCATAGGTCACTTCAATCGCCTCGTAGTGACCGGTATGGTTGCCATTATAAGTGGGGTTTTTTAACGTCCCCCCGGTAAACCCGGAAACCACGTCAATAACGCCTTTGTCCTTCAGCTTTTCAAAATCGGATTCCATACACCAGAAACAACCACCCGCAAAGACTGCTTTTTCTGCCACGGCGTTGGATGCGAACCCTGACAAGCCCGCCAAGAGAAGAACTAAGTGACTGAATTTCATAATACGCCTCATTTCATGCTCATCTACAGCTTCTTAGACGTCCACAACCTGCTTTTGTTACATACGAATTATGTGCTGCAAAAATCACAAAAATATCACGGCCTGTGCGTTGATACATCCTGCGTGAAACCAGTTGATATATTTTAACAAAAAAGAGCCGTAACCATTGTATATTCAAGGCCCTTTTCGTAGTGCTAGACAAACGACGCTACGGACTCATAAAAGCATTGATAAAATCCAGTACATTTCGCCGATCAATGCGAAATACCCCGCCGGTTCCGGCGCAGTTACCATTCAAACCAAAAGAGGTGACGCCACCTACAACAAGACTGTCGCCGATAAAATTGGGTCCTCCCGAATCACCAAAGCAGGTTCCGCCAGTTGCATGGTTATTAGAAAGCAGCAGCGAGAAATCACCGACAAATCCTGGGACGTTAATCTGGATGAGCCGCGGGTTTGCAACCATACGCACTCGTTTTGATTCTACAAATATTGGATTGATGCGTTGCAGCCCATAACCCACCGCGGTGAAGCTGACATCCTGGCGCCCTCTTCGGGTCGCAAGACTATCTAAAATATTCACAATCGGTAATGCGGCGTACTCTTTGCCTTCTGGAAGAAAAACTTCTTCCGCCAGCTCGATAATTCCTACGTCATTGAAAACGAAAGGTTCATTAGGGTAATCAGGGTGTGCAGCCCAACGTACTGCTTCAACAGAATTGGACCCGGAATAGGGATAATAGTTGTTGCCATTTTCCAAGTCAGATTCAGTGAAGATACGCATACCGGAAAATTCACCGGGGCACCTGTACAATGTCCGGCAGTCAGCACATACTTCGGTGAGATTAAAACACCACTGCACCGAAACGCCGGGCTGCCATTTTGTTCCATGAGAATCAGGACGACAGCGGGATGGCCATCTCCATCTAACTCACCACTTGTGACGGCGAATACGGGGCTGGCAAAAAAGTAAGTGAATACCAATACGACTAGCGCATTAAATAACTTGTTCATCCTTGACTCTCCCTTCGATAGTGAAGAGTGAAGTATAGAATACTCCTTGTGAAAAATTTAAAAACACATCCTGATTTTTAATTTTTATTTTGTTGGAGATTTGCAGACAAAGATTTGTATTTAATTCAAACATGCCTGATAAATAATTCTACAACCATGCTCAATACTCACGCGATGGTAAAAACCATCCTGTGCATACAGCGCAAATACGCACAAAATAATCAAGGTGATGCTTATTAAGACGATAGCGCCGACTAAAGCATCATGGCACGCAGTTTCTTGCCATCACAAATTAAACCAGCGTCACGGTTTGTTTCACCATGCTATGTCCTGCCGGTTTAACTTGGACTGTTTTATTTTTTTAGAGACTATTTTTTGATGAATAATGCTCGCCCAAGACTCACAACACCAAGAACAACAGCCCCGAGCAAAATACCCACGAAGATATTTATCAGCAGTGGCACCATGATAGCGAGAATATTACCCGCCACGGGGACTGAGCGCATAAACTCGTCGGCGTGATGCAGGACATCATGAGAACCCGGTATGCCATGAACCAATATGCCTCCACCGACAATAAACATCGCTATCGTACCAACGATAGATAATAGTTTCATAAGATAGGGCGCAACAGACAGAATCCCTTTTCCCATTGAGCGTTTTAATTTTCCAATATTGTCAGTCGCCCTTGCCTGCAACAAAGCCAGCCCCGCATCATCCAGCTTCACTATTCCTGCAACCATCGAATAAACGCCCACCGTCATTATTGCCGCGATACCGGTTACCACCGCCACCTGGGTTATGAATTCTGCATCTTTGACCGTGCCCAACGCAATAACAATAATTTCTGCGGAAAGAATAAAATCAGTCTTGATTGCACCTTTAATCTTTTTCTGCTCGAATTCCACAATATCAACTTTGGCATCAGCAAGAGCCGATACTGTTTTAGCGTGGTGCGCTTCGTCTTCTGCCTTGCTGTGTAAAAACTTATGCGCAACTTTTTCAAAGCCTTCATAACACAGGAAAGCGCCACCCAGCATTAACAATGGCGTGATAATCCAGGGCAGGAATGCACTTAGCAACAAAGCTAAAGGAACTAAAATTATTTTATTTTTAGTGGAGCCTTTGGCTACCGCCCACACGACCGGCAGTTCCCGGTCGGCACGCACTCCTGACACCTGCTCCGCATTCAGGGCAAGATCATCACCCAACACACCGGCGGTTTTTTTAGCCGCGACCTTGGTCATGAGCGATATATCATCCAGTATCGTGGCGATATCATCCAGCAACGCTAATAAACTACTTCCAGCCATTTAATGGACCTTAAATTTTCGCAATTGGGTTACACTATTAGTTCAGACATTCGAGATAAGCTAGTTTCGTTAACCGTTCGCCAGCAAGTGCTCTCGAAGGTGTCAGGAATTATTGCTTCAACCGATAGCCGGTTTTAAACATCCACCACACGATGACCAGACAGGCACCCAGAAAACCCAGCACCATGGCAAGGCTCAGCCCCACGCTGACATCGGCCACTTCAAAAAAGCTCCAGCGAAATCCGCTGATCAGGTACACCACCGGATTAAACAAGGTAACCGTCTGCCACGCCGGCGGCAGCATATCGACCGAGTAAAAACTGCCTCCCAGAAAAACCAGCGGTGTAATCACCAGCAATGGGATGAGCTGAAGTTTTTCAAAATCAGTCGCCCATAAGCCGATGATAAAGCCAAACAGACTGAACGAAATGCAGGTCAGCACCAGGAAGCTCAACATCCAGAACGGATGGGCGATTTGTAGTGGCACAAAGAAGCCAGCCGTGCCGAGAATGATCAGACCAATAATGAACGACTTGGTCGCCGCAGCGCCTACGTAGCCGATAACAATTTCGACAAAGGAAACCGGCGCCGACAGGATTTCGTAGATCGTACCGGTAAACTTGGGAAAGAAAATACCGAAGGAAGCGTTGGCAATACTCTGGGTCAACAGCGCCAGCATCATCAGTCCGGGCACAATAAACGCGCCATAGGATACACCCTCGACGGAATCAATGCGCGTGCCGATCGCGGATCCGAACACCACGAAATAAAGCACCGTGGAAATGACAGGCGACGCGAAACTCTGCGCGATGGTCTCAAAAGCGCGCAGCATTTCGTATTTATAAATCACTCGAATCGCGTAAGTATTCATGTTTCGTTATTCACTTTTTTGTTTTCACCAGACTGACAAATATTTCTTCCAGGGAGGTCTTTTTTGTGTGCATATCTTTGATAATCATTCCTGCCTCCCGAATAGCCTGCAGCAGTTCATTAATGCCGTTATGCATTTTCAGTGGATCATAAGTATATGTCAGCTGACTACCATCCGACGACAAGTCCAGCACCCATCTGCTCAATGTTTCAGGAATCTCTGATAAAGAAAATTCGAGATCTACTGTTAATTGCCGTTTACCCAGCTTATGCATTAACGCATGTTTTTCCTCGACCAGTAGCAACTCACCATTGTTAATCACGCCCACCCGATCAGCTATCGCCTCGGCTTCTTCAATATAGTGCGTGGTGAGAATGATGGTGACCCCAGACTCGCGCAAACGCCCAACCAGCGCCCACATATCCTTGCGTAACTCCACATCCACACCGGCAGTGGGCTCATCGAGAAACAACACCATGGGTTCGTGCGCCAGGGCCTTACCAATCAATACGCGCCGTTTCATGCCACCCGACAACATCATGAGCATACTTTTTCGCTTATCCCATAAGGACAGGTCTTTCAACAATTGCTCAAGATAGTTTGGATCCGGCTTCTTACCGAACAGGCCACGACTGAAACATAAAGTATTCCATACGGTATCAAACGCGCCGAGGGTGAGCTCCTGCGGCACCAGCCCGATCATGCTGCGCGTGATACGGTAGTCCGCGACGATATCATGACCGCCAACAGTAACCGAACCCATGCTGGTATTAACAATGCCGCAGATAATCGAGATAAGCGTGGTTTTGCCCGCACCATTAGGGCCCAGCAGCGCCAGAATTTCGCCCTGTTGAATGTTCAGGTTCACATTCTTCAGCGCCTGAAAACCGGTGCCATAGGTTTTTGACAAGTTGTTGATGGAAACGATGGGCTGCATGCTGCTCCAGAATGCCTTTCGTATTCCTCCCTGAAGGAATACAGTCCTCGATGAATAATAAAGAATTATATTAGCGAATTTAAGTGGGATTTGTCGCCTATTACTTTTTTCCCCACCCTTTGTTAAGGGAGTGGGTAGGGATTAAACGTGATACCGCACGTAATGCATCACATATCGTCTTCAATGGGCAGTGCGCCGAGAATCCTGTTTTTCAGTCACTGCACATGATAACGATTACAAACTTACGATTCCGGCACCACGTCGACAACCAGGGCGCGCACCGGTTTATCCGAACGGTTTTCCCACCAATGCACCACTCCGGTCTTTTCGAAGGCCGCATCACCGGGGCGGCGCACCAGGGGGTCATTTTGATCATTACGATGCTCGATGATCTCGCCTTCTATTATGTATGCCACACCCGGCCGTTGCTGGTGTTCATGTACGGCGATCACACCACCGGGCGCGATCACAATTTCTCGCGCGCGTAACATACGCCCCTGCATGCCTTCGAATTCACCACCCAGCACTACCGATCCCACTGGTGTCACCGATGTCACTCCGCGGTTTTCGGTTGGACCGGAAAAACCTTTCTTTAACGCGCTCTCTCGCTCGGCATCGGGAACCACGTTAGCTGCCAGCAGTTGATGCATAATTGCCTCATGGGTAAAAGCCGAAGCACTGGCCAGAAGCAACCCCAGCCCCACAATATAACGAAATAGACGCATATTTTTCCTCCCAGGAACAGGTGACGTGCAGCGATAGTTTAACAAACGCTGTTATAAATTATTTATAGTATTACTTTGTGGGGATTTAGCAAACAATCTACGATTTGTTTTCGGTTAGTCGCTGCAATATAGACTGCATCTCCTCGACACTGATGTCCATATATTCCACCACTCGCCCGTAAAGCATCGCCGTCGGCACATTACGGCCGCCCAGCTCGTTTTGGATAGTGTTAATACAATGCAGGATGATACGCTCTTTCCGGGTGAGCCCGTCTCGAACATTTGGCAATTGATCATACTCATCCATGCCGAATCAGCTCCTGAACCCGTTGTTCTGTTCTATGGTTTAAGTTATAACGATACCGAATGGTTAACTGGAAGAAAGTGAACCAAATCGCCGAAGCGTCTCGTATCCAACGGTATGACTCGCAACGTACACCGGGATAGCAGTAACATAGAGCCGTTTAAATCTTATGCTTCACTATCAAGGAAACACAACGAGTTGAGGCGTAGATTTAAACCGCAATCCATCGCCAAGGCCGCCGCTGGAATTGCCACCCCAACACCACAGCGTGCCATCGGTTTTAATGCCACAGGTCTGCGCTTCCCCTATCCCAACATTTTTCCATGTTGATCCCGGCGCAACCTCCTGCAGGGAGGCCGCATTTGATATAAAGCCATTACCCACCTGGCCAGCATAGTTATTTCCCCAGCACCATAGACTCTGATCGGTCTTAATCGCGCATGATGATTGATAACCCGCGCTGAACTGTTGCCAGGTATCCGTCGGGCCAACCCTGTATGGAACAACATCCACGAAGTAGTTATCACTGTTCCCTGTCTGGCCGGAACCATTATCACCCCAACACCAGGCACTCCCGTCCAGCTTTAACGCGCAGCTATGCAGGCCACCCAGATAGACGCTCGCCCAGTCAAGATCGGCGCCGACCTGAACTGGCACATCAACCTCAACTGCGCCCACTCCCAAATCATTACCTACTTGAGATGAATCGTTACTACCCCAACACCAGAGGGAATTGTTTACTTTAATAGCACAAGTGTGCCACCCTCCCGTAGCCACGTAAATCCAGTCATTATCCAGACCCACCTGCCTGGGCGTGGTTTCATATGTACTTACATCGATACCCGAACCGATTCCCAGCTTTCCATAGGCCGACTCTCCCCAGCACCAAAGTGTATTATCCAGTTTTATAGCGCATACATGAGTATAGCCAACCGCAACCTGGATCCAGTCAACGGCAGCATCTACCGACAGGGGTGTGTCGCTATAGGCGTCAAAACCAGAGCTTCCATTACCAAACTGACCTTCAACGCCACGCCCCCAGCACCACAAACTGTTGTCGGTCTTTATGCCACAGGCGGTATCTCCACTACTGGTGGTATCGAATTGCTGCCAGTCTCGGTTACCCACCACCTCGGTTGGCTCAGCTTTTAAAAAATAAGATTGATTGCCTAGCTGGCCGGCATTATTAACACCCCAGCAAAAAACACTGTTGTCGATTTTACTTGCACACATGTGACCATAACCGGCAGCAACCTCCAGCCAGTTATTATTATTATCCGTCAGTATTGGCACATAGGAGTTCTGCGTGCCCAGCCGGGGTTCCTCCCCGCCACCCAGCTCACCATACCCGTTGCTTCCCCAGCAATATACATCTCCGGCTTTATTCCTGGCACAGGTGTGGTAACCATTTAGCGTCAGATCCACCCAGTCAGTGCGCGCGCCGATCTGGAACGGTGTTTCTCGATAGAGTTGGGTGCTGTCACCCAACTGGCCGTACTCGTTGTAACCCCAGCACCACAGGGAGTTATCAGTTTTGATGGCACAGGTATGCCATCCACCGGCTTTTACCAATAACCAGTCGGAGCCGGTACCGACGCGGCGCGGCGCAGGCACATAAGCGTCTATCGTTGAGAATCCGATTCCAATCTGGCCGTCGAGATTTTTTCCCCAGCACCATAGTGAGCCATCCACTTTAATAGCGCAGGCATGATAAGTACCGACGTCAATGGAACGCCAGTCAGTATCATCGTTCACTCGTACCGGTGCGGTAAGTGCAATATCATCAACTGAAGCCAAAGACTCGCCCCAACACCACAGCGACCCATCCAGCTTTATCGCGCAACTTATGTAGCCACCGAGCGACAGCTGCCGCCAGTCTTCATCCACGCCCACTTGTGCCGGTACCGGTACAAGATTCGCGGCACCGAAATCACCCCTGCCGGTCTGCCCGAATAAATTACCTCCCCAGCACCACAGGGTGTTATCCGTTTTGATAGCACAACTGTGTGTGGAACCGGATTCCAGGACCAGCCAGTCACTATCACTGCCAACGCGCGACGGACTAAAGAGATGGTCGGTTAATCCATTTCCCAGCTGGTGTTGACCATTTGCCCCCCAACACCATAAACGGCTGGAGGTATCAATACCACAGTTAAAATACGCGCCCGCTGAGATCTCGCTCCAGGTCAGCACAGCCATATCATTAACCTGCACCGGCGAGGTGGATGGATACGCGGAATTACCACCGAAGCCTAGCTGTCCGATATAGTTGCGCCCCCAACACCAGGCGGTGCGATCCGATTTAATGACGCAATTATGAGAAAAGCCTGCCGCCAGCGCATGCATTTTGGTTGGTGTCGCTAAAACCGGCGTGGACGGCTCACTACCGCCGCTGTTATTGATCGCGCTGATACTGATGTAATAGTCCTCACCATTAACGAGGTTCTGAATGTTATGGGGGCTTATCACATTGCTATGAATAACGGCATCTACCATCATAGGATTCGTCGCAATAGTTATATCGTAGGCCGATACATTTTGCTGCGCCGGCCACTGAACCTGAATCTCGGCGTTTCCGACGATAGCGGTTATTATTGTAGGCTTACTCGGTGGCGCGATGGGTGTAACCGCAACGATCGCCGACAGCGCGCCTTCACCAGCAGCATTGAGCGCCGTCGCAGCGTAATAATAAGTAGTTTCATTGGTCAGGGATTCGTGAGTAAAGGTGTTGGTGTTTACCTGGGCGGATCCTTCCGCGGATGCGATGGTGAAATTATCCGCCGTTGACCAATAGACCTTGTAAGCCAGCGCATTACCAACCGGACTCCATGCCAACTCGACAGAAGCATTTCTTTCCACAGCTGTTAACTGAGGTGAAGCTGGAGGACTGCCCAATTCCCCCCCAGGATCAGATGTACAAGACACAATAAATTGAGAGAAAAAAACGACGCAAAATAAACCAGTAATAACTTTTTTCATGGCACGCTAAATTTTTATAGTGAATGTTGTTGTTGAATTTAGAACGTGGCAAATCACTGTAAAAGTTGCTCAGTAATCCAACAACAAAGCAAAATTAAACTACGTAGGAATTTTCCTGGCGGTACGCAGGAGTTGCTATTTTATGTCAATCAACTTAACAAAGTAATAGATATTTAATTTCTTTATAATAATTAAGAATATTAAAGCAAGTGTATTTACAAATCGTGAAAATTGCTTTGCACCCTGATAACGATATCGCGCAGATTTCCGCTGGAAAGCACGAGAGGAATTAAAACTGGACACCGATAAACATGTAGTCGAAATCCAACCTCGAAAATAAAACGCCTTGTGGCTCTGCTCCCCTAAAACAGGGCAAATGTAATGACAGCCTGTAGCATTATCAACCACCAATGGATTTGAAGATAAAGGGTTTATATTCTCTAATATCTCATTTGGGAGCAGGCAATTTTAACGGCGGATAAAAAATAAGAAGCGCTAGTTAGCACCGTTTTTTAGCACACATTTAATCCACAGCTATTTAATACAACTCCTGCATATAGTACATTACTCATAGAACTCACTAATCCTGGAAATAATAAATGCAACTAACCAATCGAGTGAGCAATTTGCTATTAGGGGGCATCCTGTTTTCTGCTTTATTCTTATTAG